>Ga0187803_10000276_pt1 | contig 20982 bp, 16 predicted proteins | sample NC_wetland_sal_i_2_FD_132425 | JGI IMG/M metagenome (GOLD analysis project Ga0187803, IMG submission 132425) | Wetland sediment microbial communities from Neuse River Estuary, North Carolina, USA - Control_3 | ecosystem: Environmental > Aquatic > Freshwater > Wetlands > Sediment | place: USA...
CGAGGTGAAAACATGAATGCGCCGCAATCGCTGCACGACAAAGGGCAGAGTCTCTGGCTCGACAACATCACGCGCGATCTGCTCGACAACGGTACGCTCAAACGGTACATCAACGAATGGTCGATCACGGGGCTTACTTCCAATCCCACGATTTTCAACCATGCCATCAAGAACAGCGGCGCGTACGACGCTTCCATTGCCGAGAAACTGAAGAACAGCAAGTCCGGCGAGGCTCTCTTCTTCGAGCTGGCGCTGGAAGACCTCACCCGCGCGGCGGACCTGTTCCGGCCCATATACGAAAAGACGAACGGTGTGGATGGCTACGTCTCCCTGGAAGTCTCTCCGCTCCTCGCGTACGACACGGCCAGCACGATCGCGGCCGCGAAAGATTTGTTTGCACGGGCGAATCGTCCCAACTTGTTCATCAAGATTCCCGGCACAAAGGAGGGGCTCCCAGCGATCGAAGAAGCGATCTTTTCCGGCGTGCCAGTGAACGTCACTCTCTTGTTCTCGCGCGAACATTACCTGGCCGCAGCCGATGCATTTCTGCGCGGCATCGAACGCCGCATGGCCGCCGGACTCAACCCGAATGTCGACTCGGTCGCTTCCCTATTCGTCAGCCGATGGGATGTGGCCGTTGCCGGCAAAGTTCCGGAGAACCTGCGCGGCCGGCTTGGCATTGCCATCACCAAGCGGACTTACAAGGCCGCAAGCGCTCTGCTCAACTCTGCGCGGTGGCGTCGCGCCTACAATTTCGGCGCGCGCCCGCAACGGGCGCTCTGGGCCAGCACAGGAAACAAGGATCCCAAGGCACCGGACCTTCTGTATATTGAGGCCCTGGCCGCGCCTTATACGGTGAACACCATGCCCGAGGCCACCTTGAAAGCGCTGGCCGCGCACAGCGAATTGACTCGGCTCATGCCGGAAGACGGTGGGGACTGTGAAGAAGTGCTCGCGCAATTCGGCAAGGCGGGCATTGACATCGACGCGCTTGCCGCGCGCCTCCAGGATGAAGGAGCGAAATCGTTTGTGGCGTCCTGGCACGACTTGATGGGCGTGATCGAATCCAAGAGCGCCTCGCTCGGCAAGAGCAATCCTCTAAAAGCCGCCGGTTAGAGCAGAGTAAAAGATTCCCAGACATAACAGCGCGAGTAAAACAGCCTACCGAAAATCCACAACCCTGTTTGAGGAGATACTTGATGAGCAATGAGCATTCCGACGCGCTAGTCTTCTTCGGGGCCACCGGCGACCTGGCCTACAAAAAGATTTTTCCCGCGCTGCAGGCGATGGTGAAACGCGGAAATCTGAATGTGCCCGTCGTAGGTGTAGCCAAGGCTGGATGGAACCTCGATCAGCTCCGCGCGCGGGCCAAGGACAGCCTGGAGAAGCACGGCGGAGTCGATCCGGCGGCTTTTGAAAAGTTGAGCGCCCTGCTGCGTTACGTAGACGGCGACTATCGCGACCAGGCGACATGCGAAGCGGTACGCGTGGAACTGAAGGACGCACATCGGCCCGCCTACTACCTTGCCATTCCGCCAGACCTGTTTGAAACCGTAGTCGAACATATCGCGAAATCAATCGGCGCCGCCGGTGCGCGGGTCATTGTCGAAAAACCCTTTGGGCACAATTTGGCCTCGGCCCAGGAGCTGAACAAGATTTTGCTCTCCATCTTCGACGAATCCTGTATTTTCCGCATCGATCATTTCCTCGGCAAGCGGCCGGTGGACAACATGCTGGTCTTTCGCTTCGCGAACGCCTTCGCGGAAGCATTCTGGAATCGCCACTACATCGAGAGCGTGCAAATCACCATGGCAGAGGACTTTGGAGTCCAAGGTCGCGGCGCTTTTTACGACGGGACCGGAGCGATCCGCGACGTGGTCCAAAACCACCTGTTTCAGGTGCTGTCCAACCTCGCGATGGAGCCGCCGGTCAGGTCCGACGGCGAATCCCTGCGCGACGAAAAAGTCAAAGTGCTGAAAGCGATTCCTCCCATCGAAGAGAAAAACATGGTGCGCGGCCAGTTTCAGGGCTACCGCAATGAAAACGGAGTCGCCAAAGACTCGCAGACGGAAACTTTCGCCGCGTTGCAGTTCGAGATCAATTCCTGGCGTTGGAAGGGAGTTCCTTTCTACATTCGGGCCGTCAAGTGCCTGCCGATGACTTGCACGGAAATACTTGCGAAATTTCGCAAACCCCCCACACTTCTGCCCGACAGCGTTTTGACGGAGAACCATCTCCGGCTGCGGCTCAGTCCTGACGTGGTCATCGCGATGGGACTGATGTCACTGGCGCCGGGTGAAGGAATGGACCTTCAGGCCGGCGAAATGGTGGCCATCAGTTCTGCGGGCGCGGGCGACATGGATGCTTATGAACGCTTGCTCGGCGCGGCAATGGCCGGGGATAACTCTCTCTTCGCGCGCGAAGACTACGTGGAAGAAGCGTGGCGCATCGTCGATCCCGTATTGAAAAAAGGAACGCCGGTTTATCCATACGCGTCGAATACGTGGGGTCCCGCCGAGGTGGCGCGCGTAATGCCGCCGGGAGGCTGGGACATTCCTGTTCACGGCCCGGATGCCCTTTCGGCTGACGGCTAGCACTGCGGTGCTGCCGGCAACAACAAACCATACCCCGCATATGGGGATGTAATAGAATGCGCGCATCGTCCCTTCCAAGGAGGAAGAATGAATCGTTTGGCCAGGAATCTTTTTGCAGCAGGAATTGCCTGCGCTGGTCTCATGGCCACGTGGGCAAGCGCGCCGGCAACCGCTGCCGATGATGCTGTCGTAACGGCGGACAAAGCCGTCGCGGCGGCGCTAGCGAAAGGCGACAAAGTTGCCGCGAACAAGTGGCTCGACTCGGATTTCAGCTGGATCGACTCCGAAGGAATCATGTGGGCCAAGGTAGACGCTTTCCGGGCCGGCTTAAAGCCGCTCGTTGAGGCGGGCGACGACGTCAAGATCACCGAACACAAATACGGCAAGAGCGTCGTGTGGATCCAGTGGAACAAGGACAATAAATATTCGGCGAGATTCTGGGTAAAGCGCGCGGCCGGTTGGAAACTATTGCACACGACCGAAATTGCGTCGATGCCCAAGCGGGATTTCCAGACCGTCGAGCCGACGTATGACATCCCCTGCAATAATCCCTGCAAGGCCGTGCCGTACAAACCGCTCTCCCCGGGTGAAAAAGCTTCCCTCGACGAATGGCAAACACAAGAATCCAGCCAAGCCAATTGGGAAATACACGTCGCCGATAATATGGATCAGCGCGTGGTGAGCACGTACGGCGGGGCGTCCCCTTCCAAAGCTGACCGCATTGCGGGAATGAACAAGCGCAAAGCGGCAAATCCCAATGCTCCTAAGGTCGGAGCGGCCCCGGCATTGTGGATTCGCACGTGGGATTTCGGCGATGCGGTGGTGATGGTCTCGGTGCAACCGACCTACGGCGACAAAGCGTATTGGTCCAGCCGCGTACTCGCCCCGAACGAATCCGGCCTATGGCAGATGATGGAGAGCTATCACAATTATATTTTGGCTTCGCCCGTGATGACGGCCACGCCAAATCAACCTGACCTGAAATAACGCGCACGCGGATTGCATCCTCGTAAAAGTAAAACGGCTCAGGGAAGCCAATGCTCCCTGAGCCGCTTTTGTTCGGAAGACGCGAATCCGACTTGGAGAAATAGAACTACTTGTGGAAGCGGCCCACCAGCACGCCCTTCCCTAGAATATGTCCGTCCATTGCAGCCAAAACGTCCGCGCGCGTAGCGTCCGCACCCAGGCTAAGTTTTGTATCCAATGCGAAGAGTTCAAACGTGTAGTGGTGATACGGCCCCACAGCAGGGGCGCCCGGTCCAAGATAGCCGACAGCTCCGCGGCGGTTTTTGGCCTGCACGGTTCCGTCGGACATCATCGCAGTAGCAGGCACGGCTTCGGGAAGCCCGGTGGCGGTCCCAGGGATGTTGAAAGCCATCCAGTGAAGGACGTCTCCGATTTTCTTATCCAACGCCACATCCGGATCGTGGGCGATCAAAACGAAGCTGACCGTATTCGGCGGAACATTGGTCCATTTCAACTGAGGTGAAACAAAATCAGTGACCGACTGGGTGAACTTCGCGGGAATGATGGATCCGTCCTCAAATGCCGGCGAGGTTAGCGTCAAACCAGGAACCGCCGGGGCTGCTGCTGGCGGGGCCTGCGCTTTTGCGGGCGCCGCGACAACAATGGAAATTGCAAGAATCGCGCAGATCGTCAGTATTCCCTTAAATCTCATTTTGCTTTTTTCTCCTTTTAATTTCGCCGGGAGTTCAATTGGAATTACAGGGCACCCGGTAATGTACGCCTGACCGCCCTTTCAAGCAATCCTGCCGGCATTGTTTCCGCCGCAGTCGGCAGCATAAGCGGGATGCGTCGTCAGAAAAATTGGCGCAGGTTTTACCGCGCAGGCAGCGGCTGAAGTGGCGGCGTCTTGCCTCCCGGAGTGGCGTCCTCAGCCGTATTGCTCAGCATGGCGAGAGTTATATAAACGCCGCTGACGGTGATGAGATCGACGATTTGCTGATCGCTGAAAACCTCGCGAGCTTTTTTGAAAGTGGCATCGCTCACCACGTGATTGGTGGCCAGCTCCATCGAAAGATCGTATACCGCCGCTTCGTCCGGCTGCATGGAAGCCGGCCGCTTTCCCACCTTGAGGTCATCGGCCACGGTTTGGGACAATCCGGCTTTGAGCGCGAGCGGATAGTGTGCCGTCCACTCCACCTGCGAGGTCCATAGCCGGGCCTGGATCAGGATCGCAAACTCGTTCAAGCGCTTCGGAACGGAAGTATTGAAACGCAGGTAATCGAGCATCGCAAACATCCGCTCTCCCATCACAGGACTGCGCAGCATCATATTGTACGGGCCCGATATCCCGATGCTCGAAACCTTCAGAATCTCATCCGCAAACGGACGCTGCTGATCGTTGAGCTGGTCTACCTTGAGTTGAGGGAAACGCTGTTCCTTGTCCGAGGAATGCACCTGCACCTCCGGCAGCACGAGCGCCAAACCAATTCCGACCGCCACGCACAACGCTAACACGACCCGTCGTTTCATGTCTTTCTCCTCAGTACAAGACGCCCCCGGACCAACCGTCCAGCTTTCCTGACCGCCCGGCAAGATATATCCGGCCGCGTCGAATTGCAACGTCCCGGAGCAATTCCATCTTCAAATTTCTCTAATGCGCGATCCCATCACGTTTGGAAGAAGAGGAGTTGTGATCAGCCCGCATTCAGAAGAGGGCGCTGTGTGCCGCGACGAGCGCTTGTCCGAGGCTCAGTCCCCCGTCGCCCGCGGGAACTTCTGAGTGAGTAAAAACGGAGAACCCATGGGAGACCAGGTTGCGAGTCAACTGTTCGGATACGAGCACGTTGTTGAATGTGCCGCCGCTCAAGCAGATTTGATTGAGCGAAGATTCCTCGCGCAGCAAGCACGCGAGGCGCACCAGAGTTTCGACGAGTCCGTTGTGGAATCGGCGGCTGATTGTCTCCGTGGGGACTTTTCGGCGGAGATCCTCGACGATGGCGCCGAATAAGGGAGAGGTGTCGATCAACCAATGTCCGTCCTGGTGGCGAATGGCAATGGGATAGCCTCCAGTTTCGATCGACGAGCGCGCCGCCAATTCCAATTCGATGGCGGCCTGCGCTTCGTAGCTTACTTCTCGCCGAATTCCAATCAGTGCGGCGACGGCGTCGAACAGCCGCCCGCAACTGGAAGTCAGTGGAGAATTCACGCGCTGCGCAATCATGCGAAAAATCAGCTCCGCTTTCCGCCGTTCCAGCTCCTTGACGAAGGGGATATCCAGATTCAGGCAATCCTCGCCAAACGTTTGCGCCAAATAACTGAGCGCCATGCGCCAGGGCTCGCGAATTGCCGCCGCGACTCCGGGAAGCGCGACGTACGCGAAATGCGCGGCGCGCTCGAAGCCTTCGTACCCCGCAAGCAACGCTTCTCCGCCCCAGATCTGCCCGTCCGTCCCGTAGCCCGTGCCATCAAGGGCCAGGCCGATCACTTTTCCTTCGACACCGTTTTCCGCCATGCAGGACGCGATGTGCGCGTGATGGTGCTGCACACCCACTAATCGAATCCCTTTCCGAGACAGAGCCCATTTCGTCGACAAATAATCCGGATGGAGGTCATACGCGATGACTTCCGGTTCAATTTCGAGGATTCTCGAAAGATGTGCGATGGCCTCGCCGAAAAACTCGAAACTCTCTAAGTTTTCGAGGTCGCCGACATGCTGACTCAGGAACGCGAGGTTGTCGCGCGTCAGGCAGATCGTATTTTTCAGCTCTCCCCCAACCGCAAGAATTCGCGGAAGTTCCTCGCGCAATCGCACGGGCGCCGGCACGTAGCCTCGCGACCTGCGAATCTGCCGCGCCCTCCCGGCCGAGGATCGAACGACCGAATCATCGCAACGAAGGAGAATTTCCCGGTCGTGCACAAGAAAAAAGTCGGCGATGCCGCCTAAGCGCTTCACCGCCTCGCGGTTGTCGATCGCAATCGGCTCTTCACTCAAGTTTCCACTGGTCATGACGAGCGCTGTGAAGTCGCCTCCGGCAAAAAGCAAATGATGCAGCGGGGTATAGGGCAGAAACAGCCCAAGGTCGCCTTGATTCGGCGCCACGGCCTCGGCGATCGCTGCGTCTTCCTTTTTTGGCAGCAGTACGATGGGCCGCTGCCGGCCGCAGAGAAGTCTCCGCGCATCGGCATCGATCTCGCAAAAACGCCCGGCGGCTTCCAAATCGCGCACCATCACCGCGAACGGTTTTCCCACGCGCCGCTTGCGCTCGCGCAGCCGTTCCACCACGGCTGTATTCATCGCATCCACAGCCAAGTGAAATCCTCCGAGTCCCTTGACGGCGAGAATCTCTCCCGATTGGAGGCGCTTCACAGCCGCGCCGATGGGGTCGTGCGCTTCCACCGGGCGGCCTTGGGCGTCCCACAATTCGATGTGGGGCCCGCATTCCCAGCAGGCGTTCGGCTGCGCGTGGAAACGGCGGTTTCTCGGATCTTCATATTCGGCGAGGCAAACGCCGCACATCGCAAATACCGACATCGAAGTGCGCGGCCGGTCATAAGGAATGTCCCGCATAATGGTGAAGCGCGGCCCGCAATTCGTGCAGTTGATAAAAGGATAGAGGTGTCGCCGGTCCTGAGGGTCGAATAACTCGCGAATGCAGTCTTCGCAGACAGCCACGTCCGGTGAAACGAGCGCGGTGGCATGCTCACCTGTATGGCTGGACAGAATCTCAAAGCGCCGATCCGGCTCGCACGGCATCTCGCGAACATTCACGTGAGTAATTTGCGCGAGTGCCGGCGCCTCCTCGGGTAGGCGCGAGACAAAATCTTCGACCAGGTCCGGCGGTCCCTGGATTTCGATGGTGACTCCCGCCGGCGTGTTGCTGATGTTTCCGGCGAGGTTTCGATCCATCGCGAGGCGATAGACGTAGGGCCGAAATCCGACGCCCTGCACGATCCCGGAGACTTGGATTTTCTTGCGGACTTGCATGGCGCTTCTAGGATGCGGCCGCGGCAGCGCGCGAGCTTTCCCGCTTGCGATTCAGCCAGGCGAGCCAATCATTCATACCTTCGCGCGTCTGGCAGGATACTCGAATAATCTCCACGTTCTTGTGAGTACGCCTTGCATTCTCTTCGGCGGCGGCGATGTCGAACGGCACGTACGGCAACAAGTCGATCTTGTTCAGAATCACCACTTCCGACTTGAAGAAGATGGAGGGATATTTCAGCGGCTTGTCCTCTCCTTCCGTGACGCTGAGTACGACGAGTTTGGAGGCCTCACCCAAATCGTAGCTCGACGGGCAGACGAGGTTCCCGACATTTTCGATCAAGAGCAGATCGATGTCTTCGAGTCGCCAGTCCTGAATCGCTCTTTCGATCATTCGGGCATCGAGATGACAAGTTCCGCCCGTCGTGATTTGTTTCACGGGAAACCCGAACCGCGCCAAACGCTTCGCATCATTTTCCGTCTGGATGTCCCCGGTGAGAACCGCGACGCGCTCGCGGGGGCCGAAGCTTTCGAGCGTGCGTTCGAGCAGACTGGTTTTCCCGGACCCGGGCGAGCTGATCAGGTTCAGGCAAAGGATATTTTGTTCGGCAAAGCGCGCACGCAAATCGGCGGCAATGCGGTCATTTTCGCTTAAGACTTTACGTTCCAGCGGCACGCGCTCCATCTTCGACCTCCAGAAAGGCGATTTCCAGTTCATCGCCTCCTAAAAACTTCGATTCCATCCTGCCGCACTCCGGACATGCCGGATCGTCGGTGGATGCGGCGTAAGAGCGTCCGCAAGCTTCGCATTGATAGCGGCGGGGGCAGTATTCGATCTCGAGCGCCAGGGGCTCGAGTTCCGTTCCGCGCACGAGGGCTTCAAAACAAAAACTCATGGCGTCCGGGTCAACGCCCGCCAGTTCGCCGATCCGCACTCCCACTTTGTAGATGTGGCCATCCGGGAAGCGCAGCGTCTCCTCGCGAATCGCGTCAAGCACCGAATTGGCGATTCCCATCTCGTGCATCAGTCCGCCCTCAGCAGATTTTCGGCATCAGCAGATCCTTGGTAATTGATCGCCGGAGAGCCGGTCGACGATCCGCGATGTTCCGAAGCGCGTACGCAGGCTGACCATCGCCGAACGGGAATCCGTGACCGTTCCGATCATTCGCGCATTGCGGCCCAGGGAATGCTTGCGCATCGCGTCGAGAATTTTCTCGGCCGCCGCGGGCGCAACAATCGCGAGCAGCTTGCCCTCGTTCGCCACATAGAGAGGATCGAGCCCCAACATCTCGCACGCGCCCTGGACTTCCTCGCGGATCGGGATGGCTTCCTCTTCGAGCTCAATCCCCACGCGCGACCGGGCCGCAATTTCGTTCAGGGAGCTGGACACGCCGCCGCGCGTCGGGTCGCGGAGACAGCGAATCTCAGAACTCGCGCCGAGCATGGTGGCAACAAGGGTGTGCAGGGCCGCCGTGTCGCTGGCGATGTCGCTTTCAAATTCCAAGCCCTCGCGCTGGGACAGGATCGTGATCCCGTGGTCTCCAATGGTGCCGCTCAGCAGCACGCGATCCCCGGGGCGCGCCTGATCGGCGGAAAGCCGCACGCCGGACGGGACCAGCCCGATGCCCGAGGTATTCACAAACAAACCATCGCCGCTTCCTTTTTCCACTACCTTCGTGTCTCCCGTGACGACGAAGACGCCAGCGAGTGCGGCGGCAACGCGGATGGATTCCATGATCCGGCGGAGGGTTTCGAGCGGAAGCCCCTCTTCAAGGATAAGCGCAAGGCTCAGAAATAAAGGTTCCGCGCCGCCCATCGCCAGGTCGTTTACGGTGCCGTTCACCGCCAGCGTTCCGATATCGCCGCCGGGGAAAAACAGCGGCTTCACCACGAAGGAATCTGTCGTAAACGCGATTCGCGATCCGCCGACATCCACGATGGCTTGGTCGTCGAGCCGCTCGAGCACGGGATTTTGCAGGGCGGGAAGGAGGATATTTCTCAGCAGGTCGCCGCTCATCCGGCCACCGCTTCCGTGGCCAAGCAGGATCGATTCTCCGGCTGCAATCGGAACCGGACAATTCAATGCCACTTCGAGTTTTGTTTCCTGTGGCAACTTTGCTTCCGGGGCCATCAATTGGTCTCCTTCGCCGCCAACGCATGGCGGCGATACCGGTAATACGCGGCGCATGCGCCTTCGGAGGAAACCATGGGAGCTCCCAGTGGATTTTCCGGTGTGCAGCGCGTTCCGAATGCCGAGCAATCCGTCGGTTTCTTCAAGCCCTGGAGCACTTCCGCGCTGATGCACTCCGCGGGCTCGTCCGCGGTCACGGCCTCCGTTCCAAAAATGCGATCCGCGTCAAAATCAATATATTCCTCGCGAAGACTGAAACCACTCCCGGGAATTCCGCCGATCCCGCGCCATTTGCGGTCACACACTTCAAACACTTCGGACAATATTTTCTGAGCGGGCAGGTTGCCTTCGTACGTCACGGAGCGAACGTACTGGTTCTCCACCTCGGCGCGGCCTTCTTCCAGCTGTTTCACCAGCATCAGAATCGCTTCCAGCAGATCCAGCGGCTCGAAACCACCCACCACGATCGGCACATGGAACTCCCGGATCAAGTCTTCATATTCGCGGTAGCCCATCACCGTGCAGACATGCCCCGGACCGATGAAGCCCTGCACGCGATTGCGGGACGAACTCAGGAGTGCTCGAATCGCGGGGGGTACAAGGACATGAGAAGCGAGCATGGAGAAGTTTTTCAGCCCCTCGCGCTTCGCCTGCCAGACGGCCATGGCATTCGCCGGAGCCGTCGTTTCAAAACCGACGGCAAAGAAGACCACTTTGCGGCCGGGATTTGCCCGGGCAAATTTGAGCGCCTCGGTGGGAGAGTAGACCACCCGGACGTCTCCGCCACTCGCCTTCACATGGAAGAGATCGGTGCGCGAGCCCGGCACGCGCAGCATGTCGCCATAAGAAATCAGTGTTACGTCAGGACGCGAAGCGATCTCGATGGCCTTATCGATCGTTTCAAGGGAAGTGACGCATACTGGGCAACCGGGGCCATGAACCAGTTCAATCCCGGCGGGCAACATTTCGTCGATGCCGTAACGCATCAGCGTGTGGGTTTGTCCGCCGCATATCTCCATCAACACCCACGGCCGCGTGGCGCAACGGCCGATCTCAGCCAAAATTCCGCGGGCAATCTTCTCATCGCGGTATTCGTCCAGATATTTCATACGGCCCCTTCGGAGTTCCGTCGGCAGCGCCTACTGTCCGGCTTGCGAGTCCTCTAGATCCGATTCCAGTTCGCCCTTGAGCAATCCCATTGATTCGAGCAGTTTGTAGCTGCGCTCGGCTTCTTCGCGGTCCACAACGCTGATCGCGAATCCTACGTGCACGATCACGTAATCGCCGACCACCGCCTCGGGAACAAACTCCAGGCAGGTTTCCCGCGTGATGCCGCCGAACTGAACGCGTCCCACGCGAATTCCGTCGCGCACTTCGCACGTGAGGATATTTCCAGGGATGGCGAGGCACATGTTTGAGGCCTCCTGATGCAAAGATGCGGAGTGTCCCGTCGTTCTCGCATCTTCGCCGTGACGCAGGTCACAGGCGCCACAAGGTCAGCATCATATTGGAACATATACTTGGTGCAGGCAATGCAAATCAAAGCATTCTCGCGGAATCGACTATGAATGTGGAATTGGCGTCACGCGGTTCTGGCAGGCTTTGGAATTTGTTCAGCAAGGTGGCAAGCGACTAAGCTCCCATTGACGTGGCGCAAAGATGGTTCCTCTTGCGCGCAGCGCTCGACGGCATAAGGGCAACGCGTGCGAAACACGCAGCCCGACGGCGGCGCAATTGGCGAAGGGAGCTCTCCGCCGAGAGGTTTGGCGGGATTGGTGCGCGCGCGCTTTGGGTCCGCGGGTGGAATGGCCTGGATCAGCGCCTGCGTGTAGGGATGGCGCGGCGCTCGATAAATTTCGTCCCACGGAGCCAGCTCCATCACCTTGCCGAGATAGAGCACCATCACGCGACGGCTGACGTGACGCACCGATGCCAGGTCATGCGCAATGAACAAGAGCGACAGGCCAAACTCGGCTTGCAAGTCCGCGAGCAAATTTACAATTTGGGCCTTGATGGAAACATCCAGCGCCGAAACAGGCTCGTCGCAAACGACAACTTCCGGCTGCGTGATCAAGGCGCGGGCAATGCCGATTCTTTGCGCCTGCCCTCCTGAAAATTCGTGCGGGTACCGGTTGATGTGCTCGGGCAACAGGCCCACATGGCGCATCATGTCGATGACCTTCTCTTGGCGTTCCTGCTGGCTCATGCGTGGGAAGAAGGAACGCAGAGGCTCTGCAATGATTTGGCCTACGTTCATGCGAGGGTCAAGCGAAGATAGTGGATCTTGAAAGATGATCTGGAGGTGACGCCGCTGTTCGCGCAGCTTTTCATGGTCGAGATGAACCAAATCGTGCCCCATGAAACGCACTTCGCCGGATGTCACTTGGACCAATCCCAAAACTGCCCGGGCCAGCGTGGATTTTCCGCAGCCCGACTCGCCCACGATTCCAAGCGTCTCGCTCCGGTCCAGGTCAAAACTTACTCCGTCAACGGCGCGCAAGACTTTTCGGGCGCCAAACCATCCGTCGCCCGATACTTCAAAGTACACGCGCAAATTGCGAACGGAAAGGATGGGGTCGCTCATGCGGAAAGTTCCGCGGCCGTTCCGAGAGGGCCTTCGTAGAAGCACGCCTTGGTATGGTTTGGCGAAACAGTTTCGAGCGGGGGAACACTCTGGTCGCATACGCCCAGACGATACGGGCAGCGAGGGGCGAACGCGCAGCCGGGAGGCAGACGCACCGGATTCGGCGGATTGCCCGAGATGGCCGTGAGGCGCGCGGGCCGGACTTCCGTGAATTGGGGAATTGAGCGTTCCAGCGCCTCCGTGTAAGGGTGACGGCAGTTATAGAAGATATCTTCCACCGATCCTCTTTCCACAATTTTTCCCGCATACATCACGTTCACCCTGTCAGCCAATTCCGCGATCACCCCCAGGTCATGCGTTACCAGGATCACCGCGGTGCCGAAACGTTCTCGAATCTCGCGCAAAAGGGAAAGCACCTGCGCCTGCACGGTTACGTCCAGCGCGGTGGTTGGTTCATCCGCGATCAGGATTTCGGGCCGGCAGATCAGGGCCATGGCGATGGCCACACGCTGCCTCATTCCTCCTGAGAGCTGGTGCGGATACTGCTGCATGCGCCGCTCCGGTTCCGTAATGTGCACGGCCTTGAGCATATCGATCGCTTGCGCAGCGGCAGCAGCGCGATCCTCGCCCTTGTGAATGCGCAGTGGCTCCGTCAATTGAAGCCCGATGGATAGGTACGGATTGAGCGAGGTCATGGGATCCTGGAAGACGAGCCCAATTCCCGAGCCGCGGATTTCATTCAGGCGATTTTCGGGAGCGGACAAGAGTTCCTCGCCCTTAAATCGCGCGCTTCCCGTGACGCGCGCATTTCGGGCGACGAGACCAAGCAGGCTCAGGAGCATCTGGCTTTTGCCCGAGCCGGATTCCCCCACGATGGCCAGCGTTTCGCCCGCAGCCAGGTCCAGGTCCACTTCGGAAACGGCGCGAACGACGCCTTCGCGAGTGGCGAACTCTACACTCAGCTTGCGCGCTTCGAGAAGGGGGGCGTCGGCCATCTCAACGCTCTTTCGGATCGAGCACGTCGCGCAGCCCGTCGCCAAGATAGTTTAAGCAGTACACGATCGACGCCAGGAAAAGAGCCGGAATGAACAAGAGGTAAGGATAGGATTGCAACTCGCTCGCGCCGTCGGAAACCAGCACGCCCAGCGAAGTCATGGGGGCTTGCACGCCGAGGCCAAGAAAACTCAGAAATGCCTCGAAGAGAATCACCGAAGGAACGGTAAGCGTCGCGTAAATAATGACGATGCCCATGAGATTTGGAACTAGATGCCGCGTCACGATTGCCGGCCCGCGCACTCCCGAGGCGCGCGCGGCTTCGATGAACTCCTTGTTCCGCAGCGAGAGCGTCTGGCCGCGCACGATGCGTGCAATGTCCAGCCACGATACCGCGCCAATGGCGACAAAAATGAGGAACAGATTTCTGCCGAACATGACCACCAATACGATGACGAAGGGGATGAAGGGCACCGAGTACAGAATATCCACGATGCGCATCATGAAAGAGTCCACGCGCCCGCCGACAAATCCGGCCGCCGCTCCCCACAAAACGCCGATGACGACGCTGACGACGCTGGCCACCATCCCGATCAACAAGGAGACGCGGCATCCCCACATCACGCGCACCAGGAGATCACGCCCCAAATCGTCCGTTCCGAAAATATGCCCGCCGTGCAGGGTGGGAGAAATGTTCAAGAGAGCCCACTCAGGCGTGTAATAGTTGTAGGGAGAAATCCACGGAACCACGATCGAAGCTAGGACGATCATGCCAAGTACGACGCCGCTGGCCACGGCGGTTCGGCTATATAGCAGGCGAGAGAATGCGTCCTGCCAAAGACTGCGTCCGGCGGGCGCGGCGGAAATATTCAGGGCTTCCGTCGTGGCCGCCATCAGTAGCGCACCCGCGGATCGAGCACGGAATAACTCAAGTCCGCCAATAAATTGCAGACCACGATGAGCACACCATACAGAATGGTCACGCCGAGCACGAGCGTGTAATCGCGATTAAGCGCTCCATCCACAAAGGCCCGGCCAATACCCGGAAGTCCGAAAATCGTTTCAATCACAATCGATCCGGTGATCACGCCTGCGATTGCAGGTCCGAGGAACGAAACCAAAGGCATCAGCGCCGGTTTGATGGCGTGCCGCAAGATTACTAAGTACCGCGGCACGCCTTTGGCACGGGCCATCAAAATGAACTGGCTGTTCAAAACCTCGACCATGCTGCCGCGCATCAGGCGCGCAACGTAGGCGATGTACGGAGCCGCTAACGCCGCAGCCGGCAGAATCACATTTCTTAGTGAACCTGTTCCCCATCCGCCGGCGGGCAGCCAGTGAAAGTTCACAGCAAAGACCAGAATCAAAATCGGGGCCACCACGAAAACGGGTATGGAAATTCCGATCATCGAAAATCCCATCGACGCGTGGTCCCAAGCGGTGTCACGCCGCAGCGCGGCCATGATTCCGATTGGCAGGCCGATGAGGAGCGCGCCCACCAGGGCGCAACCTCCGATGACGATGTCAATCGGGAAACCCTGGCGGATGATTTCGTTCACGGTAGTGTCGCGGTATTGATAAGACGGGCCGAAATCGCCCCGGAGAATGCCGACAAGGTAGCGCAGATATTGTTTGTACAGCGGCTCATCGAGGTGATACTTGCGCTCGATATTTGCTTTGATCGCGGGAGGAATTTTTTTCTGCGAATCGAAGGGTCCACCGGGAGCGGCGTGCAACAGCAGAAACGCAAGGGTGATGATCACCAGGATGGTTGGAATAGCCCCCAGCACCCGTGACAGCGTGTAGCGAAGCAAATCAACTCTCCTGGTGGGCCAGAATATACATGTATCGTGACAGGTGGCGGTTCGTGACGTTCGCTCGCCAGCCCTTCACGTAGGGCTTTATCAGATCTTCACATACGTAGTAGTAGAGGGGCACTATTGGTGCGTCCTCGTTGACGATCGCCTCGGCCTTATGAAACAACGCGAAGCGCGCCGCGTTATCATTGCTATTGCTGATTTGGTCCACGAGCGCATCATACGGCGGGTTGCTGTAGTCCGTGTCATTCAGGCCGAACCCGGTCTGGTAAAGCTGCGCGAAGGTAAACGGATCGGGATAGTCGCCGATCCAGGCGTCCCAAAAGAACGTGGGCTGTCTCAGTTGGCGAGCCTGCAAAAACACCTTCCACTCTTCATTGTAAATCTGCACTTTCGCGCCCAGGTTCATCAGCCACATGGCCGAAAGCGCCTCCATGAATCGGCGCACGTGAGGGCCGCTGCTGGCATACGTAAGTACGACTTCGAGCGGATGGGCGTCCGAGTAACCCGCTTCCTGATATAGCTTCCGAGCCAGCGCGTGGCGCGCGTCGTCCGAGAGATGCGCCCAATCCGGAACGGCAGGATCGTACCCGTCGAGCGGAGGCATCACGTGATACGCAGGGACTCCGACCCCATGCTCGACGTAGTTCATCAGAATTTCGCGATCCACCGCCATATTGAGGGCCAGGCGCAACTTGGGATTTCCCGCAAAGGGAGGCTTGGTGAGGTTAAAGCCGAACATCGCCGTCGCGTAAATCGGTGAAACCACGACCTGGTCGCCGAGGGTTCGCCGCAGCCGGTCGATTTCCGCGACATTGAATCGCTCCGCGAATTCAATATTTCCGGCCAGGTACTGATCCGTCGCGGCGTCGTAGTCAGAGACCGAATGGTAGATCACTTTCGACAGCCGGACATTCTTGGCATCCCAATAGTAGGGATTCTTTTCGACTGTGATGTGCCCGTTGAAGGCGCGATCCGCCAGCAGGAATGGGCCGTTCGAGACCATATGGCCTGGTTGCGTCCAGCTGTCGCCCCATTGCTTCACCGCCGGTTCATAAATAGGACCCAAATACGCGTTCGTCAGAAGCGCCACCAGGTACGCCGTCGGCGCGTTCAGGTGGACCACCAGAGTGTGCGGTCCGGCCGACTCAACTCCCAGTTTGCTTGGGGGCACCTTTCCTTCTGCGGCCTCGGTCGCATTTTCAATGGGCGCCAGAGCCTGTGCGTATTCGGATCCTGTCGCGGGATCCACTTGGCGGCGCCAGGCATACACGAAATCCTGGGCTGTGACGGGCTGGCCGTTGGACCAACGGGCTCTCTCGCGGATATGGAACGTCCAGGTCTTTCCGTCTGCGCTTGTTTCCCACGAATCGGCGACGCCAGGAACGGTGTGTCCGTCCACGCCGAGAGTAACAAGTCCTTCGAACAGATCATCGAGGACGCGCTGACCCACCTCGTCCGTGAGAAGTGACGGATCGAGCGAGCGCGGATCGCCCTCCAAGTGACGATTCAATATTTGCTCGGGAGCTAAATCGGAACCAACTTCAATCGCACGGGCGCTTGCGGAGACGTGCCCCTGACTGCCGCACGCCGTCAGCCAAAAAGGAATCGCAAACAGGCCGGCCAAACACCAGCGCCTGCGCGGGAAGCGCGTGGATCCCAGCGCGCGCATTCGCTTTGTTAAAGCCCGAGGTGCGTTGTTCCAGGATCTCATTCGCAGCCGTCGTGACCTCGCTCAAATACAACGCTTATCATCTTTCAGTATGGCAGAAGGAGAACATCGCCTCCAGCACGATCCAGCGCAAATTGGCGGACTGTTCACCTAGTACTTGCACATCCTTCAAAGCCATATTTGTTTCGATGCGGGTTTTGCTAGAAGTGTCACGTGCACATAGAGATCGCCACGGCACAAGGCGAGCGAGTCATAAAATAATGACAGAAGATAGTTATTGACAATAATCTCCCACCCATGCTACCTAGCGCGCAACAGGGCGAGTGGCCTTAGATCCAATTTTTACAGGCTCTTCCGAGTGGCGGCGGTGCGTAGCTTTGGAGGCACCACGTGTGTGTTTCCAGCCATGCCGGGAGGCACGGGGCCGTGGGCGGCCCTGCTAGCGCTGTGCCCGCTCGATCGAAATTCCTTCCTCTTGGCAACCCTGAAAGTCCGGCCAGGCCCGAATCCATAATTTTGTACCGATTAATCGGCATCTTTCGCTCACCAAGGCTTGTGGGAAGTAGCTACATCGGATGTAGCGGAAATCCTGATGCAACCTGGGAGGGAACGACCATGAAATCGTTTGCGTCCAAGATCCTCGTATTGATCTGGGTTGTTGGGCTGTTCTGTTCGGTTCCCCTATATGCGCAGGTGGCCGGCGCCACGCTCACCGGCACCATCACCGACGCGCAGGGAGGGGCAGTTGCGGGCGCGAAAGTCTCCGCCAAGAACAGTGCCACCGGCATAACGAGCGAAACCACCACAAATAGTACGGGCAACTACAACCTAGTGAACCTCAAACCCGCCGAATACGAGGTGTCGGTGACGGCAACTGGTTTCAACACTTCGACGACGAAAGTGACGCTCACAGTCGGCGCAATACAGGAGTTAAGCCTCGCTCTGAAGGTTGGTGAGATGAGTCAGTTGGTGGAGGTCACCGGCGCCGCTCCGGTGATTGAGACGGAAAATGCCACCCTCAGCGGCAACGTTCAAAGCGCGCAAATTGTGGAATTGCCGTTGAACGGCCGCGATTGGACCTCTCTGGCAGTATTGGAACCGGGCGTGGTTCAGGTGCGCCCGCATGAACAGGTGACACAACCCGGTGGCAATTTGCGCGGGCTGGGCAATCAAATGACGATCGATGGAAATCGGCCCACGCAGAACGTGTATCGGCTTAACGGAGTCATCGTCAACGACTATTCCAACGCCGGCCCGGGCAACGTCCTCGGGGCAAGCCTGGGTGTGGACGCGATTCAGGAATTCACGGTGCTGACCGCCAATTACTCGGCCGAATATGGCTTCACTTCCGGCGGTGTCATCAACGCCATCACTAAATCCGGAACAAACCAGTTCCACGGAAGCGCCTATGAGTTCTTCCGGAACAAAGTATTCGACTCGTCCGACTATATCGATGGGGCCAATAAGCCTCCTTTCGTCCGCAACCAGTTCGGTGGTTCTGGCGGTGGACCAATCCTTAAGAACAAGCTCTTCGTCTTTGCAGATTACGAAGGAATCCGGCAGAGAAAGGGTATACCCGCTACTGCAGATATCCTCACGCCGAACGCGAGGCTGGGTATCCTAAACGACGCAAACGGAAATCCGTTGCCCGCATTGGTGGGGGCATGCCCGTTCGCCAACATGACGAATCTGGCGCCAGGATCAGCGGCGGTCTGCGTAGACAACTTCGTTGAGAAATATTACAACGCTCTTGATCCAGCGAATTGCAATGCCGCCTTGATTGGTCCCAGCAATAACACTTGCAAATTCGTGACCGCAGGCGCCCAAGCCGTGAACGATGACTACGGCACGGCGCGAGTCGACTACAAACTCTCCGACAAGGACAGCATAGATGCCAGTTTTTACCGTGACTACTCCACCTGGGCCAAGCCCGGCACATTTGATTACGATACAACCGGATACATACTTCCGAATATGTCCGCGGCCCTGGAGGAAAACCATATCTTCAGCCCCGCCATGGTCAATAGTGTCCGGTTTGGATGGACCCAATCCATCGTGAAGAACCCGGGGCTTTCGGTTCTTAATAAGGAGTTGGTGGATACTTCGCTTGGTATTACAACGGCGTTCAACGCTCCTGGACTCGCTGGCCAGGGCGGCGGCGGCGCGGGAGTCACTGGCATTGCAGGGCCCGGAGGTTTCAGTCCGCAAGGAGGATTTAGCGACTGGGTTCAAAACTACCAGATTTTCGACGACGTCTCCCGCACGATTGGCAAACACACTTTAAAGTTTGGGTTTGAGTACATTCGAAATCACACCGACCTGGTAAACGGAAACGGAAATGGCAGCGTGGGATTTGGCTCCATTTCGAACTTCCTTCAGAACGAGCCATATACGGTTCGGATGCCCACGAGTCCGCCGTGGACCGCTGGAAATACTAAGCACTATAACCGCAATTCCGTTTTTGGGGTCTATGTCCAGGACGATTGGAAGATGAAGTCCAACCTTACCCTGAATGTGGGCTTGCGCTACGAAATGTCCACGATTCCGTTTGAGAAGAACGGAAAGTTTATCCTCTTGCCGACACTTTGGACCGACCCCAGCGCTTGCACGGAGGATATTACCGGCCTTCCTGACGCGGATTGTTCAGGGCTTGAACACAAGGTTTTCGACACGAACCCAACGCTCAAAAATTTTGAGCCGAGAGTCGGGTTTGCATGGGATCCGTTTAACAACGGCAAAACATCGGTACGCGGGGGGTTCGGAATGTTTGATGTTCTCCCTATGCCGTTCATGTTTGGCCTCAATGCGTTGCAGGCCTCTCCGTCCGGCGCCGAGCTTGATCTGACCAATACGAACAACCCCTCTTTGACTTGCACCGTGCAAAGCGCGACTTGCCCTTTGCCACAAGGTGTGTTCGATCAGGGACTACCCGCGGCAGTTATAAGTTCTGGCGCCACGGCTGCTGGGACCGGCAGGTGGCAGTACACCGACCGGAACCCCAAGCGCAATTACGTCATGCAATGGAACCTAAATGTTCAGAGACAAATAACGTCAACATCTTCATTGACTCTTGCCTATGCGGGTTCGAGGGGAATTCACAATCCCTTCCAAACAGACACACTCAATACCTGCTTCCCGACAAAGACTTCCGCTGGCTGGCTTTTTCCCGACCCTGAGTTCAATACGGCCACCTTCAGCAGTTGCCCGGCAGTCACAAGCCCCGCACCGACCGGGATTGTCCCGAACACAATCGTAAACCCGTTTGTTCCGGGCTTGCTGCTATCGACCGCCTTCTTTTCCGAGTCCACGTACAACTCTCTCCAAGTGAATTATGCGAAAAAAATCAGCCATGGCTTGCAGGCTGAAGTTTCGTTTACTTGGCAGAAGTCCTTTGACAACTCATCGGGCAGCTTCGCGGGAGACAACTTCTCGTCCAACCCGACCGCCGCAACCCCGTGGTGGGACGGAGCCATTACCCGTGGTTTGTCGGATTTCAATGTCACCCGAAATCTATCGATTAACTGGTTGTACCAGATCCCGACTCCCAAGGCCTTTGCCGGGCCCGCTGGTTGGGTAGCGCGTGGCTGGAGCGTAGGAGGGCTGCTCGACCTGAGCGATGGCGTTCCAATGTGGCCAATGACTGGCCTTGCTACGGACCCATTGGGGCAAGCTAACTCGGAACCAATGGATGTTCTATCGTTGGCTCCTGGCTGCACTCCCAAAAACGTTGTTCAGCCGGGCAACATTCAGTACCTGAAGCCGCAATGCTTCATTTATCCAATCGCGCCAAGCCAAGCCTTCTGGAATGCCAATTGCAACCACAATCCAAACCTCGATGGCCTCACGATCGCGCAGGCTGGCTTGGACCCGCTCACCTGCACCAACCTTATGGGCAACCTGCCCCGCAATGCGATCATTGGGCCAGGACTCTTCAACGTGGATATGTCCTTTATCAAGGACAATCACATCTCCAAATTTGGCGAAACCTTCAACATCGAGTTTCGCGCGGAGCTCTTTAATATCTTCAATCGCACGAACTACCAGGGTCCGACGGACCAACTTGATGCTCTAGACGCCCTACCGCAGGACAATGCCGCCTTCGGCCAAATTGACCAAGCTACGCAAGTGCCGATGAGGGAAATCCAGTTTGCGTTGAAGATCGTTTTCTAGCATGAGGTAACAAGAAGACCGATCGAGAAGGGGAGCCGGGTGCAGTCGCTCCACGAATTTCCCGGTTCCCCA
>Ga0187803_10000277_pt1 | contig 20979 bp, 14 predicted proteins | sample NC_wetland_sal_i_2_FD_132425 | JGI IMG/M metagenome (GOLD analysis project Ga0187803, IMG submission 132425) | Wetland sediment microbial communities from Neuse River Estuary, North Carolina, USA - Control_3 | ecosystem: Environmental > Aquatic > Freshwater > Wetlands > Sediment | place: USA...
CTTTCAGCCGGTCTCTCTCTTTCTGGCTCAACTCGATCCGCTCCTCCATGGCCCCTCCGGGCCACCAGAAAAGCGGACATTTCTACTTTGCACAACCCGGACATTCTCACTTTGCAGCGACACGGACGAGCTCGGCCATTGACCCGGCGCCTACCGCCAGTTACCCTAGCGGGCACCGCTATTTCGGCGGCATGAGGCACCCATGCGCAGAAAACTCATCAGCCTTCTTGGATTGCTGTTGCTGGCATCAGCGACCTCGGCCCGGCTCCCGTTTCCGGGGGCACAGGAGCCGCAAAAGGAAGGCCCACCCGAGCCCACCGTCAAAGTGGGCGACATAGCCCCGGATTTCACACTGCTCGATCAAAACCGGAAACAGGTCTCGCTCCGCGATTTCCGCGGTAAGAAATCCGTCGCGCTGGCCTTCTACGCTTTCGCCTTCACCGGCGGTTGAAGCAAAGAGATGCAGAACTTCCAGGCCAACCTCCATCGCCTGGAAGCTGCGGATACCCAGGTTCTGGGCATCAGCATGGACAGCACCTTCTCGAACGCGGCATGGGCAGAAAAAATCGGAGTCACCTTTCCTCTCCTCAGCGATTGGGGCGGCGAAGTAGTGCGCAAGTACGGACTTTATTACCCCAAGTACAAAACGGCGCGCCGCGTCACCTATTTGATCGATAAGGAGGGAAAAGTAGTCGAAATGCAGATTGACAGCGAAGCCATCGACCCAACCAAGGTGGTCGACTACTGCGAGTACCACAAGCCGAAAAAGTAGAATCCTGACGGCACTCCGTTCGCAGCGCCCGGTATAGCAGAATGTGCTGTACCCTGATGGCGTCGGAGCGCCCATCCCTCCAGGCCCAACGAGCGATTCCTCCATCCGCCGCGGCGCTGCGGTGCTCGGCGGCGCGCTCCTGCTCACCTGGCCTGCGATCTACAACCGCTATCCCCTGCTCTACCCCGATTCCATCACGTACATCGCGGGTGGCCGGCGCGTCGCCCGCGCGTTGTTCCTCCACCATGCGTCGGACTATTACGGCATGCGCTCGCTGATCTACAGCCTGGGAATCTTCCCGTTTCATTGGAACAGTACGCTGTGGCCCGTCGTCGCGCTCCAATCGCTGCTCGCCGCGTACGTATTCTGGCTTGTGGTTCGCTCCGTGCTGGAGCGGCGGACCGTCGTTCACTATGTGCTCCTGATCAGCCTGCTCAGTCTCGTGTCCAGTCTGAGCTGGTACGCCAGCCTGATCCTGCCCGACGTACTCGGCCCGCTGCTCTATCTGTGCATCTATCTGCTCGTGTTTGCGCGCGACACGCTCTCCGGCTTGGAACGATTTCCGGTAGCCATAATCGGCTGCTGGGCGGCCGCTTCGCACATCACTCACCTCGCACTAGCTGCCGGAATCTGCCTTCTGCTCGCCGCGCTGAGGCTCGTCCGCTCTCCGCAAATGGAAGGTCGCATGAGAGCGCTGGGTGAAGTAGCGCTGGTCCTACTGACAGCCGCGGGCGGGCAACTGGCACTGCATGCCTATCTCAATGGCAAACCGTCCTTGAACGGAGATTCGCCGCCTTTTCTCGCCGCTCGAGTGGTCGCCGACGGCCCCGGACGCTGGTACTTGCAGCGGCACTGCGGCCAGGTCCATTTTGCGCTGTGTGACTACGTGGATGAACTTCCCGACAGCTCCGACGATTTTCTTTGGAACCGTCAGGGCATCTGGGCCGAAGCAGTGCGGGAAGGCGACGAGCGCATCCGGCAGGAGGAAATACCGTTCGTCGTGGCCGCTGTGGGCGCCTATCCGCGTGAGGAACTGTCCATCTCCGGAGCCAATTTCTGGCAACAGCTCGCCGCTTTCGGCCTGTGGGACCTCGAACGCAACAACTGGGTTTTGGAAGCCTTCGACACCGCGTTGCCGGGAGGAAAATCGAGCTATCTCGGAAGCTGGCAATTCAATGACGACCTGCCCCTCGATTTCTTCAGCGAACTCCAGTTCTGGACGGTCATCGCGTCACTTGGAATTATCGGTATCGCGGCAATTTCGCCGCTGATGCGACGCGATCCCACTGCGCGCCTTCTGGGCCTGGGCGCAATCGTCCTTCCCACCGTGGTCGCCAATGCGTTCCTCACCGGCGTATTCTCCAACGTCGAAGAGCGCTACCAGAGCCGCATCGTCTGGCTACTGCCGCTGCTGGCAGGGCTTCTCGTACTTTCTTGGCTCGAACGCCGCCGAGAAGATGGGCGCACGCGCGGCAACGTCGCATAGCGGGGTCAAACACCAGCCCGGAGGATCGAACTCGGGTCGAGAGGCAAGAACGACGAACGGCTAAAGGCTCATACCACTGGCGACTTCGCCGTCTCGGCTTCCTCATCTCCCTGGTCCGGTTTGAAGGCAATCCCGTACCGCTTCAATTTGCGGTACAGCGTGGCCCGGCTGATGCCGAGCAATTTCCCCGTCAGGGCCTTATCGCCCCCGGCTTCTTTGAACACGCGCAGAATCGTCTGATACTCGATATCTTCCAGGTCGTTCGTCCCCGGACGCCGCCCCGTGACCGCGCTGGTTTCCTGCGTGGCGCTGGATCCCGCGGCTTCGCGCACGCTCGGCGGCAGGTCCGTGACGTGCACCGTATGGCGGTCGCCCAGCACGACGGCGCGCGCGATCGAATTCTCCAGCTCACGGATATTCCCCGGCCAGTCATATTCGAGCAGCGCCTTCATCGCTTCCGGCGAGATGTGAATGTTCTCCCCGGGCGCGTAGCGGTCGAGAAAGGTGTGCGCCAAAATCGGGATGTCGGACCGCCGCTCGCGCAGCGCCGGCATGTGCACCGTCACCACATTCAGCCGGAAATACAAATCCTTCCGGAACAGGCCGGCTCGATAGGCCGTTTCCAGGTCGCGGTTCGTGGCCGCAATCACGCGGACGTCCACCTGCACCTGCTCGTTGCCGCCCACCGGACGCACTTCTTTCTCCTGCAGCACGCGGAGCAACTTCGCCTGCATCTCCAGCGGCAACTCGCCGATTTCGTCCAGGAAGATCGTTCCGCCGTTGGCCGTGCGGAAGAGCCCCGGCTTCGACTTCAGGGCCCCGGTGAACGCGCCCTTCTCGTAGCCGAACAGCTCGCTCTCCATCAGGGTGGGCACCAGCGAGCCGCAGTCCACGGCCACAAACGGCATGGTGGCCATGGCCCCGCCGTAATGAATCGCCCGCGCCACCAATTCCTTGCCCGTGCCGCTCTCACCCGTAATCAGGACCGGCGTCCGCGTGTCGCGCAGCCGCGCCGCGATGCGCAGCACGTCCTGAATCTTTGCCGAGGTCCCGACGATGCCGCTGAATTCCTCCTGCGCGTTCACGCGTTCGCGCAGGAATTGGTTCTCCGCCACGAGCCGCACCTTGTCCGCCATGCGTTGCAAAAACAGGCGCAGCGCCTCGACGCGAAACGGCTTCTCGATGTAGTCGTAGGCGCCCAGCTTCATCGCCGTGACCGCGGACTCCACCGAACCGTGCCCGGTCATGATGGCCACTTCCGTCCGCGGCAGAACCGATTTCACGTGGCGCAGCAGGTCGATTCCCGACATCTGCGGCAGCTTGAGGTCCGCCATCACGATGTCCGGCGCTTCGCCCTCCAGGCGTTCCACCGCCGCCTCGCCGCTCTCCGCCTCCGAGCACTGGAAGCCCAGCGAGCCTCCGATGGTCATGCAGAGCTTGCGGATGCTCTGTTCGTCGTCCACGATCAGGAACCGGATTCGCAGATCGTCTTTCATGGCGCTCCAAAAGTTTGTTCCACAATGTCCAGCAATTGCCGCACGCGGAACGGCTTCTCGATGCAGGGCGCGCCCGTGCGGCGCAGCAGCGCCAGTGTCTCCGTGTTGGCGACGTCGCCGGTGATGAACACCAGGCGCTCCGCGAGCTCCGGACGATTCCGCCGGATCCAGGCCTGCACGTCCGCGCCGGTGACTCCACCCGGAGTGCGGATGTCGGAAATCACTCCCGCGTATTCGCCGCTCTCGAGCATTCGCAATCCTTCCGCACCGGATGCTGCCTGCACCACGCGATACCCGCGGCGCTCGAGCGCCGCGCGCACAAGCGCCACGACTCCGGGTTCGTCTTCAATCACGAGCACGGGCGCCGCGACCGACGGCGCCTCCGAAGCGTCCTCGTTCGGTTCGGACAAGGCCGCCGTCACGTGGCAACCTCGGCACGCAGGGCCGAAGTTTTCGGAGTGGCCAGGGGCAGCCGCACCACAAACGTGCATCCCGGCCCGCCTGCGTTGTTCTCGCACAGGATTTCGCCGCCATGCTCGCGCACAATTCCGTAGCAGATGCTCAGTCCCAGCCCGGTTCCTTTACCCACCTCTTTGGTGGTGAAAAACGGGTCAAAGATTTTGTCCGGCTGCGAAATGCCCGTGCCGTTGTCGCGGATGCTCACTTCCACGCATTCGCCGCGCCGCGCCGTTTCGATCTCGATCCGCCCCGGCCTTCCCGCCTCGCGCACCGCGTCGTAGGCGTTGTTCAGGATGTTCAGGAATACCTGCTGCAACTGGTGGGGATCGCCCAGGATTTCGGGGAGACGGGGGTCGAAGCGCTCCTGAACGTCCACACCGTGGCTGGCGAAGTCGTAGCTGCGCAGCTTGAGGGTGTGCCGGAGCACGCTAGTGACTTGCACGGACTGGCGCTGCGCGGGGGCCTGGCGGGCGAAGCTCAGCAGGTTCTGGACAATCACCCGCGTCCGCTGCGCCTCCTGCAGCACCACCTGGAGGTCCGCTTTCGCCCCTTCCGGAATCTCCGGATTCTCCAGTAGCAGGTCGGTGAATCCGAGAATCGCGGTCAGCGGGTTGTTGACCTCGTGCGCCACGCCGGACACCAGATTTCCGACGGTCGCCATTTTTTCCGCGTGCATCAGTTTTGCCTGCAAGCTGGCTGCGTCAGTAATGTCCGTCATCACCGTGACGATGCTGTCCACGGTTCCCTGCTCGCCGCGCATGGGACTGAGGTTCACGGAAAATTGGCCGGTTTTTCCGTCGGGCCGCAGCACCGGGATTTCGAAGTTGTCCATCAGCCGCCCGTGCAGCACGTGCTCGAGAGCTTCGGCGAGTTTCCGCCGCGCCGGGGGCGGCACCAGGTCCGTCAGCGGCCTGCCCAGCAGGTCCGGCTCCGTGTATCCCGTCTCGAAGCACCGGCGATTCGCGTAGGTCACCAGGCCCGCCGTGTCCAGCACCAGGATCATGCTCGCCGTGTTGTTCAGGATTTTGCGGTTGAAGTCGCGCTCGCGCTGCAATTGCGCCTGGTAGGTCTTCTGTTCCGTGACGTCCAGCATGAGCCCGCGGTACTGAACCACTTTCCCCTGCGCGTTGCGGACGGCCAGGATGTTTTGCAGCGTGTGGATGACGGTGGTGTCTTTGCGCCGCATCATCACTTCGTAGTTCCGCAGGATCCCGCTTCGTTCGATCGTGTCGGAAAACCGCCGCCAGTCCTCGGCGTGCACAAACACCTGCCGCGCCAGATCGGCTTCCAGCACCTCCTCGCGGCTCGCGTAACCCAGCATGCGCACCAGCGCGTTGTTGACTTCCAGGAAGCGGCCCTCCGGCGTGGCGAAGAACAGTCCCTCCTGGATGTTGTCGAACAGCTCGCGATATCTCCGCTCCGCCTCGCGCCGGTCGGTGATGTCCTTCAGCACGTGAATCGTGCGCACGCCCTCCTCCGGCGTGCCTGGAATTCGCGAAGTGGAGACAAGGTAGACGCGGTCCTGCTGCGTGTGCAGGTATTCTTCTTCTCCCGCGCCGTGCTCCACGCGGCAGTAAGGACAAGCCTCCTCGCCAGCCGCTCCCAGGTAGGGCACCAATTGCCGCATGTTCACGCCGATCAATTCCGTGGGCGAGGCGCCGATGAACGCCGCGAGCGAGCGGTTGATCCGCACCAGATTGCTGTGCTCGTCGTGCACCACGATGAAATCCGTGATGGCGTCGAACACCTCGATCCACTGCTTGCGCGACTGTTCGATCCGGCTCAGCAGGCCGGAGTTCTCCAGAGTCACCGAAGCGTGTCCCGCCAGCGCGGCCAGCAGGTTGCGGTCAGCCGGAGTCAATCCGCGCCCGCGGTTCGCCAGGCACAACGCGCCCAGCAGTTCCCCAGCGCTGGTCTTCAATCCAACGACCACCGCGTCCTCCCAGCCCAGTGCTCCCGCCAATTCGCGCCCGACCAGTTCGCCGGCCGGCGCCGCGGTAACCGCAGAAGGATTCGCGCTGGCCATCCCGTAGAGCGCGATCTCGAGACCGCGTTGCAATATTCCCGAAGGCGCATTGCCGGCCCACTGCGCAAACACAGTCTCCAGCCGTCCGCCCCGGGCGATGGCCAGCACTCCCACGCGTGCGCGAAGCATGCTCATGGCATGCAGCGTGAACCGGCGGCCAAAATCCGGCAACCGCATCGAGGGCTGCAGCTCGAGCGCGAGGCTCATCAGGTTTTCGGCGCGCTCGCGGTGCTGCTCGGAGGTCACCGCAAAACGCCCAGCCTCGATCGCTGCTCCCGCCAGTGCCGCGGCCACTGCGGCCTGCGCCGCCATCCCTTCGGTGAAGAATTGCGGATTGTTGTCGTGGAACAGCGTGAGCAGGCCGGGCGTATCTCCTCCCGTCACCACGGGGACGATCAGCGCCGCGCGCGCGGGATAGCCCCAAGCCTTGGCCGCATCCGGACGGTGCAGCGAAGGCAGCACGCGAGGTTTCACAGCACGGAGGGCTTCAAACGCCGGCGGGTTCAGTTCCGCCGTCAACCGCGGCATTTGCGTCGCGCGCTGAGCCCGCCCCGCGAACCCCACCGCTTGGAGCGCACCCCCCTCCACCGCTTCCCAATAGCAGGCCACACTGGCGTCAAACCGCGCGCGCATGGCACGGCAAAAGCCGTCAATCCGTTCCAGCAGGTTGGGCAAAGCGGAGAGTTGCGTCGCCAGATCGAGCAGAAAATTCTGGAATGCGGCGTCAGGAGGAGACGCCTCGGCGGAGTGAGACTGGTGGCTTGCACGCATGAGGGTGAGGGGCCTGCGCGCTATCTCTTTCCAGAATAGCCGGCTAGCCGATCAGCCAGCCGCCCGGGTAGCGACCCAAGACCCGCCCCCGGCACAGTGAGCCTATGCCTCAATCTCATTTTGAGTCAATTCGCGCCGGGGCCTCGGTGCCGAATTGGACAATCTCAACCTGAGACGCCGTTCCCAAACTTCTCCCCCTGCCCGCCGTAAAGCTGGTGTCACGTTCCCGGCTTCTGCCTCACCTCGAGTCCCCATTCTCGGGCTTCCCGCCTGACGGACGAGCCCTCACATGTTCGTCCGCCGCAGTCCCACGCATGGCCCTGTCCTCGACCCTGTACCTGAGGACAAATTGACATCGTCCCCAGCCGCATTACTATGCGCCGTAGTAAACCCAGCGCGGGATTCAAGGATTGCAGCGCACTAATTCGGCGGCCCAGCCGAGATAGACCAGCCCACAAAACTTCTTTCAAGTCCTGGAGATGCTATGGGACGTGCTCGCGCTATTCGTGTGTTTGCAGTCATCGCCATATTAGGTTTTGCCCTCCAGCAGGGGCTAGGCATCGTCAGCCAGCCGCTTGAAGCAGGCACACGCCTGAGAATCAGCGTCGTCGGCCTCGCGCTTTCGCCCCAACAGGTCGCCGGTGGCGGTCCGACGAGCGCGACAGTGACGATTTCGGGCGCGGCTCCTCGCGGCGGAGTGGCCGTCAGCCTCTCGAGCAGCAATACCGCCGCGGCTTATTTGCCATCCGCGAGCGTCACGATCCCGTCCGGGCAGACCTCCGCAAAATTCACGGTGGATACGAAGCCCGTGAATTCCTCGGTTCAAGTCGCCCTAAGCGCAACACTTCACCAGACTGTGTCGGCCACGCTCGCCGTGGAACCGCCGCAGGTCAGCTCGGTGACCTTCGCTCCCGCGGTTGTCACCGGGAGCCAGTCTTCGAGCGCAACCGTCGTGCTCACATCTGCCGCCGCGGCGCCGGGCGCCACCGTTGCTCTGGCAAGCAACAACGCGGACATATCGGTGCCGGCCACAGTGACTGTGCCCGCAGGAGCCACGAGCGTGAGCTTCGTCGTCCACACAGTTGCCGTGGCGAGTTCGGCCAGCGCCACGACCACGGCCTCATTCAGCGGTTCGAGCAAATCCGCTATTCTCACAATCAATCCGCCCGCAGTCGCCGCAGTAGCATTCAACCCCGCCAGTGTCAGTGCCGGCCAGATGTCCACCTGCACCGTGACATTGAATGCGATTGCGCCCTCCGGCGGATTCCCCGTGGCCCTGACGAGCAATTCCACGGCGGTTCCGGTGCCGACGAGCGTTATCGTCCCAGCCGGGTCAACCGTGCAGTCGTTTTCCGTCGCTACAGGCTCTGTGAGCAGTTCACAGATGGCCATGGTGGTCGCTACCACGGGGACGACCACAGCCATCGGCACACTGACCGTGACTCCGCTCGCCGCCCCGTCTCTTTCGTCCGTCAGCTTTAGCCCTACATCCGTAACCGGCGGAGCGGGATCTACCGGCAGCGTTGCTCTGAACGCCGCCGCGTCTTCCGGCGGAGTGACGGTCGCGCTCACGAGCTCCGACCCCTCCGTCACTCTCCCCGCAAGCATCGTGGTCGCGGCCGGCAGCGCATCGCAGAGCTTTGCCGCGGCCACCACCAGTGTTTCCACGTCGAAAAATGTAGTTGTGACGGCGACGTTGGGAACCAGCAGCGCAAACGCCGTTCTCACCGTGAATGCGGCGGTCGTCAGCGGGTTATCGTTTAGCCCGGCAACAGTGGGTTTCGACCAGGTAACCACAGGGACAGTCTCGCTCACCGGAGCGGCACCCTCCGGCAGTCTCGCCGTGAGTCTGGCCAGCAATGATCCGGGAGCGATACCCGTACCTGTATCGGTCCAAGTCCCGGCGGGTGCAAGCAGCCAGTCGTTCACCGTCACCGCCGGGGCCGTAACGAGCGTCAGCACGGTCGCCATTACGGCATCGACCGGGTCCACTGCCGTGATGGCGAGCCTCACGGTAAACCCCGCGCTCACGGCCACGCCGCCGAATGTAGTCTTTGCGAGCGGCACTTTGGTCGGCGTGCCCAGCACCCAAACGGTTAAGCTGTCCAACACCGCCCCAGTGAGTGTGACGCTCACCAGCATCGCTACGAGCGCCGAGTTCACGCAAACGAACACCTGCCCAGCCGCGCTCTCCTCGGGCGCGAGTTGCGTCATTACATTCACCCCCAATCAGGGCGGCAGCCTCACCAGCAACGTCACCATTCTCAGTAGCGCGGGTAACTCGGCTCTGACCGTGAATCTGTCGGGAGCCGCCTCGCACTGGGTCGCTTTGGGCTGGACGGCAAGCAGCACCCCCGGGGTGAGTTACAACGTGTACCGCCAGTTGCAGTCCGGCGGCGCGTGCGGCGCTCCGAGTTCCACGACCTATACAAGGCTCAACACTTCGCCCGTCGGTTCCACCGCCTACAACGATACGGACGCCTCGCTTGTGGCCGGCGACACGTACTGCTACTCCGCGACCGCCGTCGATGCGGCCGGCGAGAGCGCCTTCGCAGCCCCGCCAGCCGCGGCGACGCTGCCTTCGCCCTGAGCGCGAGCCTGAGGCTGAGCAGGATTTCAGCTTCTGCGTTTCGTACCTAGCCCCCGCGCGACGCGCCAAAAGTTTTTCCGAAACGCAGTGCGCACCCACCTGCGTCTAATGTATGGTTGTACGGAGTGCCCCGGCGCGGTCGGCGCTGGGTACCCATAACATGCCCGTGCCCTCGCGGCAGGCTTCGTGGGGAAGGAATATGAGTCGCTGGAGTAGAAGATTGCGGGTAGCCGGTTTCTGCGCGCTGGGAGGAGTGGCGGCAATCTGCTTCGTGGTAGCGCCGCGAGCTGTTGCGGGCGCATGGTCCTCCAACCAGCAATCCGCGCCGACGCCGCTCGTCAAGGTCATCGGCACCCTCAAATCCATCAAGGGCAGCACGCTGGTGATCGACACCGGGGACGGCCCCGATGTAACCGCCGTCGTCAAGCAGGGCGCGCGCATGTTGAACATCGAGCCCGGCGAGAAGGATCTCTCCAAGGCAACCAAGATCGATCTCGCGGATCTCCAGCCAGGCGACCGCGTGCGCGTCCGCGGCCAGAATTCGCCCGATTCGAAATTCCTGTTTGCGCTCGAGGTCATCGCCATCAAGCATTTCGACATCCAGGCCAAGCGGGAGCGCGAACGCGCGGATTGGCAGAAGCGCGGAATCGGCGGGCTGGTGAAAGAAGTGGATCCGGCCGCGAACACGCTCACGCTCACCGTCAGCTCGCTCGGCGGAGCGCGCACCATGACGATTCATCCGGCCTCGAACGCCGTCCTGCGCCGCTATGCCGCGGGCTCCGTCCAGTTCGACGAGGCCAAACCCGCTCCGCTCGCGGAGATCAAGGCCGGCGACCAGCTCCGCGCCCGCGGCGACCGGAGCGCGGATGGCGCGGAGTTCACCGCCGAGGAAGTCGTCTCCGGCACGTTTCGCAACATCGCCGGGACCATCTCCTCCGTGGACCCCCCGACGGGCCGCATGGTGGTGATGGACCTGCTCTCGAACAAACCCGTAACGGTTGTCGTTTCCTCCAAAACGCAGCTCCGCAAACTGACGCCCGAGGTTGCGCAGGGACTCGCCGCGCGCATGCGCAACGCAGCTGCCGGAGGCGCGCAAGGGACAGCGAACCCATCGGGCACGCCCCCAGCCGGCGGCGCGCCTGCGCAGCAGCAGCCGGCGCAAGGTGGAGTAGCAGGCAATACGCCCGGAGGAGGGCCAGCGGGCACGCAGCGCAGCGCGCGCGGCGATTTCCAACAACTCGTCAGCCGCCTGCCGCAAGTGACGCTGGCCGATTTGCCCAAAGGCGAAGCCATCATCTGCGTGGCTACCGGCGGAGCCGAATCGACAGAGGTGACCGCGATTACGCTGCTCGGAGGGGTTGAGCCGCTGCTCACCGCCTCCGCGCGCGGCAGCCAGGCCTTTACGCTTTCTCCCTGGACGATCGGGGGAGGCAACATGGAAGGCGGCGATTCGAATCCATGAACGCACATGCGGGGCTTTACGCCTTTTGTATCCTGACGCCGTTTGTCAGAACCGCCCCGCCGGGGAGCATCTGGGAAAAGCGGGGCATTAGCCCCTGAAGCCAATCCGAGCCGGGGTTCGGCGATTGGCGAGCGTCAACTCTGAAGGGTCAATTCGAGAGTATTCGATTGTCGCAACTCTTAACGCCGTGTGTCGTGATCGTTCATCGTTCCGATTTATTCTCATCCAGGAGAAGGAATGCTATTTCGACGCAGCAGTAGGGCCCAGTTCCTTGTAATCTGCATTTTTGCCGTTTCGCTTATTGCCTCGACCGCGCGCGCGCAGAACGCCACGGGTACGATCCGTGGACAGGTGACGGATCCCTCCGGCTCCGCGGTGACCACCGCGAAAGTCACCATCACGTGGCCCGGCGGCAAAGTCACCACAGCAGACACGATCCACGACGGAAACTTCGAGGTGAAGAACCTCCCGCCCGGCAAGTATGGCGTGGACATAACCGCCAAGGGGTTCGCCCCGTTTGAAGTTCTCGATTTCGAGGTCGCCGCCGGCCAAGTGCAGAAGCTCGACGTCTCGCTCACGCTCGAAATCCAGAAGGAACAGGTGATCGTCGAGAGCAACACGCCCACCGTGAACGTCAGCCCGGAAACCAACGCCGGGGCCATCGTCATGACGGACAAGGATCTCGACGCGCTCTCCGACGATCCCGATGAGCTCCAGAACGACCTCGAAGCGCTGGCCGGCCCTTCCGCCGGACCCAATGGCGGGCAAATCTACATCGACGGGTTCACCGCGGGGCAATTGCCTCCGAAATCCGCCATCCGCGAAATCCGCATCAACCAGAACCCGTTCTCGTCCGAATACGACAAGCTGGGCTACGGCCGAATCGAGATTTTCACCAAGCCGGGCATGGACCAGCTCCACGGCAACCTCGAGCTGCAGGGCAACGATTCGGCGTTTAACTCGAAAAACCCGTTTGCGGCCACAGAGCCCGGCTACGATTCCGTCCTGTTCAACGGAAATGTGGGCGGCCCGCTCAGTAAGAAGGCGTCGTTCAATTTCTCGGGGCAATATCGCGACATCAACGACGTGAACATCGTGAGCGCCCAGATCCTGGACGCCAGCAACAATCCCGTACCGTTCAGCCAGTCCATTCCGGCCCCGAGGACGCGCGTCAACCTGGGCCCGCGGCTCGACTATCAACTCACACCCACCAATACCCTCACCGTCCGTTACCAGTACTACCGCGACCACCTCTCCGATCAGGGCGTGGGCGGCTTCAGCCTTTCCTCTCAGGCCTTCGATACGCTCAACGTCGAGCACACGCTGCAAGTCGGCGACACGCAGGTGATCGGCAAGAACATGGTGAACGAGACGCGATTCCAGTGGCTCCACGAGCCCTTCACCGAAACGCCTGTGACTCTGGGAGGCAGCTCCGCAGTCTCGGGACTCTTCGGCTGCGGCGGCACCACGGCGCTCACCTCGACGGACAAGCTGACGCCTACGATCGTCGTCCCCGGCGCATTCCGCTGCGGCGGAAGCAGCGCCGGGACCATACGCCAGGTGACCAATCATTACGAGCTGCAGAACTACACGCAGATTGTGCTGCACAAACACACCATCAAATTTGGCGCGCGTCTCCGCGAAGTGACCGATGACGACAACGCCAGCTCCGGCTTTAACGGCACATTCTACTTTTCCTCGCTGGCCGCCTACCAGAGCGCGCTCGAAGGCCTGGGCGGGCTGCCGACGCAACTCGCGGTCACCCAGGGAACGCCCTCCGCGCGCGACTCGCTTTTCGACGCGGGCTTGTATGTGGGCGATGACTGGAAGGTGCGTCCCAACATTACGCTGAGTGGCGGCCTGCGTATCGAGACGCAAACCGGAATCTTCGACAAAGTGGACTGGGCGCCGCGCCTGGCCGTGGCCTGGGGCATCGGTCACGGAAAAACCGCGCCGAAAACGGTCCTGCGCGCGGGCACCGGAATCTTTTACGACCGCTTTTCCGAGGATCTCCTCCTTCAGGCTCGCCGGCTGAATGGGCTGAACGAGCTGCAGTGCGTGTACATGTCCCCCGCGTTTTTCCCCAATATTCCCACGCCCACCACGCCCGGCGTTTGTCCCGGCATGCCCTCCACCGTGCTGCCCACATCGTATCGCCTGGGAAGCAATCTGCACGCACCGGGCGTGCTTCAGACGGCGATAGTGCTGGAACGCCAGCTCACCAAAGTGGCGAGCATGTCGCTGACCTACCTGAATTCCCGCGGGTTCGACCAGCTCTTCACCAACAATATCAACACGCCTCTGCTCGGCACTTTTCCCGCGGCTCCCGTTTACCCGACGGGCGGTCCGGGGAATATTTACGAATATCAGTCGGAGGGCGTCTTCCGGCAGAACCAGTTCTTCGCGCAGTTCAACATTCGCGCCGGATCGAAGCTCACCTTGTTCTCCAACTACATCCTGAATTACGCCAGCAGCAACACCTTCGGGGCAAACAACTTTCCTTCCAATCCGTTTAATCTCCAGCAGGACTACGGGCGCGCCGCGTTCGACTACCGCAACCGTTTCTTCATGGGCGGCAGCATCGGCCTGCCTCGCGGATTCCGCATAAGCCCGTTCGTGATTGTGAGTTCGGGCCAGCCCTACAGCATTACGCTCAGCCAGGACCTGATCGGAAGTTCGCAATTCAACCAGCGTCCCGCGATCGCCAGCGCCAAATCGCTTCCGCAAAACGTCGTCGTCACTCCGTTCGGCTCGTTTGACACCGTTCCGGAACCGGGCGAGAAGCTGGTGCCCATCAATGCGCTTGTCGGCCCCGGGCGTTTCACCGCAAACGTTCGGTTCAGCAAGACCTGGGGCTTCGGCGCGCTGCCCGAACGCGCAGCCAATGGAATTCCCGGGGGCGGAGGCGGAGGTCCGCGCGGAGGCCCGGGCCGCGGCGGGCCTGGCGGCGGATTTGGCGGATTCGGCGGCGGTGCGCCTACCAACAAGCGGTACAACCTGACGCTGAGCGTCACCGCGCGCAACCTATTCAACTATACGAACCTGGCCACGCCGACCGCAGTCCTCAATCCCCCGAGCGCCGCGTCCCCGCAGGCCACGGAGTCGCCATTTTTTACGCGCTCGAACCAGCTCGCCTTTGGGCCGTTCTCTTCGCAGGCTGCCAGCCGCCTCGTCTATCTCCAGCTCGGCTTCACCTTCTAGCCCGGATGCCGGGCAACCATGGTATTGCGTCGCGCATCCTTGAAGTGGATAATCGGGGTGTTTCCTTCCCCAGCCCAAATGCAGTGAGCGGTCATCCACACTGAGGGGGAGGATGTATGCGTCAGTACTTCATCGCGGTTTCTCTGGCAGTTCTTCTGGCTTTCACGCTTCTCGCCTGCACCAACTCGAATAGCTCCAGCTCCATGTCCAGCACGCCGGGCAGTTCTACCGTGCCGGTTTCGATCAGTATTCACGACACTCCGCCCGCGGGCGTAACCATCCTCCGGTTCGAGGTCCTGATCACTGCCGCCACCCTTCAGCCCTCGGGCATGTCGCAGCAGCCCGTCAACATGCTGCTCCAGCCGCAGGACGTGGAGCTGATTCACCTGCAGAGCGAATCCGCGCTTCTTGCGAATTTGAATGTGCCGACGGGCACGTACACGAACCTTTCGGCCACGTTTGCGAACCCGCTTATGACAATCTGGAACCAGAGCATGCAGACGTACACCGTAGGTGCGCAGTCGTGCCAGCCCATGGAGATCTGTAAGGTGGTGCCCACGCTCAACCAGATGACGATCTCAGTCACGAGCTCTCCGTTCCCCATCACGTTAACCGCGGCGTCTCCAGTCGCTCTCGACCTCCATTTCGACGTGAACGCTTCGGTGCAGGGCGATCTTTCGGTCACACCGACGGTGTCGCTGAAGCAGCTCACGGTTCCGCCGAATGCTGTTTACCAGCACATGCACCTGTTCGGATCCGTCACCGCGATCAACTCGCCGACGTTTACGCTTCAGTCCAGCTTCGACGGCTCGATGTCCACTATCACCACCGACAGCAACACGATGTACTACTTCGACCGCTCCTGCATGGCGGACAATTTCTCCTGCATCATGGTGGGGCAGTTGCTAAAGGTAAGAGTGAACGTGATGTCCGACGGCACGCTCGAGGCCACGGACGTGAAGCTCGTCCAGTTGTCGGGCCTGCCCTCGTTCCAGGGTACGATTCTGTCCGTCAATGTGGCCCAGAATCAGGTTCAGCTTGCTCTCAACTTTGAGCAGGGACCGGTCGGCGACAGCCACCAGGATATGGATGCGGCATCAGCGATTTCCTTCACCGTCCAGCTTTCCTCCTCCACCACGTTTTCGATCGACTCCGAAAACGTCACTCTGCCGGCCGGCCTGACGTTTGCCAGCATTCAGGACATGGTGGTCGGGCAATCGATCGAATTTCAGCCTGCCCTTCCGCTCACCATCTCCGGCACCCCGCCGAACTTGATGGTGACGGTGGGGGCCGGCAGCGTGCAATTGGAGCCGTCGCAGATCACCGCCACCGTCTCGGCGGTCAATGCACAGGCCTCGCCGCCCAACTTCGTTCTCGGCCCCCTGCCGATGCTGTACACCGGCGCCGGGATCAAACAGATTCAGGTGGACACCGTCACGGGAACGGATTTCGAAAATGTCAATGGAATCGGCGGAATCGCGTCTGGCCAGACCGTTTCCATCTCCGGGCTGCTCTTCAATACGGCCACGCAACCCACGGCCGTGGCCGTCGAAGTCCGGGTGCGTGAAGGTGACGACTAAAGCGCGAAGGTAGCAGAGGACCAGGGAGACGGGCCTGTGCCATTTTTCGGCCGCTAAATTCTGCGCCGCGGCTAACGGGCTGCGCTGCATAATTCCCCGGTTCAACATTTTTCCGGGTAGCGTGGAGGCACGGCCCGCCTGCGACAGGCAGGCCATGCCCCGCATTCGCGACTTTTCGTTCCCTGCTTGTTCCCAGACTTTGCCGCGTACCGTCCTCTATCCCAGGCGCTTCCCTTCTTCGTGCCCTCGTTATATCGTTCGCCGCGGCCATGAAAACGATTGGACGCACACTCGTCACTTTCTTCATCCTCGGTTCACTCTTCTCTCCCCCGCTCCTGGCCGACGACCTCGACGATCTCGCCCGCGACTTCTGGGCCTGGCGGGCCAAAGAAATGCCCGTCATCAACGACGATATTCCCCGCCTCGAGCGCCCCGCAGGCTGGATTCCCGACTGGTCTCCCGCCGCGGCCGCGCGCTACCTGCATGATCTCGAACGATTCGAACTCCGCTGGAAGCAGATCAACACGGCGAGCTGGCCCGTCCCTCGCCAGGTGGACTACTGTCTAATCGGCTCGGCCATCGCCCGCGTGCGTTGGGAACTCGCGATCAACCCCGGGTGGAAGCGCGATCCCGATTTCTATCTCGACCAGACGGTGGGGGCCTACGTCTCCTTGCTTCTCCAGCCTCCTCCATTCGACGCGGCGCGTTCGAAGCAGATCGTTGCCACTCTGCGATCGTTCCCAGCAACGCTGGAAGCGGCGCGGAAAAACCTCACCCAGGCTACCGCGCCATTCGCCGGGCTGGCGCTCGAACGCATGGAGAACTCGCGGTCCGTTCTCATCCCCTCCGCCAATGCGCTCAAACCCTTGCTCGCGCCTGAAGCCGCGCGTGAACTGGACGCGGCGACCGAGGAGGCCGTCACCGCGCTCCAGTCCTATCGCACCTGGCTGACAGAAAAACTTTCGTCGCTGCCCAAGGAGACGGCGATTGGCCGCGGTGCCTACGTCTTTTTCCTGAAGAATGTTGCCCTGCTTCCCTACTCACCGGAGCAGCTTCGCGAACTCGGCCGGCAGGAATGGGCGCGCGCCGTCGCTTGGGAAACCTACGAGCAGCACCGCAACGCCGGCCTGCCCCAGCTTCCGCGGTTCGCGGACGAGGGGGCGCAAATCGCGCGTGCCGCGAAAGACGAGCTGGCCATTCGCCAATTTCTCCAAGCCAAAGACATCCTCACCGTTCCCCCCTGGGTCCGGCATTATGTTCTTCGGCCCATGCCCAAATATCTCGGAGTCTTTCAGGGCTCCGCGGCCGAGGAGGACGATTTCACGTCGCCCTCGCGCCTGCGGGACGACGGAATCCGCTACATCAATCCGCCCGGCCCCAATTTGGGCTATTTCGCGGACACGATTGCAACAGACCCGCGCTGCATCACGGTCCATGAAGGCGTTCCCGGCCACTATTTCCAGCTCGCGCTCTCCTGGGCGCATCCCGATCCTATCCGCCGCCACTATTACGATTCCAGCGCGAACGAAGGCATCGGGTTCTACGCGGAAGAGATGCTGCTTCAAGCCGGCCTGTTCGACGACAGCCCGCGGACGGGCGAGATCATCGCCAGCTTCGCGCGGCTACGCGCCCTTCGCGTCGAAGCGGATGTGAAACTTGCCCTCGGAGAGTTTTCGCTCGACGAAGCTGCCCGCTATCTCCAGCAGAGCGTTCCGATGGATTCCCGCACCGCCCATTCCGAAGCCGCTTTCTTCGCCGTCGGCCCCGGACAGGCCATTTCCTACCAGGCCGGCAAGGTGCAAATCCTGCGCATGCTCGCCGACGCGCGCCGGATTCAGGGCGCGGCGTTCTCCCTCCGCTCGTTCCATGATTTTGTGTGGCTCAACGGAAATGTCCCGCTCGCGCTGCAGCGCTGGGAATACCTCGGCCTGCGCGACGAGCTCGACGCCGCGGACCACCTCCAGTAGGGCAGCGTTACCCGTTCCCTTTCTGAGTTCCCCCGCGAGCGTGGGAATTGCTGGTCGAACAAAAAAAGGAGCGGCGCCGGCAATGCCGGAGCCGCTCCCATTCTGCCGGCGGTTAGGCGCCGCGAGAGGTTATGGCTTGGCTTTCTTTGCTTCCGTTGCCGGCTTGGCCGCAGGCGCCGCGGCCCGCTTCGGCTTCCAGAAAGCGGGGTCGGCCTTGATCCACGATTCCTCCACGTAACTCATTTCCGCGCTGAAGGCGAATAATTGATGTTGGGAGGTTTCGACCGCGGATGCCACCAGCTCGTTGAGCCGCTTCATTCCGGTCTCGCCCATCGCGGCTGCGAACTGTTGGTCCACCATCGGGGCCTGATCGAGCTCCGCAAGCGATTTGCGCGCGGTCAGCACGATGTAGTATCCGCCCTCACCGCCATAGCGCAACTGGTACATGCCCCAATGGGCGCTGGGCACGCCGGTCTCATAGGCTGCCTTAACCAGTTTGACGAGTTCGTTCCATTCCCCTGTGTGTCCCGGACGCACCTGGTACGCAGAGATGTCCAGATAACGCATGTGGGAAATGTCCGCCATCGGCCGCAAGCTCATTTCCTCGTGGTAGACGAAGACGCCCTGGTCCATCGAGTCCAGTAGCTCGCCGTCCACCACACTGGCATGGTCCAGCGCGGCAGAAAGAGCGGGGTTCTTCTCCATCGCCAGGGAATCCTTCTCCCAGGCGTCAAAGGAAGCATATTGGCTCAGGAACAAGGCGCGCTGCTTGCCGGAAAGCGACGTCATCCCCAGGTAGTGCGTGGGCCACTTGGCGCGAGACATGGCCTGGACGAACAGGCTTTCCGTCTTCTCGTGCGCCATTCCCGCTTTTCCCGGTTTCACATATTCGCGGCTGATGACGATTATCTTCGGCGGAGGCGGATTTCCCTGCGCGGCGGCCGTCGTACCCAACGCGGCCACAAGAGACACTCCCAACAGACAACGGCTGACTCCATTCATACGCGTATTCCTCCCTGTTTAAGATATGAGGCCAGATTTTCCGGGAACAAAAGAGTGCGACAGATGAGAGGCGCCCGAACCGTTAGGGACACTATCCGATGCATGGCGGGCAGTCAAGGCGCGCCGGAAGCGGAGTCGAGTTCGCGATGCAATTGCCATCGGGGAACGCGCGCGAGTCATGAAAACCGGGGAGCCCGCGCCGCTCAGTCGTTTCTCTCTACTTCCCTTTCACTGCCAGATCCGCGGCCAGCTTGAATCGCAACAGCGTCTCGACCGGCAGCGAAATATCGCGATTGCCCGTGTAGGCAGCCCCCGCCGTTCCCGCTCCGCCGCCTGCCACCGCCCCGATCGCTGCTCCTTTTCCGCCTCCGAGCAGCCCGCCGAGCAACGCGCCCCCCGCGGCGCCCCCGCCGATCAATGCAGCCGAGCGTTTTCCCTTTCCTTTTGTCGCTTCCACGACGGACGAAGTCTCGATGGCGTACGGTTGGCCGTCAATGGTGATGCTCTTGAGCACGAGGCCGAGCGTGGCGCCGCCCTTGAACTTCCCTGCTGCGTGCGCCTGCGTCACGACGCCGGACGCGTTCGCCCCCTTCGGGATCACTACTTTATTGCCGGCCACGACGGGTTCGGCCAGTGTCGCTTCAAATGGATCGCCCTCGTTGCTGGTCTTGGAACCCACTGCGGACTCCAGCCGCACCGTCAGCTCCGTCCCCGCGGGTATCACGATTGCTCCCGCGCCTTCCGCTTTTTTCGAAGCAGAGCTGGACGATCCGCCCGCGGCCGAGCCTGCATCCGTCGCATCGCTCGATCCCTTCGAACACCCAGCCACAACCAACGCCAACAACGCAAACACCCCCAGCCACGCAATCTTCCTTCGGTTCATTGCTGCCTCCTCCGGATTCCCAGACATATAGAATCTCGTTCCGACCGGTCAGGCGAATCCATTTTACTACCAGTCGCCACACGCGCGCCGCCCCTGCATGATTGGTGCGCGGCTGTTGGCCGCGTCCGTGCTGCCCTGCTATGATGGTTGGTGCGTGACTCGTTCGAGTGTCTCCTCCCCTCCGCAACCGGTCACTGAAACTATGTCTCTACGAAACATAGCTATCATCGCGCACGTGGACCATGGCAAAACCACGCTCGTGGACGCCATGCTCCGCCAGTCCGGCATCTTCCGCGCCAACCAGGCTGTGGTGGACCGCGTGATGGATTCAAACGACCTGGAACGGGAACGCGGCATCACCATCCTGGCGAAGAACACGGCGCTGTTTTTCCACGACACCAAAATCAACATCGTGGATACGCCGGGCCACAGCGACTTCGGCGGCGAGGTGGAACGCGCGCTGCGAATGGTGGATGGCGTGCTCCTTCTGGTGGACGCGAGCGAAGGCCCGCTGCCGCAGACGCGCTACGTGCTCCAAAAAGCGCTCGCAGCCGGGCTTCCGCCCATCGTCGTGCTCAATAAAATCGACCGCAGCGACGCCCGTACCGCCGCGGTGCTGGACGAAATCTACAGCCTGTTCATCGACTTGGACGCAACCGAAGACCAGCTCGATTTTCCCGTGCTCTATTGCAACGCAAAGGCCGGCGTGGCGCACCGCGCGCTCGGCGACGCTTCGCGGGATTTGTTGCCCCTCTTTGAAGCCATTGTCTCGGCCATACCCGCGCCCGCGGGCGATCCCGAGGGCGTGCTGCAGGTCCAGGTGACCAACCTGGACTACAGCGATTTTCTCGGCCGGCTGGCTATCGCGCGCGTGTTCAACGGCACGCTGCGCCGCGGCGCAGATGTCGGCATCAGCAAACTCTCGGGAGCGCTCCAGCCCGCCCGGCTCACCAAACTCTTCACCTTTCGCGGCCTGGAGCGCGACGAAGCCGACACGGTGCAGTGTGGCGACATGGTGGCCATCGCCGGCATGGAAGACATCCAGATCGGCGAGAGCATCACCTCGCTCGAATCGCCCGCTCCGCTCGAACCGCTCACCATCGACGAGCCCACGCTGGCGATGGTGTTCACCGTAAACACCGGGCCGCTCTGCGGGCGCGAAGGCACGCTGGTCACCTCGCGCGACTTGCGCAGCCGCCTGCAGAAGGAGCTGCTGACCAACGTCTCCATCCGCGTGGAAGACAGCGAAACCACCGATTCGTTCCGCGTGCTCGGCCGCGGCGA
>Ga0187803_10000278_pt1 | contig 20970 bp, 14 predicted proteins | sample NC_wetland_sal_i_2_FD_132425 | JGI IMG/M metagenome (GOLD analysis project Ga0187803, IMG submission 132425) | Wetland sediment microbial communities from Neuse River Estuary, North Carolina, USA - Control_3 | ecosystem: Environmental > Aquatic > Freshwater > Wetlands > Sediment | place: USA...
TCCTGCCCGCGTTCAAGCAGTGCCAGGTCGGCCGCTGCGCCAGCACTCTCCTGCTGGCTGAGCGCGAGTTCCTGATGCGCCGCGGCTAAGTCGGCAGCCGCCGAGTCGAGCAGACGCTGGTGTTCGGCAAGTTCTTCTTCAAGCGCGCGCAAACGATGATTGGCCTGCGCCAGCTCCGCTTCCGCCGACGCCATGCGCACAAGCAGCTCAGCCGATCGCTCTTCATTGGTCCGGATGCGCGCCTTGCCGCGGTCGGTTTCCATGGCGATCTGGCTCAAGCGGTCGCGGTTTTGCCGCGCTTCGGTCTCGATTGCGTAGCCACGCTGCGTGCGCTCGGAATGCTCCGCCTCGGCCTCCTGCACGCTTTCGGTTAGTTGCCGGATCTCGTCGCCCAGCTGTTGGATCTGCGAATCGAGTGAGAGTCGCTCCGCATCCATGTGCGTAAACTTGCTGGCCAGCACGACGCGCAGCTTGGCTCGCATCTCGTCGCGCAGACGGCCATAACGCTCGGCCTTGCTGGCCTGACGCTTCAGCGAGTTCATCTGCCGCGTGACTTCCTCGAAAATGTCGTTCACGCGGTTAAGATTTTGCTTCGATTCTTCGAGGCGCGCTTCGGCCAGCCGCTTCTTGGTTTTGAATTTCGTGACGCCGGCGGCTTCCTCGATGATGGCGCGGCGGTCGGTGGGACGGCTGCTCAGAATCTGGCCGATGCGGCCCTGTTCGATGAGCGCGTACGACTCCGGCCCCAGGCCCGTACCCATGAACAATTCCTGAATGTCGCGCAAACGGCAGAGCTTTCCGTTCAGCAGATATTCGCTGTCGCCGCTGCGGAACAAGCGGCGCGTCACCGCGATTTCCCCCGCATGCATCGGCTGCTGATTGAATTTGCGCCGCCGAATCTTCAGCACCACTTGCGGCTGAACGATCTGCAGTCCGGTCGCCGATGCATCATGTGTGGGGATGGGGCTTCCTGTGGGGACGGGGCTTTGCCCCGTCCCGGCGGGGCAAAGCCCCGCCTCCACATCCACTTCCTCCGTCTTCCCCGGCTGTGCTTCCTCGACGGCCCGCTCAGTTTCGGCTGCGGCCTGCGTGCGCAGTTCGGCTTCGTCCCAGTTCTCCTCCGTCAGATCGTCTTGAATCTCGATCTCCGTCGGCGCGTTCGAATCGGACCCGGCGTAAGTCTCAGGGTCAATCAAAGTCAGCGTGACTTCTGCCATCCCGGTGGGATTGCGGTCGTTCGTGCCCGCGAAGATGACGTCCTCCATGCGCGAGCCACGCAGGGTCTTGGCCGACTGCTCGCCGAGCACCCAGGAAATCGCGTCAGCGATATTCGATTTGCCGCAACCGTTCGGGCCAATGATGGCAGCAATACCTTCGCCGTGGAATTTCAGTTCGGTGCGATCGCAGAACGATTTGAATCCCAGAATTTGCAGTTTCTTGAGTTTGAGCAAAGTCACTCCTTACGCTTCCGCTGAAACCCGCGGAACGGGCATTTCTGCCCGCGTTGTGTGCGTGTGTGGGCGGGCGCTTCCGTCCGTCTACGCGCTGGCTGGCCAAGTGCAAATTCGTCCGGGGAGCCTCGCCGGGGGTAACTACCGAGGTTCCTCCATGATCGCCTGCCGGGCTGCCCTCCGCGCAAACGGAGTTGGCACCCCGGCGTTTGACCAACTTTAACGGCGAATGGCAGGGCGGGTCAAGCATTAAAACACCATATATAGGGGCCACCATGCCGTCACCGCCTTTAGTTGGACAGACCCTGCAGTTATCGGATAAATTGCGGGCGAGAAACAGAGGAAGGGCGGGGAATCGCGAGAGCTTCCTTACTCTAGCGCGGGTCGAGGCCGGATGCAACGCTCACAAGGACGATTCTCGCTGCCCGGCAGGAATCGGCACGACGGAAGGCGAGTGGAGTGGGGCTCTTTGTTCTGTAGTTACTGCAAATTTTGCGTATTCCACCTTGGCTTGTTTCAGGACAGGGATGTCGGGGTCAGCGTCTTTCCAGACGGCGAAGAAATCCTGGTAGGCGGACTTGGCTTGCGCGGTGTCGCCTTGCAGCTTTCTCAACGATGCGGTAGTGCGAAATGATCTGCCCGATCACAGAATCGGGCTATGGTAGGGCGGTATGCGGGAGCAAGTCAATGCTCACGCGCAAATCCGTTGGCCGTCCAACTTGATATGCGACGCCTACTTGCCGTTGTCCTGCTGGCCGCTGCGGCTCACGCGCAGCAAGCCAGTCCGCAGTTGCCGATAAAAGACGCGGTGCGCGTCGGTGAGTTCTATCGTCTGGCGGCGCAAATTGCTGGGCAAGTCTGGCCGCAGTGGGAGCGGACGCCCGCTCCGCTCTTGCTCGTCACGAGCCAGACCGAATTCCTCTTCCATTACTCCAATCCCACCGACGACTTCAAGAAAGTCGGCGATGATCTCTACGCCCGGCCGCGTCAATTCTCCACGGGCCTGTTGGCGACCTTTCCGGCTTTCGGGCCGCTGTCAGTCATCGTGATTGGCGCGGCCGAAAACACCGACGCGAAGACCAGCACAGCATGGGTCATCACAGTAATGCACGAACATTTCCATCAACTGCAGGATAGCCAGGCTGGTTTCTACGAGGCGGTGAAGGGCCTTGGCTTGGCACACGGCGACAATACCGGCATGTGGATGCTCAACTATCCCTTTCCGTATGACAAACCCGAACTGGTGCGCTCGTTTGCCGGACTGCGGGATCTGCTGCTGGCTACATTGAACGAGCCGGATGAAAGCAACTTCCAACGATTAGCCGAGCGATACATCGGCGAGCGCAAGAAATTCTTCGCGCAACTCTCGGATGATGACCGCAAGTACTTGAGCTTCCAGCTTTGGAAGGAAGGCATTGCGCGCTACGTTCAGGTCAAGAGCGCGGAGGCTGCGGCACGCTATCGGCCAACGCCAGAGTACACCGCGCTCGCCGATTATGAGTCGTTCGAAAGCTACGCCGCAAAGGCGCGCAGAGAGACGATGGAGGAATTGAGGCAGGCCGATTTAGCCAAAGGGAGGCGGGTTGTGGTGTATTCCTTCGGCGCTGCCGAAGGGTTTCTCCTTGATCGCCTCGACCCAAAGTGGAGGGAGAGCTACTTCCAGCACCTGTTTACCCTTGACCCTTACTTCAGCCGTTAGAGTCGCGCTAGCTGCGTATGCCTATCGCAAATAATCCACCGTCACGCCAGTCTGGCCTACAGAATCCCGAGGCAATGAGGAAAGCGATTCCGGCAAGACGCGTCTCTGCTGCTAGAGCAAAGTCAAAAATGCTGTGTGCGGGTAAAGCACAAGCGAGCTGCGCTCGCCTGCCCGGACGAATGCGTCCTGACCTCCGTGGTTCCCTCAGGCTGCGTGGACGACAGATGCTGATTCGCAAGCCACTTGCGTGCTGGTCCATGCGGGACTCGGGACCTGGGCCGTGGCCGCTTCCCGATCGCTCTTTTGGGCATGAATCCAGAGATGCCATCCCCATCGCGCGGCGAGCAGGTCTTCCATCCAGCGGGGAAGCAGCTTTCCGATGCCGGGCAGCCAGTTGGGATTCCAGAACATGATTTCAGTGCGCACATTCCTGAATTGAGCGAACAACGCGGCCGCTTCTTTCGCGGAAAACACCTGGGAGAGCGGGTTATCTGGCCCGTCGGTATTCCGGTTCAGGATGTTCTGCATGTCGTGATAAGCTGCCGGGTCCCGCCGAATGAGGGCCGCATGCCGCCGCAATTCTTCCAGCGGCTCGCCGAATATTCTGCTCACCAGCCCCATGCCAAGCTCGGTCTTAAGTAGATGTGCACGCAGGCGGCGGACGACGCGCAGATTCACCTGGTAGTTAAAAGAGTGGCGATAATACAGCATGATTATCGCCCGTCCTTCTGGAGCAAGCACACGGTAGACCTCGCGGATGGCCTGGGCGGTGTCGGGCGTGTGGTGCAGGACGCCATGGGAGTAGACGAGATCAAAGCAGCCGTCAGGGAAGGGAAGGTTCTCGGCATCACCCTGGAGAAAACGGCCCGGCAGTTTCGCCAGTTGGAAGCGCTGGCGTGTGAGACTCACGGCCGCGTTGGTAAGGTCGACAGCGGTGTAATGAGCTCCGGCGCGCGCGAAACGTTCGGCTTCGCTGCCGCATCCACAACCGATTTCGAGCACGCGCAGCCCGCGCGTCTTCGCAAAACCCACCGCCGAGAGAAGGCGGGGATGCACTTTGTACCGATGTTCGTCGAGGCTCCGGTAAAACTCGAGAGTCCCTTGCGCCTCTGTGGTGAAGCACGTGTCGCACGGTGAATTCTCCCAGAATTTCTGGACATGTCTTTTGAGTTGCGAGGGAGGAACAAAGCCTGCGGGCTTGGCGCCGGGCCCGGTTTCAAGGTCGCTCCCAGAAGTATCTTCCGGGCGGGCCCGCGAGGAAGGCGAGAGCCCCGGCCAAGCCTGAACTGCGAATTTTTCCATGGGTGTCCTCCCGGTGATTCACTGGCCGTGGACTTTGGTTTGTCGCGGATCGAAAGTCGCGACACCCTCCATTCCAAATGGGAATCAGAGATCGCTACCGGAGTTGGGTAGAGTGACTGCCCTCAGCGGCTGAAGCCGCGAACTCGTTGCGGGACTTGCGGCACGACTGAGGGTCGTACCCTTCCCGTTCACGATTCTCGCTCTACAGCAATTTGAGAAATGCCCAGGTCGCGGAATTTCTAGCAGCGCAACACGTGATCGAAAACGATGAGGGGATCGGACATCGGGTGTGCAGGCCAGGCGCAATATGCCGCGCGGTTTCTGCGACACGCGCTTGTGAAAGCCACACGCACGAGCGGGCCGGACGGCCGCGTGGGGTAAGCTGGCTGGGTCGACGGCTTGAAGACGACGCTTGAGAACAGAGGAGTGCTTTCGTAGGGCGGCGTGTCCGATTCATCGAACGCCGTTTCCGGCAAATCGGGCATGGGAACGGCCAAGAACAAGCCTAAGGTCACGCTCACCAGGAAAATGATGGCGAATCTCGTCTTCGGCATGCGCCACCCGAGACACAACTGCGAGGACATAATGCACGTGGAAGACCGCCACGTCAGTGTCGTTTGTCACACGGTAAAGTGAGGTGTCGGTTGGCGGTCTGGAGGCCCGGCTGCCTTTCTCCACCGGGCAGCAGGGTTGCTTTTTCCGCCACGAAATGACGAGCTGGCTTTGTTGACGTCCTTCTGTCTTCGAGCCGCGCGGGCGGGGGCAGGGATGCTTCGACTCCTCCACCCCATCGCGCCAAAACCGGGCGCGATGGGGACCCCGGTGCGGTTGAGCTTCGCATTCTCACCCCAGCACGCGAAAACCGCGCGTGCTGGGGGCCCCGATTCGCGAAGCTCAATCCTCGCTCAGCATGACTCGGTTGCGAAGATGTCAACAAAGCCTGACGAACTCTAGTTTTTTCTCGCCACCAGGAAGCGCGCCAGCTCTTTTAGCGTGGCGGCGGGCTCGCCGAACCCATCGAGTTGCGCGCAGGCTTGCGCGACGAGCGCATCGGCTTTGCGCAGAGACTCCTCAATGCCGAACAGAGCGGGATAGGTTGTCTTTTCGGCCGCCGTGTCTTTGCCCGCGGTCTTGCCGAGCTGCTCGGAGGTCTGGGTGACATCGAGCACGTCATCCACGATCTGAAACGCCAGACCGATAGAGTGCCCGTAGATTCGCAGGCGTTCGATGTCGGGAGCGCTGGCGTCAGAGTATATCCCTCCGCTGACCACGCTGGCGGTAATCAAGGCCGCCGTTTTGGAGCGGTGAATGTACTCGAGGGTCGCCAGATCCGGCTTTTTGTGTTCGGCTTCAAGATCCATGACCTGGCCGCCGATCATGCCGTCTATTGTGCCTGTGGCACGCGCGATCTCGCGAATGATGGCCACGCGCGCCTCGGCCGGACATTGGAGTTGTGCGAGCACTTCGTAGGCCTGGGTCTGCAGGGCGTCGCCGGCCAAGATGGCGATGGCTTCGCCAAAGACCTTGTGGCACGTAGGCCGCCCACGGCGCAGGTCATCATTGTCGAGCGCGGGCAGATCGTCATGAATGAGCGAATAGGTGTGGAGCATTTCGAGGGCAGCGCCGAGTTGTTCAATTCCGGCGGGCAGGGCTTCGTCCTGAGCGGCCGCGCCCGCCGTCATCATGCACCTAATCATTCGTCCGGCTTCCATGCAGAGAATGGGGCGCAGACGCTTGCCGCCCGCAAAGACGCTGTGGCGCATGGCCTGATGAATGGAGGACGGACGCTGGGTAGCCGGGGGCAACAGTTGTTCGAGGGCGGCGTCGGCAGCCGCGCGTCCCTGTTCCAGAACCTGTTTCAGCATTGCCTCGCAGTATAACAAGGCGGTCGTCGGTCGGCGGTCCTTAGTCGTCCGGACAGCTGAAACGAACGATGCGGCCCGAACGACTGGCGACTACCGACCAGCGACAATGCATCGGACTCAAATGCATTGAACGCAAATGGAACTTTGCCACAAATGAAAAAGGACGCCAGTCAGGCGTCCTTGGGCGCATTCTTAGGTTTTCAGGCGGCTACGTGCACGCGCTCGCGCAACACCGAACGCACAACGTCGTCCTTGCGCGGTTCGCAGAGATCCGCAGCGCCCTGGTTCAGGGCCTCTGCCCAGAGTTGATCGTCCGCCAGCCGGTGCGTCCCCACGATGCACAAAGCGGGAAACTCGTGGTGCAAACGCCCGATCTCGTCCGAGCGCGAAGTTTCCAGATCGAAAACCAGCACGTCGGCATGATTTCGCTTAATGGCTGGACGGACTTCTTCGTATCTGCTGGCCATCTTCACCGAACCAAAATGTTCGGAAAGACTGACCGCCAGGGCTTGAGCAGTTCTGGGGTCGTTGTGATAGACAACTAGGTTGATCGCTTCCATATATCCCCCTTGACGACACCGCAGTTGGCGGTGGCCTTTGGCTGCGACAGCAATTTGCTACCACAGGCGTGATCAATCCGAGCGCGAACAGCGTTACTTGCGCAACGCCTTCTCGGCCGGGGGCTCGAACGGTTCAGTTTGGAGCTTTCCGTTCTGTTTTAGCAGAATCTCTACTTTCCCTTCCGCTTCCTCCAGTTGCTTCCGGCAGGATGCGGAGAGCTGCATGCCTTCTTCAAAGAGGGTCAGAGACTTTTCTAATGGAACCTCCCCTTTTTCCAGTTCCGTAACAATTTTCTCTAACCGCTCGAGGCACTCCTCAAACTTCACCAATCCAATTGCTCCTGCCTATATTGTAATGCCGTTTCCTGGGGAAAAAGTAAAGTGAATTTTGATGAATTTAGAGTTATTGGGGCAATGCCCGTTCCAAAACTAGACCAATCACACATGTTGTGGAGGGACAGGGGGCTGACCCGTCCCAGTTGGGTGAGCCTGCCTTGGCACAGTCGAAGGACGCCCGACTCTCCATTTTACATCTGGCAAGATTTAGAGCGGATCCGTAAATGCTGTTTCCGGGTAAAGCACCGGCGATCTGCGGTCGCCGACCCGGACGAGGGTGTCCGCGCCTACGTGGTTCCGGAAGCGGGATCAAGCAACCATGAACCTGCGCTAGGACGAGGCTACCCGCTTCGAGCCGAGCGCCTCCAGAACGTCAACCGCCGAGGCGTATCGGCCCAGGGGAGCGCTGATCTGAGCGCCCTGGACGAGATGCTGCACCGCGCTCAGCATCTCGCGGGCGATGGCCACGCCCTCGGCGCGCGCTGCCTCAGGAGTGGTCGCCCGAGCCATGCGATTCACGATCTCGTCGGGCACGGAAACGCGCAGCTCGTTCTTCATAAATTCCGCGTTGCGCACACTTACGAGCGGCCAGATTCCGGCAATGACGGGAATTCGGCAGTGCTCAATCCGCTTCAAGAAGTTCTCTAACAGTCGTAAGTCAAATACAGGCTGTGTAACGACATACTCTGCACCCGCCTGCACTTTGTATTCGAAGCGCCGGATCTCTTCGTCAATGTTCGGGAGGCCCGGATTCGCCCCCACGCCGATGACGAAACTGGTTCCGGCACCGATCGCATTGCCGCCTAAGTCCAGCCCACGGTTCAGGTTATGGACAATGTTCACCAGGCCGATCGAATCCACGTCGAATACAGCCGTGGCATCAGGATAGTTACCCATCTTGGGCGGATCGCCAGTAATGCAGATCAGGTTGCGGATTCCGGTGGCCGCCGCTCCCAGCAGGTCCGACTGAATGCCGAGCACGTTGCGGTCGCGGCAGGTGTAGTGGAGAATCGCCTCGATCCCGACCGCCTGCTGCATGAGCACAGACAAGGCTTGGTTGCTCATGCGCGCCGAGGCCCGCGGGCTGTCGGGAATGTTCACCCCGTCCACGCCCACCGATTTGACGAATTTTGCGCCTTCGACTTCTCTGCGGATGTCGATTCCCTTGGGGGGAACGATCTCGACCATGGTGACAAATTCGCCAGCAGCGAGCTTAGCGCCGAGCCGGGAACGCTTTGCCAAGGGAATGCTGGCCGGAGCGACTGGTGCGGCGGCGGCATGAATCGCCTTGGAGATTGCCGTGTGGCCGCGCGCTTGCTCGACCCGCAGCGCCGATTTCATGGCACGGATATGATCGGGCGTCGTTCCGCAGCACCCGCCAACCACTTTCACGCCCGCGGCTACGAATTGCCCGGTGTAGTTGGCCATGTATTCCGGCGAACACAGATAGATGTTCCGGCCCTCCACCGAGCGCGGCATGCCGGCGTTTGGCTGGGCCGAGAGCGGCAGGGAAGTCACGGCCCGCACGCGCTCGATTGCGTCCAACATGGCAACCGGCCCGACGCTGCAGTTAATGCCGGCAACGTCCACGTTCCATTCCGTCAATCGGGCGGCAAAGTGCTCGGGATCGGAGCCATCCAGGCAGTTTCCATCTTCGTCAATCGTGACTTGGGCGATGATCGGAATCTTCGGATCAACCTCGCGGCTGGCCAGCACGGCCTGGTGCAGCTCTTCGACGTAGCCAAAAGTTTCGAGCATGAGCAGATCCACCCCGCCCTCGACCAGCGCCGCAATCTGTTCGCGAAACGCAGCGCGCGCTTCTTCGAAAGAAGTCTTGCCCAGCGGCTCAATACGAATGCCCAGCGGGCCCACCGAGCCTGCGACCCAGACGTCGAAGCTCTTGGCCGCCTCGCGAGCCACGCGCGCGCCTGCCAGGTTGATCTGACGCACGCGGTCGGCCAGGCTGTGGCGAGCCAGGCGGAAGCTGTTGGCGCCGAAGGTGTTGGTCTCGATGATCTCGGCTCCGGCCTGCAAATACTCGTGGTGCACGCCGCGAATGAGCTCGGGCTGGGAAACATTCAGCTCGTCATAGCAGCGGTTGATGAAAATGCCCTTGGCATAGAGCAGTGTCCCCATGGCTCCATCGCAGAGCACCGGCGACTGCTGCAGTCGTTCCCGGAAGTCCTGTGGCATGTCTTTGAGAATAACAGGAAGCGGGACGCGAGCTTCGGGCGACGAGCAACTTTTAGCCCCCTCGTTGCTCGGGGCTCGCGGCTCCTTTTGTTATAATCCCTCTTCTCGCATCCAAGTGATTATTCGACACCAGGTTGGAGTCTCGGTTTTGAAAAAGCTCCTGATTCTCCTATTCTTATTGCTGCCCGGCACCTTGACTTGGCTGAGTTGTGGCAGCAGTTCGTCCGGCGGTGGAAAGACTAGCGGCATTCCCTACCGCGCCTTCGTTTCCGATAGCGTCAGCACGGGTACATCGAGCGCGGGCATCTACATTGTTGATGCGCAGAACGATATCCATCCGGGGACACTGACCCCGATTTCGGCAGGCAATACGCCGGGAATGATGGTGGTGACGCCGAACCGCGCTCAAACCCTGGTTTTTAGTGGCAACAACCTACTTTCTTCCGACAATACGTTCAACATCATTAACAACGCCGCGGAAACCAACGCCGCGCACGTGACCTTGCCCGGCTACACCGAGAGCTTTGTCGTTTCTCCCGACAGTTCTACCGCCTACGTGGCCGTGCCCACGGCTGCGGTGGCCGGCCAATCCCCGGGAGCGATCAAGGTGGTCGGGCTGAGTGCGGGCGCGTTCACTGGTGAGGTTGATATTCCTTCGGTTCATTACCTCTCGATGAACAACAGTGGCGACCGGATTCTGGCGTTTAGCTCCAATTCCGATTCGGTCGCGGTGGTGACGCCTTCCAACCTGGGTACGCAAAATCCAGTAGTGACTTATATTGGGGGCTTTGATCGCCCCGTGCAGGCCTCTTTTAGCAGCGACGACACAACCGCCTACGTGGTCAATTGTGGCGTGGAGTGCGGGGGGAACCAGGCGAGCATTCAGCAGCTCGACATGACTACGGGGACGCTTGGCCCCAAAGGCGCGGTCTGTGTTACCGACCCGACCCAAGGCGTGCAGTGCGCTGCCAGCATAGCGTTGGTGGACGGTTCGACCATGTATCTCGCCGGCACACCGTACACCAGCGGCCCCAACAGCAGTCCATCATTTACATGCAACGGTGCGCAGGGCGAGACGCTCACGTGCGGATTGCTAACCATCTTCGACCTAACCACCATGCAGCCCGTCCCACCCCCGAACTGTCCAGCCGGGCAGCAATGTCCGATCGCCATCACCGACGGATATCACAACCGCATCGCCATGGGCTCCAATGGACAGCTGTTCATCGGGGCCAGAACCTGCACCGAGATTGTTCCTCCACAGCCTCCGCCGCAAGGCGCTGAAGTCCGCGGCTGCCTTTCCATCTACAACACGCAGGGCGTTGCGGTGGGGAGCATCCAGCCTGGCGCAGTCACGATTCCGCCCGAGACCGGAGACGTCACCGGCATCCAGCCCATCGCAACGCGCGACGTGGTGTACCTGATCCAGGGCCAAAACGTGCAGGGCGGAACACTCTACATCTACGACACGACGACCGATGCCGTGGATACCGTGGAGGAACAGAACCTCAGCAACCTGGTTGGCAATTTCGTGGACGTGAAGACGGTGGATTTCTAAGAGCAGGCCTCAGGTGTCAGGTCTGAGGGATCAGGTCCCAGGTCTCAGGGGCGAGCTCTCAAATCCTGGATGGCAGTCCTTACACCGGGTGATTTCCGAACGGCAGGAAACGGAATAGGGGAGCTTCTCTAACCTAAAGCGGCTCGTCCCCAGCTTGCATCTGTTTACCAATCAGTACACCATACCCTCCCTAAGTGGTCTTTGAAAACAAAGGAGTTACGGGTAGAATTCTGCCAGGTCTTTGAGAATAAAGGGGTTACGAGATGGCGATTGGAGGGTCTTTCGATTCTTGCATTTCATCTTATAAGTTATTGATAATAAGCAAATTAATTTAATTGTTTCGACTTGGCAGTAAGCTTCTCGGAGGGCCGTTTGGAGTGTGATTTATTTGGTCTTTGAAAACAAAGGAGTTATATGGATCATTCGCGCTTCGTCTTTGAAAAATAAGGAGTTACGATTTTGGCCGCCGCGCCCCTTCAAATCAGACTCCGCCGTTGTTCGCGCTATTAGCTAAACGCTCTAATCGCAGCGACAAAGTGTGATGGCTTGACCTTGCACACCGTGTTGTCGGATGGGGGCGCTACCGTCAGGCAGAGGCTTCGGCGAGGGATTTTGAGCGCTAAGCCCTGATTTCGCCAATCATGGCAACACAGCCAGATTCGGCGTACAGTCTCGTATCATGAAATCAGCCCTCCTTTTTGTGGCGCTTGGCCTAATTACTTCCAGCGTAGCGGCACAGCAGGACCAATTTCGGTGGGTGACGCCACGCACGGATGCCGCGATTTATGAGCAAGTAAAAGCGGAATTTGCTTCGGAACTCGCGCCCGATCCGTACGACGCGAAGTCTAACGTAGTGCGGGAGCTTGTGAAATCCATCGAGCGGATAGGGCTGCGCGGTAATTCATTGCTGGTGATTATCGGTGAAAAGGAAAGCAAGACTGACCCGTACACCGTATTTCGAGCATTCAGTTTCGACCTACGAACCAAGACAAAATCGCCAGTTCGCGGCAAAGGCGTTGAATGGCTGTGGATGTGGCGATTCGAGAAGGTCGCACATTTCACGTCCGCCGATGAGACTGATGTGACGTTTCAGTTCCTTGACTGCACCGAATGCGAAGCGGAGCGCTTGCTTGGCAGTTTCCATTACGTACCGAGTACAGGGGCTTGGGAGGTACGGGAATGGAGCAAAGAGGATGGTGCTGCCCTTGTCATCGGTAGCGACGTCCAGTACGGGGATGACGGGTTGCTCTGGTATGACTGTCTCCACGCGGTCAGCGATATTACAGGCGACGGTTTGGACGACGTTGCAGTGCGGTGCAGAGAATCGTTGCAGCCCGACCCTGAGAAGCCGTCCAAGCACGTCACGAGTGACACGACGGTGCTCTACACAGCAGTGGGAAGGCGGCTTACGAAAACGGTCGTCGGCAGAGGCTCGGCGTTCTCATCTTCGGTTCAGGGTACGCTCTGCGCGACGAAGCCGGACAGTTCGCTATGCCGTAAACCTCGTTGATTCTGCTATTGGCCAAAGCGTCGCTGGGATAGTTGGTGCAAAATCGCGATTACACTCATCTACCCCGTGGGAGTACAGAGCGGAGTGCAGGTTTCGGCCCCGGGCGTCGTTCATGGCGCACGGGGCCTCAGCCAGCTATGGCCCAAGAGCTAATGGCGGCTGCAGCGTCATTTCATGAGCGCGATGCTTCTCAACCGCTTGCGGCGAAAACGGAAGTGTGAACGTCGTGCCCTCGTACCATGCCTTCCATTGATCCATGTAATGCGGACTGAGAAAGACGCCGCTTTCTCCCGTGACCACGTTTAGCGTGCTGGCGTCGAGATCGGCGAAGTTCCAGGTCAGTCGTTCAGACGGGCCAAAATGCCGGCCCACGGCCTTGACCGTGTACGTGCTGCCGCTCAGCGGATGCCGCCCCGGGCCGGTGAAGCGCCCAATCACGGGCAGCCGGCTCAGCACCGGATGATCAATCTCTACCGGATAATTCTCTCCCCATTTCCATTTCGCAAGGTCGGACGGGACGCCTGTCTGTTTCAGCACATTCTCCACCGCAGCCGTCAGCAAAGCGCCATAATCGGAGTAGCCGGGAGGCAACCAGCGTGCGGGCTGCTTGCTGAGCACGTTTTCGAGCCACACCGTGGACATCATCCAGCGGTAGCTCTTCCAGTTCAGCACGCCGGTTTCTTTCGCATTCGCGGCACTTGGCACGGCGCCATTAGCCGAGCCCGTGGAACTGTCCGGAGCCGGACCCAACTTCGGTTCGAGGAGCAGGCGCACCAGTTCCTGCCTCGCCTTGGTCTCAATGGTTGGCGCAGCCGAGTCGGCCGACATGTGCCCATCCCAATCGCGCAGAATGTCGGCGGCGCGTTTGGCGCGCTCAGAGAGTTTCGGAGCGTGGTCGAGCGCGTACACGAATTTGTCGGCGCAGAACCGGTCGTAGGTGGACGACACATCCATTTGCAACGCCAGCATATCGGCGGGCGCAAATTTCTTGCCTGACTCGAGCACGCGGTAGATGCGGTCGGTCCGCCACGGCGCTTCCCATTCGGTGCTGATCGAATACTTGTAGCCATCCGGGGCGATCCGGCCATTGGCAGTTGCCAGAATGCCGGTTGGCGGATCGTACGCGCGTGGCATCTCGTCGAAGGGAATGTAGCCCTTCCACTCGTGGGCATCGTCGGCGCCGCCGACCGGCAGGCTGCCATCGCCCGCCGCGCGGATCGGCACGCGACCGGTCGCCTGATATCCGATGTTTCCGTCCACATCGGCATAAACGACGTTCTGTCCCGGCACGGCAAATGTCGAAAACGCCTGGCGGAACTCATCCCAATTCTGCGCGGAGTCAAGGTCGAACAACGCAGAGCCGATGCCGTCGTAGAGCGTCCAGCGCAGAGCAATTTTGCGCGTTTCGCCGGGGATCAGATCGGTGATGATCGGCCCGTGGCGCGTGGTCACGACGTCGAGCGTGACATCTGGCTTGCCCTTGACGTGAATCGTCTCCTGCCGGTGCAGCGCATCCACCCAGCCCTTGGGAGTTTTGTATTGCCCCTGCGGGTTGAATTCTTCGATGAAATCGTCTTCGACGGTTGGCCCTACGTTCGTGAATCCCCAGCCGATGCGCTGGTTGTGGCCGACGATTACGAAGGGCACGCCGGGCAGGGTCACGCCAACGACATCGAAGCTCCCGCTTTTCGTTCTCAGATGCGCTGCAAACCACAGGTTGGGCATTTCGTGGTCGAGGTGCATATCGTTTGAGAGAAGCGGTTTTCCGGTGGTCGTGTGCGCGCCGGAGACCACCCAGTTGTTGGACCCGGGGCGGAACGCGTCAGCCTCTTGTTCGGCGAATGCGCCGAACGGGCCGTGGTAAAGGTCGAATTCCGGCCTCCGGCGCCTAAAGGCGCGTCCATTTGGCGGCGCTTTTGGCATGCCCTTCGACAAGCTCAGGGCAGGCTCTAAAGGCATGCCCTGATACGAATCCGGAGTTAGGCCATGGGCTGTTAACGGCTTAACCGTTGCAGGGGAGACGGAAGTGATCCGGGTGGCTCCGCCGTCGGGGTCAACGTCTTCATCGTCGTCTTCGTCGTCGCTATCGCCACTGGCTGCGGGCGGCTCTTCGTCCATACCGCGCCGTACGTCCGTTGGAGGGCGGTCCCGCCACGAAGAATTCACGTAGAGATCTGCGGTGAGTTCCGGCCCGAGTTGGGCCAGCACCTTTTCGCGCGTCAGCGCTCGGGCATAACTGTAGTGATTCAGATCCTCGACCATGCGCGCGACTACCAGCAGGGAATCGGTCACCGTCCAGGGGCGCGGCTGATATTTCAGCAGCCGGAATTCCAGCGGCAAGCGGTCACGATGCGATTCGATAAACGCATTCACGCCGCGGGTGTAGGCATCGAAATACGCTCGATCACGGGTTGTGATGTTTCTCTCGGCAGTTTCGGCCGCCACACGCAAGCCCAGGATGCGCTGTTCGCGGTCCAGCTTGAGCGTGCTTTCGCCAGCGATCTCGGAAAGCTCGCCGGCGGCGGCGCGCCGCACGATGTCCATTTGCCACAGCCGGTCTTGCGCCGTGACATAGCCCTGTGCAACGAACAAATCCTCCGGCGTCGCCGCTTCAATCGTCGGGACGCCCTGCTCGTCGCGTATGACCCGCACCTTTGCCGAAAGCCCGGGAACCGCGACCGCCCCATCCACCTGCGGCAAAGCCGAATGCGCGATCCACCACGCCCAGGCCAAGGCACCTGCGGCGGCGAGCAGCACCAGGAGAATGATGGCCAGGACGGCCCGCGCCAGCCCACTCCTGGGACGGACTTCAGGTAAGGATTGTGTAACCGACATTGTTCACGATTGTAGGGGCTGCCATTCGCAGCTGACAACCACCCGCAGCCCGCCCCTATTGTTCACGGGAACGTCTGATTAGATCCTCCGTGCTCCTTTGGGTCCGCCGGGCGCGCCACACATTCGGCTCTTTTGCGAATGTGTGGGTGTGCGCGGAATCATTCGGAAAGGCGCTGGTGCAGGAAGGCGGGAATATCGCGCCCGCCCTGGGTCACGGCCACAATCTCTACGGGCCGGGACGTGGCGCGATAGACGACCAGGTAAGTGCCCACCGGCCAGAACAGAACTGGGTAAGCGGTCAGATCCTCGCGTTTATGGCCTATGCCGGGCCTGTCGCCAATAGCCTCAAAGGCATCGAACAGTCTGCCTATCCACCGATCGGCGGCGTCAACATTATCCTCGGCGATATAGTCCCAGATGCCATCCAGGTCGCGGTCGGCATCCTCGCTCAGGATATACTGCGTCATGCTTTGGTTTTCCGACGCTGCTCGGATTTGCGCCTGAGCCGGGCGCGGGCGTCCGCCGGGGAGACATGCAGGCCACGGTCAAGCGTGTCCAGACGGCGGCCAAGCTCCTGGTTGAACCCGGCAAGCTGGACAGAGCGCGCCTGGTCATGCTCTTCCAGCAGCCGGAGCGCTTCCCGGACCACTTCGCTTGCGGAGTTGTAACGGCCAGATTCCACTTTGGCGCACACGAATTTCTCAAGCTCGGTAGTAAGAGAGACGTTCATGGGTGTGCTCCTGCGTCCTCACTGTAGCGCTGATAACAAAGATTGTCAATCTCTGGTATTGACACATGATTGGCGGGGCAAAGCCGAGGACCAGGGGCGGTTGGCGTAACCCGCGCTCCCCCAGTATCATGAATGCGTTCTGGAGGGACGCGGCTTACGCTTTCTCCGATCGGACGCCATGCTACAGAAGCGCATCGACGATCAGCCCAGCATCTCGCGCGAAAACATCCGCGAAGCCGAGGCGATTTTTCTTAAGCATCTGCGCCGCGTCGGGCTGAAACAGACTGAGCAGCGCAGCACGATCCTGCGCACGTTTCTCGAAACCCGCGAACACCTTTCCACCGACGAACTGCACCGCCTGGTCAAGAGAAAAGATGCGCACATCGGCTTCACCACCGTTTACCGCACGCTGAAGCTGTTCGCCGATTGCGGCCTAGCGAGCGAGGTCGCCTTCCACGACGGCATCGCCCGTTACGAGCACCAGTACAACCGTCGCAGTCATCACCACATGGTCTGCACGAAGTGCGGCGCTTCGGTCGAGTTTTTCTCGCCGGAGGTGGGAGAAATTGAGCGTGAGATTGGACGCAAGCACCACTATCTGACCACACGGCATTCTTTCCAGATTTATGGGGTGTGCCAAGAGTGCCGGAAGGACGGGCGAAAAGAAGAGAGTCGGAAAGACGACGGCAGGAAAGAGGACAGCCGGAAGGAGGATGGAGGACGGAGTTCCGATGGGCGCCCAATGGTCTAGCTCGCCGAATGTGTCCGCGGGCACCGGAAATCCTGCCGGAGGCTCGCTTACCTGTCCGCATTGCGGAACGGTCATGCCTGCCAGCGCTGCCTTTTGTCCGGCCTGTGGATGGTCGATGAAGCCCATCCCGTCGGCGGATCGCGCGGCGGCAGCCGTGGCTTACTTTACTTTCGTTCCGGCAGCGGGACTTCTATTCCTGCCCGCCTACCGCGATCGTCGCTTTGTCCGTTTTCACGCTTGGCAGAGTCTGCTGCTGTGGGGAGCCTTTCTGGTTTTGACAATCGCTGCGCTTTTCCTCTCGAACGTCGCGGCGGCTATGTACTTTCTGCTGTTTGGCATCCTGGCGTCGCTAGCCATGCTCTTCTTGTGGATTGTGCTCTCGGTCAAAGCGTGGCAGGGCGAGCGTTTCGAAGTGCCCTGGTTTGGTTGGCTGGCTGAGCGGATGCCATAGATGGTCGTCAGTCGTTGGTCGGTAGTCGTTCGGAGTGCGACTCAGATTGCATTGATTGAGGCTGGCCAATCCAGGTAAATCAAACAGCTATTGACGCCGCTTGCGAACGACCAACGATTAACGACTGAGCTCTCTTCAGAACGAAAGCTTCATTCCGAACTGGATTTGGCGGGCGCTCGTGGTGTCGTCCGGACGCCTTACCGACGAGATCGATTGACCGAAGACGTTGGGATTGGACGTCAGGTTCTGGGGTTGGACGAACTGGGCGCGATTGAACAAATTGTAGCTTTCGGCGCGAAATTGCAAGTTGACGCGTTCTGAAAGGCTCATCGTCTTTTGCAGAACCATATCCCAATTGTTTACGCCGGGGCCGAAGAAATGGTTGCGCCCGAGGTTGCCCGCGTTGCCCCACTGCGCGTCAGGAAAGAAACAAGTTGGCGCGGGCGGGACTTGCTGGCAACCAGTTCCCAGGTTCGGCCCCGTCTGCGTCCTAGGATTGCTGACCGGGGCGGGTGTACCACTTGGATTGTAATCGGGGCGTTGCAGTTGGCCGGTGTGCGCGGTATCGGTGGCGGTGTAGATGTCGTAGGGGAGTCCGCGTGAGAAAGTAGTGATGCCGGAGACTTCCCAGCCTCCAAACATTCTCCCTGCAAAACCTTCGGCGAGGTGATCGTGTCCGCGCCCCAGCGGAATGGCCCACGAGTAGTTAAGCGTCAGCCGTTGCCGCACATCAAAGTCGGAATTGCCGCGTTCTGCTGCCAGGTCCAGGGAGTTGCGCGGGAATTCATTGGCGCCAGCAGCCGGGGTCAGCGGGTCGGTGGCGTTATCAATGGCATGAGCCCAGGTGTATGCCGCCTGGAACGTGAGGCCGTTCGATGTGCGCTTGGTGAGGTTGACCTGCAGGGCGTGATAGATGGACGAAGCGGCGTTGTTGAAGACTTCCGCGTGGAGGAAATAGTTGTTGTTAACCGCGTCGAAGGGAAGAAGGCCACTTTCCGCACCGAACCAGAGATTGTTGAACTGCAACGTTGACTGGGAGCACTGGCCGTTGGGAGGGGGAAAGCCCTGGTTCAAGGGATTTGTGGGCACACAAAAAGCTTCCAATTGAGCCACCAGAGCCGGCTGTGGAGGGTTGCCATCCACCAGACGAAGCAGGCGCGTTCCCTTCGAACCAACATAGTTCACTTCCATGGTTACGCGGCCCGGCAATTCGCGCTGCACGCCGAAATTCCAGCTCTGGCTGTAGGGCATTCGCAGATGCTGGTCAATGATGAACGGCAGGTCGCCCGCTCCCTGTGGCACCGTGGCTGAAGTTTGGAGCGAAGGGAGCAGGGGAAGTTGAGAGAGCGGCGGGCCGATGCAGAGCCCGTACGGCGTCAGAATCTCTTGAATCCCGTAAGGACTGGGACACTGTCCCAATTGATTGGGCGCGCCGAACAGCGGCGCAAAGAGGTTCTGTTGGAAAGGCGGGTTGCCGCGAGCCAGGCCGAGCAACTGCCCGAAGAGCCGGTCATGAAAGATGCCGTAACCGGCACGAACCGACATCTTGCCATCTTTGAACGGGTCCCACGCGATTCCGACGCGCGGCTCGAAGTCGTGCCAGTCGTTGTTGTAGAGGGGCGGCAGCCCTTTGTCCTTCTGGCCGGCGATCACGAAAGTGAATGGCCCCGTCTCACTGGGATCGGTAAACAGGGTGGACAACAAGTTGTTCGCCTCATAGGGAACGCCATTGAACTGGTAGCGCAGGCCATAGTTCAAGGTAAGGGTAGGAAGAATTTTGAAGGTGTCCTGCGCGAAGGCATCGAACTCCTTCTGGCGGAATCCGCGCAGATCGTCGGCCGTGCGATTTCCGTTCTTGCCGAAGAATTGCGCCTGGGTGACGGATCCCACGTTGCCGAATAGCGACCAGACCATATCTTGCAATATCTGATTGGAGTCCACCAGTGGGTCGCCGCTAGCGAAAGCGTTGACGCCGTAATTGGCAACGTTGTTGAAATCGAGTGTGGGCCGCGCGTAGTAATCGTCGGTGCTGTTGGAATAGACATCGCGCACCTCGACGCCAAACTTGAAGGTATGGCGGCCACGTGCCCAAGTCACGTCATCTCCAATGGTGTAGGTACCGCTGAGCCGCTCCGACCCGTTGCGATCGACGATGAACAGGCAACCAAAGCCGGCAATACCAGGCAGCGGCGCGTCGATCCCACGACCATACTGGTCCGTCGGGCTAAAACTATCGAGAACATTCAGTCCCTGGCAGGTCAGAGGATAGTTAATGCGGTTCGCGCCCAGCCGAAAGTTATTCACCAACCTTGGGTCGATCACGGAGGTTAACTGCAGCGACACGTTCTGCCGGCGCTGCGTGGTTCCGGTCCCACCCAGTCCGGGAAGAAAATCGGTGTGATCGATGCTGGAGTCGTCGTAGCGGTTGAAGGTGTAGCGCACCGCCAGAGTCTCGCTTTGTGAGAAATTGTGGTCCACCCGAACGTTTACGTTGTCGCCTGTCGTTTGGGATGGACTTGGATAAAAAAGCAGCCCGCGCACGCTATCTACACTGGGGCCGTTCGGCGCCGGATAGAGCGCGAGGATCTTCTGAGTCGTGTTCTGAATCGTCGGGTCGAGAGGCAAGCCAAAGATGTTCTGCGGTGAGCAGAACTGTGCGTTACAGGTAAGATCGATCGGAACTTGTTGGCCGTTAGTGCCGGTATAGCTGAAGACACCGGTCTTGAATGCTTGCGTCGGCACGATGCTGGTGTTCGTCAGAGTAGTCGAAAAGCGATCGCCCTCATAGTTCGCGAACCAGAACGTCTTGTCGTGGAGAATCGGTCCGCCAGCGGAGACTCCAAAGGTGTTGCGCGAGTATGAGTCCTTGGGCACGATGTGTCCCGTGGAATCGAGTTCGTGGTTGAAATAGTCGCGTGCCCCCAGGGCGTCGAAACGGCCGAACCAGTAAACATCGGAGTGGAAGGCGTTGGTGCCGCGCTTGCTCACGATGTCAACCACGGCTCCCATATTGCGGCCAAACTCGGGGAGAAAACTGCTGGTGATGACGCGAAATTCCTGCACCGAATCCGGATTCAGAGAAGAGAGGCCGGGCTGGGGAATGGCCAGGCCCGGGATTTCGGCATCGTTATTATCGGTACCGTCGAGCAAAAAATTGTTGTCGCGGTCACGTGCGCCATTCACCGAGAGCCCTCCCAGTTTGGAATTGCCCTGAGTCGAGCCCGGCGAAAGCAGAATCAACTGGTAGGGGTTGCGCAGAATCAGTGGCAAATCCTGCACCTGCTGGCTCTTCACCAGGTTTCCGACTTGGGCGTCGTCCAAATCGATGGGAGCGACCTCTTCGCCATGTACCGTAACCGTTTCACCGGCGGCGCTTGGCACCAGTGCAGGACTCAGGCTTTGCACCTGGCCGACGGTAAGTTCGACGCGCTCATAGTCCACGATTTTGAATCCTGCTTTTTCGATGCGCACATCGTAGACGCCCGGAACCAGGCTGGTAATGCGGTAGCTGCCAAACCCGTCGGTGGTGGTGTCGCGCAGGGCGTTGGTGGCGAGGTTACGGGCGGTGATTTTCGCCTGAGGAATGACGGCAGAGGTCGAGTCGGTGACGGTACCGCTGATGGAAGCGGTCTGGGCTCCTGCGAACTGGGACAGAAAAAAAACCAGGAGAAGAAAACTCAAAGCGTGGGGGCGCTTGTTCATAGGACTCTCCGAAGAAGGCTCTCGAAA
>Ga0187803_10000279_pt1 | contig 20956 bp, 35 predicted proteins | sample NC_wetland_sal_i_2_FD_132425 | JGI IMG/M metagenome (GOLD analysis project Ga0187803, IMG submission 132425) | Wetland sediment microbial communities from Neuse River Estuary, North Carolina, USA - Control_3 | ecosystem: Environmental > Aquatic > Freshwater > Wetlands > Sediment | place: USA...
AACTTATCCGCAAGTAACCATTATTGATCAAGAAATTCCTACTGTACAATTGGTTATTGTTATCCAAGGAAAAGTATTTTATCATGGTCCTAATCCTATGGGTATTGATAAATATCCTTTCATTCCGGTATTCGCTTATTATAGGCCAGAGATGCCGTATTTCCCATGGAGAATTCAAGGGGTTGTTCGTGGATTACGGGATGCTCAATATCTATATAATCGCCGAAGAGTTATTGAATTAGATATTCTTGAAAGTCAAATTAATTCTGGATGGATCTATAAAGAGAATGCTTTGGTCAATCCAAAAGATGTTTTCTTATCAGGCCAGGGAAGAGGATTAGCTCTTAAAGAAGAAGCACAAATGACTGATGTGCAACAAATTCAAGCGCCTAATGTGCCAGCTTCTATGATTCAGCTTTCAGAATTATTAGCTAAAGAAGTCAGTGAAATATCGGGTGTTAATGAAGAATTACTTGGTAGCGCGATTGATGACAAAGCTGGAATCTTATCTATGCTTCGCCAAGGTGCCGGATTGACTACCCTACAAGTGTTATTTGATAATTTGGATGCTGCACAAAAATTACTTGGCCATTTGATTCTTGATCTTATTCAAGCAAATTTCACTCCTGGAAAAGTACAAAAGATCCTTGAAACAGAACCGCCATCACCGCAATTCTATAATAAAGCATTTGGTAAATATGGTGCGGTCGTTGAAGAAGGACTTAATACTACTACCCAAAAACAAATGCAGTTTGCTCAATTGTTACAATTGCGTGAAGCTGGAGTTCCTGTTCCAGATGATGTACTTATAGAATCATGTACCATTCAAAACAAAAAACAATTAACTGAATCTATTCAACAATCACGTATGCAACAACAACAAATGCAACAACAACAAGTACAAGCTGCCGTTGCAGAACAAATGGCGCGTACCAATTTGGCTAATGCACGAGCTCAAGCTGATACTGGTTTAGGTATGGAACGCATTAGTCGTATCCAAGAAAATCAAGCTTTGGCTGTGGAACGTCAAGCTGCTGCTAAAAAAGATGATGAAGTTGGCTTGTTGAATTTAGTAAAAGCATTAAAAGAAATTGATACGATTGATATCGATCAAGTACAAAAATTAGTCACTCTTGCAAACATCGTAAAATCGCAGGAGACTAATACACAACCACCACAGCAGGGTGTTGCGGTAGGTTAGAGGATCTTATTAACCTTGCCGTCCAAAAGGATGGGCAGTAACCTAATCAAGGAGAAGCTAATGGCAAGACACCATGCTTCAAAAAAACATCACAAAATGATGAAACATCACTTAGAACATCATGCACCTATGCATGAAGCAAAAGGCCATCATCCAAGAGGCCATCATATGAAAAAATATGATACCTTACGTCATGAACCAGATCATTTCAATGATGAAGCGCATCATGATGCAGAACCAATGGCAGGTGGACCATATCATTATGATAGAGAACGTCATGAACCGTATGCAGGCCGCGCAGGACGTCGTCATCAAGAAATGGCAGATGCTGGCATGATTCATGAAGATCATCGCGCAATTGCTAATTTACCACAGAATGTAGATATCAAACCATATCCACAAAGCTACAAATATCTTCCTGAAGATCTTGATGATACGATTCGCGGTGTAGATCGCCAAATGGATTATGACGATAGCAAGAAGTTATCTCATTTTTATCCAAAGAAAGTTTAATTCTATTTGGAGTAAACTATGTCTATCAAGTTCAAAGCACAAATGATGGGTATGTCTCCTCGGCTAATCAATAAAACTGATCCGAGAAGATTACAAGAGCTTATGGATGCACGGATGATCCAAGAAGATGAGAATGCAATGGCAAACTTGCCACCACGCGCTATTCATCAAGAATACAGTCATAGTTATAACAATCCGTATGATGACAATGCTGCAATAAAGCCAATACCTAATCGTAATAGACGATATGTAGATAATGAAGATCGCAATCATTATATGGCTGATGCAGAAGCTGAATCGTATGGAGAACGCGTGGAGGAATGGTAAATGCCAACAATGCCTCGTGTAAAAAACAAGGCTACTAAGATTGCTTATAAGATCTTGGGTATGCCGGCAAACATTCGCTATAACAAACGGCCGTTTGATAAGAAGATTAACAAAAGATTGATCTTTGAAGAAACTGCTCGTGTACGATAATCATGCTAAAGAATCCTTCTTTTTAGAACAACCGGAAAGAGGGATTCTTGCAAGGAGATGTAATGAAAAAGAAAAAACCTGCTGCTAAAGCCGCTAAAAAAATAACCGTAGCTAAAGGCGTTAAGGTTAAACGTGGTGTTGAAGAAAAAATGCGTGCTAAAAAAGGAAGTGGTAGCGCTGGAAAATATAAAACCGTATCACCAAAGGCATTTGCAGGTGCTTCCGGTGGAGCTTCTAAATTCAGCTTCCCCATCAATACTATTGCTCGTGCAAGGAATGCTTTAGCTCGAGCCCATTTTGCACCTTCACCTGAAGGAATTCGTGCTAAGGTGTATAAAAAATATCCAGAATTAAAAATACGTCATATGAAACGTCATGGCGGAAAGGCTTAACCAATGGCTAAGAAGAAAAAGAAATCTAAGAAACTAACCAAGGTTTCTAAGGTAATGGAAGAATTTAAAGCAGGAGAATTGCATTCTGGTTCTAAAAAAGGGCCACAAGTAACTAATCCAAAACAGGCTATTGCGATTGCTCTTTCAGAACAACGTAAAGCAAAACCTGGATCAGTAAAACGAAGAAAATCTCCGCGATAAAGAAAACCTTGAGCTCTACTTTTTGTCAGTCCCTGTGAAGATATTCTTCATGGGGGTTTTTTATAAGGAGACAATAATGAAGTTATTATGTTTTTTACTTGGTATATTTCTTCCGATATATACTATGAAGACTGATGAAGAAATAGATTATGATAGTTTAGAAAAAGAAACTAAACGACAAACCACCTTTCAGAAATATTTTGATAAAGGTAAACAAGAACTTTCCTTAGAAGAGAATGAACCCCCTTCTGATAATGATGAGCCACATGGTTATAGATATTTAATGAGAAAAGCTGATAAGCTTATGGCTAAAATCAATAAAGAAATAGAAACCATTGACCCAAAAAAGAAAGCTGATTTAGATAATTTACAACGTTTAGAACAAAGATTAGTTAACTTATATGCAGAAATGAATGAGTATGAATTCGCGTGAAACCGTAGGTAAAGTAGCACAAGATCTTATTATTAAAGATGAGAAAGTAACTCCTACTGAGCAGATGATGGAATCATTATCTGATTATGATAAGAATATTTATGAGGCAATTGATAGAGGAAAAAAGGATTTTGCGGGAGACTTTTTTGTCGTTGTCCTCACAAAACGAGAAAAGCTTCTGCCTAATGTATTACGTAATTATTTCACCGTACGTTTAAGTTGCCCAACTCCCAATTATGATCAAACGGTCTATCAGTATATTCATAAAAATGATGCCTTAGAATTCTTATGGACTATTCCTGATCGTTATATTTGTAACTTTATTAAAGAACATTGTATGGAATTACCACCAGAACAAAAACAGCTTATACAATTTGTTTTAGATTTTGCTGATGGTACACTAATGCAAAAAGCAATGGTATTAAATAAGGAAATAGTATGAGTGACACCCCAAAAACAGCACAACAAATATTAGAAATTCCAAGTCAAGAAGAATTACAAGAACAACCGGTTGAACAAGTTCAAGAGCCAGAAGTCCAAGAACCAGTACAAGAAGCACAGCCTAAAGAATCAGTACAAGCTAAAAACTTTGCTGCTTTGCGTCAACAAAAGGAACTTGCTGAGCGTGAACGCGATGAAGCTATTAGAATCCTGAAAGAGATGGAATCTAAAAAAGCACCTGAAGTTGATGAAGAGATTGTTCTTGGGCCTGATGATCTTGCTGAAGGTAAACATTTAAGCAAAGTCCAACAAAAGATAAAAAAATTAGAACAACAACTGAAAAATTACGAACGACAATCAGTGGAAAGCAACATTGAAACAAAACTTAAGGTCCAATATCCAGACTTTGATTCCGTTGTTTCTCGTGAGAATATAGATTCATTACGCTCAAATTATCCAGAAATTGCTGCAACTATTAATTCTTCTCCTGATTTATATAGTAAAGCAGTATCAGCCTATACTCTTATTAAAAAATTGGGCATAACCCCTGATACTTCCTATGATATGGATAAAGTTAAGATCCAGCAAAATGTTGCGAAGCCTAAACCTTTGGCTTCAATTTCTCCGCAACGTGGCGATAGTCCTTTATCAAGAGCTAATGCTTTTGCTGAAGGTAAATTAAGCAAAGAACTTTCAGAACAATTGTTTAAAGAAATGAATGAAGCCCGTAAAGGTTATTAAAACGCTCTCTCCGGTCTCTCTTTTCTTAGTCTATCTTTCGGAAAAGAGGGACCTTAACTTTAATTGTAGCAATAAAAAAGACCAGATATTGCTATCTGGCCAATCCACATCCTTTTCTTTCCCAGAAAAATCCTGAAGCATCAGAAGATTATCCAGAAACAAAAAAGAAGAGAAAATATGAGCATAATTACTGCCCCAGTCTAAAGACATTTGCATTTTTTTCAAGGAATGTTGTAGAATAAATATGCGTAATTAAAGGAGTTCGCGTCCCTTCTTTTGGTGTAATGAAGATTCACCACTTCACGACGTATATTCGGCCTCGTCAACCCAAATGTAATTAAATTTGATTAATTATTACTTTGGAGACACTATGGCAATAACTACTACAAGTACTCTGCCAGCGCCGGTGCAGCAAAGTTTCAGCTATAAACTACTTTCTGTACCCGTGCCAAATATGATCCATAAAATCCCTGCTATGCGTAAAAATATGCCCAGAAATGGGGGAACTACGCTCAGAATGCGGCGTTATAATCCATTAAATACAGCTATGGTTCCATTGGGAAATACTGGTGTAACACCTCCTGCGCAGAATTTAACTGCGATTGATATTGATGCAAAAATATCGTTTTACGGTAAAGGTGCCGTAATAGTTTAATTGTAAGACCTATGTTCAATTAAACGAGCAGGTTAACACATTGTTCTTTGAAATTTCTTGGTTTTGCAGATTAATAGCCTGCTTTAAACCCGCGGTGATTGACTTGGAAGCCCTAACGTAAAGACGAGGGTGACAAGGCGCAAGTGTTTAGAGCTTATTGCTATAATTTCGACAATGAAGTGAACGCATTTCATCAAAATATTTTTTTCTTAAAATTAGTGTTTCTTGATCAATTGGTTGAATTCCTTGAAATCCTTTTTGCATGCCAGTTTTTTCAAATGTTTTTCTCATTTCGATCATGATTTCACATTGACGTTTTTTTATAATCAAATAAGGAAGTAATAAATGACACAAATGTGTTAAAAGATTTCCACTTACTATCCATCTATATACTTCTTTTCGTGAATTCTGCGGAGTTTGTTTAGCGGTATATATAGTAGATCTTCCCCCAATATTTTCAACAAGCCAATCTATTAATAATTTATCAGTATTAGTAACTTCCATATTTGTTTGATAATACAAACTTCCAGTTTTAGGATTAGAACTGAAATTTCCTATATAAATGCTTCCTTCACCGTCGATAATTCCAGCTAAATAAGCTATTTGGGTTAATGTATATTGTTTCATAATATCCTTATAGTTTAAATGTGTATATACATTATATAACAAATAAAATAAATGTACAGCGTGAGAGACTAAGTCCATGGGGATTACAACTGTAATCAAGCGATAGTCCGAGCTTAATAGAAATATTAAGAGGAAGGAATAACAAGACTTCCCGCCTCTTTGAGGTCATTATAAGTAACAGGTATCTGTACACTACAAAACCAAGATCCAGTTTTAAACGAATGCGCCGCTCGTTTAGGCGTAAGTTTAAGACAAACAGAAGACCAATTAACACGGGATATGTTAGCTGCTACCGCAGGATTTATTAACTGTACCGGTGGCGTTAATGGTGACAATCCTACTGAAATTACACGTGCTGATGTTGATGAAGTGGTACGAACATTATTGAATAATAATGCTTATACCATTATGGATAACATTGAAGGCGAAGATAAATTCGGTACAGCGCCGGTGCGTGATGCATACTTTGCATTATGTTCTACCCAGTTAACGGGTAATTTAGATAACGTTGCAGGATTTATTCAAAAGAATCAGTATCCTGCACCAATGAATGCTCTTCGTTCTGAATGGGGCGCAATTGGTAACCTTCGCTTCTTGGTAAGTTCAATTGGCAGTTTCTTTGCAAATGCTTCTGCATTAGGCGCAAATGTCTTTAATATTTTCTGCGTGGGTATGGAAGCATACGCATGCATAGAACAAGATGGCTATAGCGCAAGCTTTATTTATAGACCGCCAATTTACGATGGCCCATTGGCATTAAATGCATCAGTCGGCTATAAGTTTGCAGAAGTGCCCAGAATAACCAACGATTTGTGGGTCATCAATTTACGCGCTACATTAGCTTAAAAGGAGTAAATAATGGCTACAAATACAACTACTTTACAAGGTACATTCACCGGAACTGGTGGACCAGTATTCATACCATTTGTTTCAGGAATTGATTGGCTTCAGGTTTATAACCTTACCCAAATGAATGCTTCACCAAATCCTCATGCTGGTATTCAATGGTACTGGCAACGGCAAATGATTGCTGGGTCTGGTATTGAATATTTCAATACCGCTGGAACACAAGTATTAAATGCTGCATTTGTTACCCCAGCATTCTTTTTATATGATTCAACTAATCCTCCGCAAAATGCACCAGTAGTAATTGCTGCTGGTACTAATGCGGTTCAACCAGTATTTACTACCGGAACTACCACTAATTTATTTACAGGAAGTATTGTAAGAGTGACAAATCTTGCAACAACTCCTAACTTAAATGGGTATGATTTCAGCATTGATACTATTATTCCTGCAACGAGTTTTAGAGTTAAAAATGCACTGGCTAACGCGCCTGGTGCTGTTACTGGTGCTGGTTTCTATCAATTGATTAGTTCATTTGGTCCAACACCACAAACCAATGTTCCGTATTGGTATCCTTCAAATAGAAGAATAGTAAATATAACTCAGGCTAATCCTGCAGTTATTACTACTTCGGTTGATAGTGCTTATATTGCTGGACAAGCTATTAGATTAGCTGTACCGCCACAATTTGGTATGACACAAGCTGATAGTTTAGTAGTAAATGTCATCTCTGTTAATGGTGGTGATATTACGGTTAATTTGGATACTACTGGATTTACTGCATTTAAATTCCCATTAAATACTGTTTATCCATTCACTCCTGCTCAATGTGTGCCGGTTGGTGAAGAAACAGATCAGTTTTCTAATCCAAATCTTTTGGATGATGCAACTATTAATACAGGCCAAACTGGTATTGTATTAATGGGTGGTATAAATGGCCCTGCTGGACAAAATGCAGATAATATTATCTGGATTGGTGGAAAAACATTTAATGGTTCATAAATAACAATGGGGGACCAAAGAGTCCCCCGGGGAAATGAAGCATATCACAGAAAGAACTATGATAAAAAATAGTATAACAAAAAGGAAAAAGATGGCACAAGAAATACATAAAGAAAAAAAAGATGCTAAAAAACAAATCAATTTACAATATCAACGTGATAAAGATCGTGAAATGGTAAAAGGAATATTCCGTTTTTATGAAGTTCCCGGTGGCTCGATGAGTTTTAATTTCAAAAAATATAAAAATGATCTGGTAGAGAGATTTGATTTAATAGATGGTCAAGTATATACCATTCCTTTAGGGGTAGCTAAACATCTTAACAATGATTGTTGGTATCCTGAATATGGTTTTATTCCTGGTGAAACACAAGTAGCTACTGGATTTAATAGTATGACCGGAACGGGTATGCGTATCACCAAAAAAGTTAAACGTTGCTCTTTTAATAGTTTAGAGTTTATGGATTTAGAAGATGTTCCAACAACATCATCACCTATAATTACGGTTGAACAGGTAGCTTTATGAGCCAATGTATTGCAGTACAAACTCCTATATTTCAGCCTGCAATGCGCTTAATTACTGCTATGACTAATAGCTATCCTGTAGTTATTACCACGAGCTTTGATCATCAATATATAACGGGCACCGTTATTAGATTAGATATTCCTCAAGCTGATGGTATGCAAGAAGCAAATCAATTTGTGGGGCCTATTTTAGTGCTTAGCCCTACTACTTTTAGCATGGATTTAGATACAACAAGCTTTGGAGTTTTTGCTATACCAGCACCTACTCCTGCTAATTTTCATATATTTACGTGTGCACAAGCAGTTCCTATTGCTGAATCGAATGACATTCTTTCAGCAGCAGTTCAGAATGTTTTACCGATTTAGGAGATGTCATGGCCAATCCACCACCAAATCCAGCAAGTAATCTACAAGCGATACGTACCAAAGTACGACGATTAACAAGAAATATGTCTGAAAGTCAGCTAGCAACAACAGATATTGATAATTATATCAATACGTTTGTGTTATATGATTTTCCTGAACATTTACGTACGTTCAATTTACGTACGAGTTTTAACTTCTGGGCTAATCCCTTCCAAGATACGTATCCGACTGATACGCTGTCATTTGGTGATCCGGTCGTTAATCCAACCATACAAAACAATCCTTTATATAATTTTCAGAATACCTATTTAACGGTACATCCGCCGGTTTTTATTGCTGGCTTTCAAGCATTTTATACCCAATCTCGTGAACAGATGTATGGCGTTTATCCTATTGTTAATAGCATTGTTTCCATTGGCCCTGCAGGTGATGGCGTAACGACAGTATTCACGGGAGTTATCAATTCACAACAAGCTATTGTACCAGGGAATTTTGTTCAAACCGTTTGCTTATTACAAAATAATGTATTGTTTAGTTCTGTTGATTTGAATGGCAATGGCCTTACATTAGTAGACGTTCCGGTTATTGTTCCTTCAACCGGTAATCCAAGTATCAATGGGAATTTATATATTCCTGGATTTCAGCCAGTAACACCACCAACGGTAATAACTCCGGGTAATACCATTAACTATGTAACGGGTAAATTCACTATTACATTTCCTTTTGCTCCGGGATCTGGTGTACCGATTAATAGCCAAACGGTTCCGCAAATTGTTGCTATGCCGCAAGCTTTGTTGTATTACAACAATAAATTTACGCTTAGGCCAGTACCCGATCAGCCGTATCAAGTTAATTTTGAAGTATATGTACGACCAACAGCATTATTGAATATGCAACAAACGCCTGATTTGGAAGAATATTGGCAATATATATCCTATGGCGCTGCTAAAAAGATATTTGAAGATCGTATGGATTTGGATAGTGTTGCATTAATAATGCCTGAATTTAAAAAACAAGAAGCATTGATGATCCGTAGAAGTATAGTACAATACACCAATGAAAGATCTGCTACAATTTACACCGAACAAACCTCATTTGGTCCTGGATCAGGAGCATGGGGCTGGGGCGGCGGCCCGTTCTAGTTACTTGATTTTATAACGGTTTTCTATAAAATACCTTATATCTACGCAGCTTTTAAAAATATAAGGTAAACCTATGGGAAAACATTGTGGAACATGTATATGTAAATATAAAAGAAAAACAGTTTACAAAGAGTATCCATGTGAGCATTGTGGAACTCCTTGTAAAAGACAACAAAAACGAGCTTTATGTTCATTGAAATGTAGATTGTTAGGCAATATAAAAAAAGAAAATGGTTGTTTTATATGGCAAGGAAAAATAGGTATAGATGGTTATGGGCAAATTATGATCAATAAAAAAAGGCAACGAGTACATAGAGTATCATTTGAAACTTTTAAGGGATCTATCCCTCAAGGCTATTTAATGTGCCATACATGTGATACGCCTGCATGTATAAATCCGAAGCATTTATTTTTTGGAACTCATGAAGATAATATGTATGATATGGTTAAGAAAGGGAGAAGTTATAACGGGGGCTATAGAAGAATGAGAACAATAAAAAAAATAAATAATGATACTAATATTACTACCCCTTAAGGAGTTTTCATGGCTTTTTTTGAATTTATGTCAAATCATTCAGTCTTAATTGGTATAACTACCATTATCCTGCTTGTTGCTGGTGCATGGTATATAAGCAACCAATAACCAAGGAGAGTAGTAATGGCAATACCATACAATAATAATATTCCGCAACCTACGGATATTCCTGCACAATCGCAGCCACAAATTTTAACTAACTTTGCTTCTATACAAAGTATTATTGATGTTAATCATGCTGATTTTGGTGCTGCTACTGCTGGCCAACATAATTATGTAGAAATGCCGGTACAACCTGCTGCTCCTGCTGTCACCATTGGTGAAGTTGGATTGTATAATTTATTATTAACTGGTGTTAATGAAATGTTTGTGCGCAAATCAGATGGTACTTCAATACCGATGACCAAAAGCAATCAAGCATTACCAGGTTATACGTATTTACCTTCAGGAATCATTCTACAATGGGCACAAATAAGTGCTAATACTAATCCTTTTGCGGTAGTATTTCCGTTGCCATTTCCTACGTCATGCTTTGTGGTAATGACTTCTATGGTTTCGCCATCGGCTGCGGACCCCAATACTTTTGTGAGTGTTATAACAACAACCGTAACGAATCTTGGATTTAGTGTAAATTTATATAAACGAGATGCACATAGTACCGTTCCTTCAACAAACCCAGGACAATTTTATTATCTGGCTATAGGAAAGTAATGGATAGATTTTTTATTGGTCCTTTAAATACTGGTTTACAATTAGATCTCAAACCATGGTTAATTGCCGATGATGCATTTACCACCTTACAAAATGCGTATGTATTTCGGGGAAGAGTAAGAAAACGATTTGGTCAAACATTAACCGGCAGCGGTTATCCCAATATAACTTTAGCACCCCTTTATTCTCGAGTAGCTATTGAAGTTGGTACTACTGATGGTGGCGGAGATCTATCAGGTAATGTTGGCGGGGCTATTTGGGAAGTTGGTCAAATTTTTGTTATTGGTACCGCTATCTATACGGTCTATCAACCTGGGGTTGCAATGCCCATGTTAGCAACGGTAGCTACGCCAACTGCTACGTATGATACTACCAATGGAAACTTTGTATTTGTCGGTGCTCCTCCTGGCCAACAAGTATATTTCTATCCAGCACAGCCCATTATGGGTTTGACGCAATATGGCGTTGGACCTATTAATAATCAGCCTGCTTTTGCTTTTGATACGCAATATGCTTATATGTTTAATGGCTCTTATTGGATTAGATCAGGATCGGGTGTAACGCCGATTTGGCATGGCAATGATACCAATTTCTTTTGGGCTTCTACGTGGGGCGGATTTGATGTAGGTTCTGGATTATTTGAAACTGCATTATTTGTAAGCAATTTTCAAGTTACCAATCCTAATGGTGTTCCAGTAGCAGCTACCGATGATCCCATTTGGATGTATAATGGCTCTACATGGGCTACGTATATTCCCACATTTTTAACGAATGGAAGTTTTGTACAAACAGCATTAATAATATTGAATTTCAGAAATAGACTTATCTTATTGAATACGATTGAGACTAATACAACGCCGTTAAATTATAATTTTGTTAATCGTTGTAGATATTCTGCTGATGGTAGTCCTTTTGATCCTAATACCTGGCTTGAAAAAGGACAAACAGGATATGTTGGTGGTGGTTATATTGATGCTCCTACCAAAGAGATGATTGTTGGTGCAGAGTTTATTAAAGATCGATTGATTGTTTTCTTTGAAAGAAGTACATGGGAATTGGCATTTACTGGTAATGATATTTTGCCATTTACCTGGTTTCAATTGAATACTGAACTTGGCAGTGAATCTACGTTTTCCAGTATTCCTTTTGATAAAGAGATTTTAGCAATTGGCAATACCGGCGTGCATAGTTGTAATGGCTCTAATGTGCGCAGAATTGATGATAAGATTCCTGATGAAGTATTTAATTTTAAGGATCCCCAAAGTGATACGGTAAGAATTCAGGGAATTCGTGATTATTATGTTGAAATGGCCTATTGGACTTTTTGTTCATACAATGAAAATGCAATGAACACCTTTCCTAATCAAGTATTAGTATATAACTATAAAAATGGTGCATGGGCATTAAATGATGATTGTATAACCGCATTTGGTTATTTTGAACAAGCTACGGGATTGTTATGGGAGAATGTTATTTGGCAATGGAATGAATGGCTTGATCCCTGGAACAGCGATGTACATTCACCCAATTCAAGACAGGTAATAGCAGGGAATCAGCAAGGATTTATCTTTATTATTGATGCAGATCAAAGTGCTAATGCACCGGTGATGTCTATAACAAATATGGTACAAACCAGTGCTGATATTATTACCTTAACTATTATTAACCATACCTTAAACAATGGGGATTATGGTGATTTTATACAAATTAGAAACTCATTTACTAGTATTGATGGTGCTATATTCAAAGTTATCGGTGTGACTGATGCTAACAATGTAACTGTTGGTGGTACATTCACAGGAACCTATAATGGTGGTGGTAATGTAGTTCGCGTTTCCAATATCCAAATTGCCTCGAAGCAATGGAATCCTTATGTAAGTAAAGATAGAAATTTCTATCTGCAACGTATAGATTTTTGTGTTGACAGAACCGTTAATGGTCAGTTAACGATAGATTATTATCCTTCATCAACTACGGTTTCGATGATTACGGATGGTACTGATACGGGCGCATTAATGGGTAATAATATTCTTGAAACTAATCCTTATGCATTGGTACCTTTGGAATCATTTCAGGATAGATTGTGGCATCCAATTTACTTCCAAACAGAAGCAGAGTCGATACAAATATATATATATATGACAGATGCACAGATGACCAATGGTGCAATTGCTTTTGAACAGTTTACGTTAGAAGGTTTGATTTTATACACTCAACCAACAAGTCAAAGGTTACAATAATGAAATGGGAAAAGTTATCTAATGATCTTGAAGATCTTCCCACCAAAACGTATTTTTTATTAATGCATCCAGGAGATAAAGATGATAATTACCATAGAACTTATATAGTCATGTATTGTATTGGAAGATGGTTTACTTCTCCAATCAATGGTTATAATTTGAAGTGGGATACTATTAAAAAACGTTTTACTCATTGGGCAATTATTGAGGAACCAAAATAATGCCAGTAGTCCAAAGTTCGCTTGTTGGCGCGTATGTTCCAACATCATATATTTGGGATGTGTCACAATTGGCTGATATTGAAGTAACAAGTCCTGAATTCAAAGAACTTTTAGTGCGGATGTATCAGAATCTTTCATTTATGGCCATAGTATTAAATACTAAAGCTACGGGTATTTATGATACGCAAGAATATCCCAATAGTAAGTTATTTTTCCCTAATCCCGCTAATACATCACAAACAAATGTTGGCCCCAATTATCGCCAAGTATTACAAAAGACTATTAACTTTGGTGCTTTACCAAATGCTGCAACTAAATCAGTAGCTCATGGTATTGTAAATGTAAATTCATCTCTTACTTGGGTAAATATTACTGCTTGTGCTACTGATACAACTGGTTTAACGGGATTAAATATTCCTTATGCTTCTACAACTGCTGTTGCTGATAATATAGAAATATTTGCTGACGCGACCAATGTAAATATAATAACTGGTAGTAATCGTAGTAATTACAATGTGTGCTATGTTTATTTAGAATATTTACTCTATTAAGGAGAAGCAATGGCGCTACAACCAAATCAAGTCGGAGCTCAAATGGGGATGGGCAATATTCCCAATCCAACCGGATTTTTAGGAAGCTTAAAAAATTTTGCTCTAGGAACTCCACAACAAGTACAACAATTATCACCTTATTCTCAGCAACAACAAATGGGTACGAGTCAGTTATTACAACAAGGATTGCAAGGAATACAACAAACACCTATAAGTTTTGAGCCAATTAAACAACGATTATTAAAGACCTATCAAGAACAAATTGTACCGAGTTTGGCTACAAGATTTAGTTCTATGGGTTCTGGAGGAGCTCAAGGATCAAGTGCATTTCGTGGTTCATTAGCTGAATCTGGTGGCGATATTCTTCAACGGCTAGGCGAATTAGAAAATCAATACAATCTTCTCGGTCGTCAACAAGGAATAGATTTAGCGCGTTTAGGATTAACCCCGCAATATGAAAACATAATCCAAGGAAGAGAACCTGGAATACTGGAAAATGCTCTTGTTGCTTATTTAAGTGGTGCAGGAGGAGCTCATCTTGGGCAAGGATTAGGTAATTTGTTAAGTGGAAGACGATTTGGTGGTCAAGAACGTAATGCTGCTCCCGAAGATAAACAATCTCAAATCCGTTATTACATACAACAACTTCAACAATTATTAGGGGAACAATAATGGCACAGTTTATACAGGGTGAAAGTTTTGGAGGAAGATTAGGAACTGCGTTAGGAACAGGAATTGGCACTGGTTTACAACAATTAGCTCAACAAAAATTACAACAATTAGCTCAACGCCAACAAGGAGCATTTTGGGAACAACTTGGATTACCTTCCTCAATTGGTAATTTAGATCCGAGCGTTCAACGAGCTTTGCTCGATAGATTAGAAGGAATTAGCTTAGGTGGCCAACAAACAGCTGGCATTCCGGCTTTACAACAAATGGCTCAGCAACCAGGTCAAGAATTGCCGCAAATTCCTCAAGGAATAGAACAAGTACAACAACAAGCAGCTGTTACCCAACCAAAAGCTGGTGCTGGAATTACGTTAGGACCAAGCTCTGCTGAACGTAGACATAGAGAAACATTAGAAGTTGCAAAAGAAAAAGTTAAACAACGAGAATCGGAAGCAGAACAACGAAGAATTGAGAATGCTTTTAAAGTAACTCAAAAAGAACGAGAACAATATCTTAATGAAAAACGACAAGCTCGAAGTGATCTTAAAGAACTTAATTTTATGAAAGAACTTAATGAATCTGGAAAATTAATAGATCCAGCTCGTTATTCTATATTAAAATCCTTACATTTAGATGTACCTGCTCTTTTACAATCTCCAGAATCAGAAGCCTATATTAATGCTACTAAAAATTTCATTGCTAATGCTCGTCAAGTATTTGGTGGTCGTGTAACAAACTTTGAACTTGAACAGTTTCTTAAAACAATTCCTACGTTAGAAAATACTAAAGAAGGAAGAAAAATAATTATTGATAAAATGGAATTATTAGCTCGTGCTAAAGAAGCTACCTATTCTGCTTATCAAAAAGTATTAGCTGATCCTAAGAATAAGGGAATTCCTCCGTTAGATTTAGGCGATCAAGTTGAAGCTATTGCAGGAAAACAGATTGATAAAATGGGTAAAAAGTTCTTACGTGGTTATGCTCAACATGAGTATGAAAATTTAACTGATGTTCCGCGTGAAGGATTAACGGTTGGAAAGTCTTATGTTGAAGATGAATCAGGTAAAAAACTTTATTGGAATGGTAAAGATTTCGCGTAGGAGAATATATGGCATACAAATTATTCAATCCTGAGCCACAACAAGAACAACAATCAACATTAGGTACTATTGCAAGTAAAGTTGGTCGTGGTTTAGCACGTGCTTCAGTAGAAATTCCTGCTACTGCTGCAGCGTTACCACGACAAATAATAACTGCTGGATCTCAAGGATTAGATTATCTTCTTGGGGCTTTAGGTGCACCGAAAGAAATTACCGGAAGACCAGAATTCCAAAAAGGACCAGAGTTCTTACCGAGCTATCCCGAATTAAAAGAAACTATTGGTAAAACAGCCGCTAAACATTTACCTGAGGGTGCTTTAAGATCACCAGAAACAAGACCAGAAAAAGCATTTGATGAGTTTGTGCATACCGTTACTTCATTAGTAACACCATTTCCAGGTGGCGCATTAAATTTAGCTAAAGCTGCTAAAATTTCTGCCTTTGGTCAAGGAGCTAAAGAATTCTCTAAGTTATTGGGTGCGAGTGATGAAACGGCTAATTTTGTTAAATTAGGCGCTATGATTCCAGCTTCTATTTATGGCACTAGAGAAGAAGGAATAAAATTATCAAAGCAACATTATAAAACAGCTGAAAAAGCTATTAAAGATATTGATGTTCCATCTGCTCCTGTAAAAAATATTATTGATCCTATTTATAATAAAGTAGCTGAAAGTGCTGGTCCCGGGATGGAAGCTACCGAAAAAATTCTCAAACCCATAATTACTAGATTATCTAAAGAAGGTACTACTACTATTCCCGTACAAAAGTTGTGGGACTATAAAAAAGATATGAATGCATGGCTGAGTAAATATAATACTCCAAAAGAAGCACGGCCTTATATAAAATTAGTAAGTGGTAAACTTGATGGAATACTAGAAGATTATGGAAAAACAAATCCAGAATTCTTACAAAGCTATAATATTGCGGATCAATTACACGGAGCATTTGCTAATAAATCCATTTTGAAACAATTTACCGAAGCTCATCCAGCAGTAAGTTCCGTTATTAGTCATCCCTTAACAAAATTCTTGTTTTATGGCCCAAAAAAAGCAATAGCTATTGGCGGAGCAATTTTAAGTGCTCCTGTTGCTGCCTATAAAGTTGCATCTATTATGAATAAAAGCCCTGAAGCACGTAAATTATATATAGATGCTATTAATAATGCACTTAAACAAGATGTTAAAGCTTATGTATCAGATGTAGGCAAATTAGATAAGATTTTAGGGAAAGAAGAAAAGAATACGAAACGATATAAATTAGTCCGGTAAAAGTTCTTTTTTGTTTTTATTATTTTGAGGTAATAATTTTATGTGTTCTTCACATAAATTAATAAAACAATCACCACATAAATCTAAACATTTATATAAAGCCTTCATTTCACATTCGTCATAAGAACATATTATATTATTCATTAGGATCATAAGAATTATCGTCTAATATAACCACTGAAAAAAGAAACATTATAAAGAATATTAATAAGTATGGCATTATAACCTTAATTTCTCATATTTTTTTAATCTTTTAATTTCATCGTTTTTTAATTTTTCTTCTAATTCTTCCCAACTCATATCAAATCTGTGATCAATTTCTGCATTATCCCAACTTTTTTGCATTTCATGTGCGCATTTTTTATAAATTTCTTCTATTTTTTTTTCAATATTTATTTTTAGCATTTATAACCTCAATTAATGGGAATATTCATACGTTTCATCAAATACTCGTTTGCATTTGACTGTTCGTTCATCATCTAAATATCCAGAACATCTTTCATAACCTTCATTATAATAATAACAACACCAGCCACATTTACCATTATCCCAACATTGTGAACAAAATTGGTCACTTCCATTCCATGACATGATTATTTCCCCTAAATATATTCTTCGACCAATAACTCAAAACATCTGCCACATTCTTTACATTCCCAATAACCTGCATAGAAATATTCTGGGCAAAGATCGCAATGTTCTTGATAAATTTCCACAGTTTCCTCAAATCGTGACAAATTGTCACGGGTTGCCTATTTATTATCAGATGGTAGATTTATGATAGAATAATAACTGTAATTTGATGGTAAAGTATGCTCTTGAATACATTCTTCACATCCTATTAATCTAAATCCATATTCAGTAGACCACCAGAAAACATCATAATCATTATCATCGGAACATATAATTGGTCTTTTAGAAAACTCAGTTTCTGGAGTTATCTTTATCCATTCAATCATATTATTGTTTGTTTACTTACTGGTGGAAGTTCATAAAACTCATAACCATTAAGATCAAAGCAATTTTCTATCAAATGCTTAGCAAAGAGCTGAAGACAGTTCAAATAAATACAATGTTGTTCAAGAATATTTTTATTATTGCAGTATCGATTTAACATTTTACGCTGGCCTGTTTGAAAATCCATTAAATAATTTTCTAAATTAAAAGTACATGATTCACATATTTTCATATCTTCTCTACCACAGTTTCCTCAAATCGTGACATTTTGTCACGGGTTGCTTAGTCATGTTTTCATTTCTCCATGTAATCATTCCATTCCCCAAAGTTTTAAGAGAGTTTTTTTACATATCTCTATATTTTCTGAAGATGGTAAATCTTTTTTATTATATTCATTACAATTAATGTTTTCAGAAAAGTTAATCCACCAAAATTCATAGGTAATTTCAATTTTATCAGGAAGCGAATACCATTTATTTCTTTCCCATAAAGCAACACCTATATATCCCTTTTGATTAAGAACGAGATATAATCCAGTTTCTTTCGGTAACGATTCAAACTTTCCCATTAATTTCATAAATATCCGATCGTAATTGTTGTATATTACTTTTCTATCAGCTTATCACTTATTATTACTTTGTCAATCTTTTCAACTAAAGTTTTAAGCCATTTCTCGCTTATTTTACATGGTTCTTTTCTATTAGCAATTTTGAATTCACGTAAGATAAGAGCACTTAAACAAAGGCCTATAAGTTCAAGACCTAATGAAATATAAAAACTATAGATTTGATCCATTATTCTCCTTTTGTTATATTATTGTTTATCTTTATAGCTCAACGTTAGAGCCGCATGATTGTACATGCGAGGTAGGGGTTAAATTCCTCAAAAGATAAGGCCTGGAACTAATAACTCCAGGCCATTTTGTTATCTACCAGTTTTGATGTAATCGATATAATAACCATTAAGCTGATTGAGTTGTCTACGATCTGTCGACAACTTGTCGATCGTTGAATTTGATAGTAAAGACTTAGATAATCTATAAGGAAACAGAAGAAATCTTTTTTTTCTATGCGCAGGTTCTATAAGAACAATTAATATTACCACAAAGAGAATCCAGCCTCCAATATTAACAAACTTCCATAACCAATCTTGCCAATCATTCTTCATTTTTGTAAGCATTTAAAAGTTTTTTATCATAGCCTTCATCATCATTATCCTTCAATTCATGTTGTAAGTTATTTGCGTTACCGCCTTTTTTACACATAAAACAATAATATTTATTCTGATTACGCGATAAAGCAAAATCATGTTTCTTATCATGGATATGAACCTTAAAAGGACATTTTCCTAACCAATAAGGCCCAGCTTCTGTTAATTGTAATTTCTCTATTATTTCATCATATAAACAATTTATAGGACAATTCTTGCCCCATGGTGCTTTTCCACATTGAATGCATTGAACTCTAAGTATTTTACTCATCATTATCCTTCAATTCAGGAACTAACGGAGAATTGGGTATCTTAAGCTCTTCAATAGTAATATTCACATTAGCTGCTTCGCCTTGGCTTTGCTTTTTAAGTTCAGCCTCAAATCGCATCATATTTGCCCAGTCCTTGTCATATTGTGGCATCATCTTAAGCGCAGATCCGGCATCGTATTTTCGTGTAATGGCGCCTATTTCTCGTCTGCTTGCAATAGCCATAAGAGCAAAATCATATGCTTCTTTTAATCGAGGAAACTTTTCAATCCAATCATAAAAGACATGAGGAGATAATTTTCTTTGCCAAATAAAGTCTTTAGCGCGTAATGCTTGGGTATTCTCTGCCCAGTCTTCTAAATCTTCTGCAATCTCAGTGATAATATAGTCTGGAACTGGTCCCGTTTGGCTTAAAACAGCAAATCTTTCGCGATACCCAACATTAGCATACTTCTTTTTTTCCTTGCTATTCTTAGTTATTTTTGCTTGTTCTGTCACTCTTTGCTCCCAAAAGTGCTTTAATATCTTCAAGAGTAGTATTTATATCAGTAAGATAGGTATCAATTTGTTCAAGGTTGGTGCGTATTTTATCTTGTATATAATCCAAGAGTTCAAGTTTAGATTCTATATTCATCTTATTTCTTTCATATGAAAAATGGTGTTGACATGATGGTAATTTTATTTGGCAACAAGTTGGCGGATTAAATTTACAAGAGAGATTATAATCACCTAAGGCCATCACATCAGGCAAAACATAATATTTTATTATGCGACATTGACAATCAGAAGGACATCCTTGCCCATGATTTCTAATAGTATCATAATCAAGCATACTTCGATCAAAAGGTTCTTTTTTAGATTTCTTCTTCATCTTTGATCTTTTCCCATTGCATATTCTTTAATTCTCTTTTTATTTCTAAAAGAGTTTGTTCCCGTGAAGAAAGTGGATAATAGATAAAATCCAAAGGGATAACAATATGAGTAACATCATTTTGGTTATCGGTGAGAAAATAATAAACGATTTCTTTAATTTCTTCCATGATTTACGTACTACTTTACTCTGGGGATGTTTCATCATAACTCTCTTATCGTAAACTCAGTTCTTGGATCATCATCATACACTTTTTTTGCACTTATAACAGCTATCAAACAATCATCATCAAACAGAATCTTGTTTGAGACATCTTCATAGAATTTAATCAAATTTGAAATATCCGGCCGGTAGATATGATATCTTCCCTGCAAAACACCATTCTTTTTGGATGATTTTGGTATGGGAAGATAAAATACAAAATTAACACAAAGAGCTCCCTTAAAAAGAGGCCTTGATCCATGTTGATGTCCTAAGAGCAAGCCGACATTCAACTTATCAAGCTTTTGAGCATCATAAATGTGATTACCCGAATGTCGATGCCGTGCCAAGGCAATAGGATCCCCCGGAACGGTATAAACTTGAACGTCCTCAAATTTGACATTAGACGAATCTTTTTTTCTTGATAAGGTATTCATATTACTTAACCCAGTTTCGTTTGATACAGCTCATCCTCGTTTAAATTAGACCCATGTTTAGTCTTATATGCCGGATGATTTTTCAAGTTCATTCTAAGTCGATCTAAATAATTGGCAACAAATTCCTTGCCGAGCAGCTTGTTAATATCAACCAAATA
>Ga0187803_10000281_pt1 | contig 20928 bp, 19 predicted proteins | sample NC_wetland_sal_i_2_FD_132425 | JGI IMG/M metagenome (GOLD analysis project Ga0187803, IMG submission 132425) | Wetland sediment microbial communities from Neuse River Estuary, North Carolina, USA - Control_3 | ecosystem: Environmental > Aquatic > Freshwater > Wetlands > Sediment | place: USA...
CTGCACGCCGTCGTCTCTCCGACAGGCTACGTCGAGGAGCTTGAGGCACTCGCCTCCTTGCATCTGGCCGGTGCACTCTCACTGCGCTACAGGGTGTACATCCCGGCTGAGGCGATGGGGTATGTTGAAGAGAGGAAGCTCCGTTCGAAGTTGAGCAACGACGCGGTCAGGATCAACGGCGTAAAGGTCTACGCCGACGGCTCCCTCGGCGCCAGAACGGCTGCTCTGAGGCAGCCGTATTCAGACGACCCTGGCAACAGCGGCATTCTAAGGCACACTGACGAAAACCTGGCGGTTATCGTCGAGAAGGCTGACGAGGCCGGATTCCAAGTGATCGTCCACGCCATCGGAGACAGGGCGGTGGAACAGGCAATCCGAGCGCTCTCCCGGGTCACAGGCGCCAGGAACCCCAGGAGGCACAGGATAGAGCATGCGAGCCTGCTTCCCAGGGACCTGATGGCCGGGATGGCAAAGCACAGCCTTAGGGCCGCCGTGCAGCCCCTCTTCATCACCTCCGACCGGTGGGCAGCCGCGAGGCTGGGCGAAGAGAGGGTCCAGGACCTTTACCCACTGAAGTCGATGCTCTCGGAGGGGATCGTGGCGTCAGGCGGTTCTGACTCTCCGATCGAGCAGATGAGCCCAATCCTCGGCGTTTGGGCTGCGATGGTGAGGGGCGCCCGCGCCTCTCAGGAGTCTCTGTCCCTCGATGAAGGGGTGGGGCTTTACACTTCGAACGCTAGCTCCAACGGCTTTGACGAGACTCGGTCGGCCCTGACGGAGGGCGCGGACGCGAACCTCACGCTACTGGATTCGGACGTCGGGGGGATGCACCCTGCAATGGTCAGGAAGGTGGGGATAGCAGCGACCATCGTGGATGGGAGGCTCACGTACTCTTCATTCGGCGAAGACGGCTAGCTAGACCTTCTGGAACTTGCCCGACTTGCCGTCGTATTTCATGAGGCCGCCGTAGATGGTCCAGTGTATCAGCAAAGCCTTGATCAGGGACTCGTTGAGCTCGGGCTGGTAGTGCCATTTTATGCCGATTTCTGAGAGGGCGTCTGCCACATGCGCAGCGGAAACCGCTTTGCCCCTGGAAGCGAGCTCCAGGGCCGTGCGGAACGGTTCGATGGCAGCCAGCTTATCCTTGAGCATCCTGACCTTGTTCTTCGAGGTCTTCTGGAAACGAAGCCCAAGCTCAGTTAGAGAGACGTTTCCCTTCTCGCTCCTCACCAGACCGAGCATCTCGGCGGCATCAAGTATCGTTAGCAAGACCGCTATGTCTGCGCCCAGTTCGTCAGCCAGTCTTGACACGTCTACCTTGGCCCCCAGCCCGCCCGTCACCTCTACCAGGCTGATTACCTGTCCTGCCCTGACGTTGCCCGGCATCACGAGGGCTATGGGGAGGGGTCTTCCCGGCTCTACCATTTGGTTCTGTCCCTCCGTCCGCATAGGCGTGGCTTAAGGGGGTGTCGGCTGGTCATGATAGGAGCGCGTACACCTTGTCCACCCAGGTGAAGAACTCTTCAGACTTCTTGTTTCGCGGTCTCTGCAGTTCAATCTTGATTTCGCCGACGACGTGCGCGGGCCGCTGTGAAAGCACGACAACCCTGTCGGCCAGCTCGATTATCTCCTCCACGTTGTGACTTACCATAATGACTGTCTTAACGGAAGTAGAGGGATTGATGAGAAGCGCGTAGATCTCCTTCCTAAGCCTCTCGGCTGTGAGGTCATCGAGCGAACTAAACGGCTCGTCCATCAGCATGACCAACGGGTCGGTCGCGAGGGCCCGGGCCACGCCCACCCTCTGTTTCATCCCTCCGGAGAGCTCTCCGGGGAAGACATTCTCGAATCCCATCAGTCCTGTCTCTTCAAGCGCCTTCTCAGCCTTGTCTCTCTTTTGGGCATTGGTGAGGTCACTTCGCGAGCTTAGGCCGAATAAGACGTTCTCCAACGAAGTCCGCCAGGGTAGTAGAACGAAGTTTTGGAAGACCATGGTGATTTCGTTTCGCGGACCCGTGACCTCCGAGTCCAGAATCTTCACAGTCCCCGCCGTGGCCCTGTTGAGGCCGCCGATGATTCTGAGCAGAGTTGACTTGCCGCAGCCTGATGGCCCAGTCAAGGCGATCAGCTCGTCCTTCCCCGCGGTCATGGAAACGTCGGATAAGACAGGGAGCGTCTCCTTGTCGTTATGATAATTGAGGCTCACGTGATCTACAGTGACGATTGGATCACCAGAGGCGAGTTGCTCTGACCTCTCAGACATTAGGACGCCCCGACTTTCTCAGCGGTTATACGTGTACCGCTTCGTAACATGGTGGTAGACTCTCCTCCAGACGGTCAGGTTGAACGCGACAATCAGGATTGTCATCGACACAACCGCCAAGGTCAGCGTAAGGTAGTCGGCACTGTTGGTCGCTATAACGATGGTCTTGCCGATTCCCACTCCGGTCTGGGTCAGAAGCGTTGTCGAGCCGTTGGGGTTCGTTACCGTGAAGTATTCGGCGATAATCAGTGCGTTCCAAGCCCCCCCAATGGCGGTGATCGAACCGGTGACGAATCCCGTAAGGGCGCCAGGGATGTACACATTCCTCCACGCGGCACGTCTGCTGACTTTGAATACCCGCGGTAGTTCCTTGATTTCGGCGGGAAGGGTCCTGACGCCAGCCATGACGTTGAATATGATGTACCAGATTATGGCGAGCATTATGACGATGGCGGCAACTGCCTCCGGGAGATGCCCCAGGATGGGGACCAGTACGATGGCAGGCAGGAGAATAGGCGCTGGTATCGAAGATATCACCTCAAGAATCGGGGAGACAGTGTCATACAACCTGAAATTGAGAGAAATAACGACTCCGACGGGCAACCCAATAGCAGCACAGATTGCGTAGACGTACCAGACCCTGAGGAACGAAGCTCCCAGGGCAACCAGGACGGAGCCCTCGATCGAGCCAATCGTCGAGAGGGACGGCAGTTGGCCGAAACTGACGGGGCCAGCGTGCATCACAGTCTCGAGCACCAGAAATAGGAAGAGCCCGAGGAAGATCAGCACTGCGTACTTGATCCCCCTCCTGAACCTCGATATCGCAGAAGTGAACCGATTGACTCCCTTTCCCTGCGCAAGAAGGAAGAGCTTCGAAATGCTGCGCTGGTTTACCCAGGAGTAGAACTTCATGATCGGATCCCGGTGACGTTCGCGCGGCTCCTCCATCATCTTGTATTTCTCGGACCAGAGCGCAAATTCTCTCAGGAAGACGAACCTCCACACGACCACGGCGAGAATCAGTCCGACAATTAGTAGGCTGTAATCGGAATAGTCTTGGGCGCTGAAGAAGCTTGTCGCGCCGATCCCTATCCCGTAGGTGACAGGAATCTGTGTTGCGCCTACGGAGATTATTTCGCTTGCTACGAGGAAGAAGAGACCAACCGCCCACGAAGTCTGCGTGTTGTAAGCAATCCTGCTCATCGATGCCGGTATGTACAGCGATTTCGTCCTCTGCCACCCGCTTGCGTTCGACATGTCGAGCAGGTCGACATAGTCCTGCGGTATCGCCTTGACGGCTTCGTAGACCCCAAAGGCGATGTTCCATGACATGCTGGTGAAGATCAGGACGATGACTGCCAGGTTTGCACCGATCGCGTTCGGGAATAATCCATAGATTCCGCCGATGACGAAGGGGAAGAACCCCAGGATTGGGATCGACTGGAAGATATCAAGGAGCGGGAGAATCACCGTCTCGGCCCTTCGGCTCCTTGCCGCCGTGATCCCGATGGCGAGGGCGAAGACGATGCTCAGCCCGAGTGCGAGGATCATCCTGGCCCATGAAGCCGCGATGTCGACGGCGATCAGGCCAAACTCGAGGGAGGCCGTTGGCTTTCGAAAGGCGCGACGAGCCGCTGCCGTATTTACGGATTCTTAGGTCAGCCGATGTAAGGGGTGCTCGACGAATCGAACCTGCGGACTGTTTCATACGCTCCCTTGTCCCTGAACGCTGCAAACTTAGTTAGGTCTGGGAAGAACTGGTCCAGGGGCTTGACGGCCATGTCGATTGCGAGGTGCCTCCCCCCGAAGAACCCTTTCGATATCTGCTGACTCAGCTCTCTTACCTGCCTGTCGCTCTCGTACCCGAGCGTGTGCAGGTACTCGTGAAGCAGGATCATGAACACGTAGGAGTTCACACTTGCCTTGGACTTCGAGAGCTTCTGCACGATCCTGAGCAGGTTCCTGTTCATCACGATGGTGTTCGACCCCATCTGATGATATGCCCCGACGTTGTTGGGAATGTCCCCAAGAACCAGCGTGAGACCGGCCCTGTGCATGCCTAGACTGTCTTCGGTCGCCGCCTTCACCATCTCAAAGATTGTATCAAAGCCCTCGGCGTGGGAGAGAATCCTCCTGTTGGTTGACTGATTCACTCTTGACTGACTGCGTGGAGTGGTAAATAAATTCGCCTGAGAATCGAGGATCAGGCTGTCTCGCCCTTCAGAATCCTTGACTAGAACTTAGAGCCCAATACGCCTTTCATCTGCATCCAGTCGAGCCCCGACCAATCAAACTGGCCGCACCGCCCCTTCAAAGTCGTCTAAGCTATCTGGACCATTCGTCATCCATCTCTTTCTCGATGTTATCCAATTCGAAGCCGACGTCCTCCCATCGGAAGCTCTTCGGTACGAGACGCTGAATTTCGACGACGGAAACCATGTTAGAACCTACGTACTAACGTTGATTGATATTGACTTTGGATTGCCAAACTTGACCTGTGCTTTACTATCCGCTCACTAAACTAAGGTTAAATCGCAGTATTAACCGGAGTTTGTCCGTGCCTGTCATATTCCGTGTCAAGTTGGGAAAGACAGGAAACAGCCTGCGGATCACTGTGCCCCGACCGATCGTGGAAGGCTTCGGCTGGAAGGAAAGGGACGAGATAGTGCTTTACGTGACGGAGCAGGAGATTACCCTGAGAAGATCCCAGGACACTGAAAAGTCACGCTACAGACCTGCCGCATGAGGGGCAGAAGAGGTTCCTTCCTGCAAGCCTGGCGCCGCAGTAGACGCACACGGGCCCGGCGCCTCCTCCCTTCCCTGCTGACCTCGCCCCAAGGTTATGCCGAGCCAACAGCACGGCTCCTTCGACGAGCAACACAATCGGGACGAAGATTACCAAGTCAAGGAGCGGCCCGCCGTCCGGAGTAAGGAAGAGCCCGGTGACGACCCAGATCAGGAACCAAATGATTACCCTGTTCTTCGAAAAGAACTCGGGTGCGATCACTCGAAGCCTGATCAGCGCGTACACGAAGACGGGTGCCGTGAATGACACACCGGTTGCCCCTACTATCAGGAAGATGACGTAGTAGAAGGCAGCGGAGTCGACAAGGAAACTTACACCAGTCGCCGAAAAGAAGGGCGCGAGTGCCATTACGAGGAACTTCGAGATGACAACATACCCAAAGACTACGCCGACGGCGAAGAGGACTGATGTCGACACGACGAAGGGGTAGATGAGTTTCCTTTCTTGGTCGTTGAGGGCGGGGTCGATGAACTTGTACGTCTCGTAGGCGATGACCGGCATGCATAGTATGACAGTTACCAGAATCGAGGCCACGAAGTAGATCTCCATCGCCTCCCCGATCCCGGTCGCCGCAATCAGTGACCATCCTGCAGGGAGAATGTCTGCCAGGACCCGGTGGAGAAACGCGGCGATTATCGTGTTGCCGAGGAACTGAAGGTTCAGGTACTGGTCAAGATGCTGGGCCTGCTGCACCGGGTTCGCTGGAAAGAAGACGACGAGGACGAGGATGACTACGAAGAACAGGAAGACGACCTTTAGCCGCCGGCGGAGCTCTGAGATGTGCTCGGAGAACCTGAAGCCCTCTGAGCTCAATACGATTCAGCAGCCCGTCTGTCTCGCCTAATTACGCTTGAGGTTTGGCTTTTTCAACGATTTCCTGCGAAATCTGGGCGCGGGTCTTCCCTTCAGTCACGATTCCGAGTCCCCTGGCGGCCTGCACGAGAGCCTGGTCTGCGGTCATATCGGGCGTAAGCTTCGCAGGAGTGCCGGACATGGTATTTCCCACTTCTTTGGACGCTTCATCGAATTCCCGTCTTGCCCTCCCGAGCGCCCTGGCCAAGTCTGGGATTTTCTGCGGACCCCAGAGGAATATGACTATAACAATCACGCCGATGACAATCCATTGCAGGGGATCCCCGACCGCCATTCCGTTCAATGGTGTCTATCTGTCGTATTTACGTTTTTGGAGTGAGATGAGTCTGTTAACCTGTCTGTGTTGTTGGCGCAATTAGCGGAGGATTCCATTCGGAGTTGAGAAAGATGTGTGTGCTAACTGTGACAATGTGGCGCAACCATGGCTCAACAGGAGAGATTCGTGCTAGCACAGCCACAATCGCTGCGACGAGAGCACCTCTAATCGCTCAGCGCGGAGCTTGGTCTAAATCGCTGCTGGAGATCAAGAGTTGCACCTTCAGGTAATGCGCGAGCGTCCTGGCCAGAATGAGATCTGGCTTGATCTTCCCTGTCTCAACGTGGCTGATGACCGAAGTCTTCACGTTGATTGCTCGCCCCAGGGCCTCCTGAGTTATGCCGAGCTTCTCCCTCGCCCGCCTTACTATCGAGTAGTATTCGGGGTCCACTTCGAGCTCGGGCTCGCTTAGTCCTCCTCTGGTGGTGAGCCGGGGCCCGACTGGACGGGCTCTTCGTACTGGGTTCATCATCGGCCTCCCACGCTTAGCGCAGCTCTGGCAGACTTGGAGAATGGCGCCGTCGATTTCCACCCGACTGGAGGCGGTCACTATCTGGTTGCCGCAGACCTCGCAGGTGAGCGCCACGACTTCTATCCCCTCCGCTCGATTTCGGTCATGAAGCCTCCCACTCTGCTCAGGATACTCCTCTCCCGGTTGGATGGCCGGGACGGGCCATTTGGGAAGGCTTGGAGCTGCCAGGGGACTGCCTTCTTTCTCAACGGAATCAAGTTGTAAGGATTTCTGTTAAACCTTCCCTGATGTGGCCCATCGCGTGAAGCGACGGGCCAAGTCCTCCCCAGGGCTAGCGTCCGCGAAGCATAACGTTTTATCGTCGCCGTTGATGGCTTCACCAGTTGTCCCTAACCAGTTCGGTGAGGAACTACTGGCGCCTCACCAAGCCCAGAATCTGGGGCCTGCTTGTCTTCACTGGCCTGGTGGCGATGGTCGTGGCCTACCATGAGACGCCGGGATCGACCCTCTCCCCAACTCTGATACTCTTGGCAGGGGTCGCCTTGACCTTTGGAAGCGCTTCTGCCGACGTCCTCACCAATTACCACGACAGGGACATCGACCGCATGATGAAGCGGACGATGGGGAGGCCGATACCTTCAGGCGACATTTCGCCTCGTGCCGCCCTGGCCTTCGGTCTTTCGTTGGCAGCCCTTTCGATTGCAATCCCCCTCTTTCTAATCAACGCCGTCTCCGCCGGTTTCATGCTTCTTGGTCTGCTTGACAACGTCGTCGTCTACTCTCTCCTGCTCAAGAGGCGGAGCTGGCTCAATATCATCCTGGGAGGCTTTTCGGGAGGGATGCCCGTTCTGGTGGGCTATTCTGCAGTCGGCAACCCCTTCTCGCCGATAGCCCTCTACATGTCGGCACTGGTCATGGTCTGGATACCGACGCACATCTGGAGCCTCGCGATTTTCAGCAGGGAAGACTACGAGACCGCCAAGGTACCCATGCTTCCGGTCGTCTTTGGCGATAGAGTGGCGTCGGTCTGCGTGGCAGCCACGAGCTCCATGCTGACGATATTCTCGGTCCTCATCTTCGTGTTTACTCCCGTGAGCCCCTTCTACACCCTCACGGCCCTCGCCCTCGGAGGCTTAGTCCTTGCCTACAGCGTCAAGCTGGCCGTCGACCGGACCAGGAGCACTGCGTGGACTCTCTTCAAGATCACGAGCCCATACCTGATGCTACTCTTCCTTGTCCTTGGCGTCACAGCCTGGGTCTAACGCCAGATTCGCCCGTTGGAGTCGAAGTACGTCTCGATAGTTTCTCTTCAACGAGCGCCCTTCTCGTCCCAAGTCCCAGGTTGACTCTCGAGCGCCTGCGCCATTCCTTAGGGATTGTCAACAAGGTAACGGGAATGCGAGTCCGAATTACAGTGGGGTGCGACCCGCCGACTGTTAAAACAATAATACCAAACCCTCTGTCACATTTGAGCAGTTCTCTTGTAAGGGGCCGGAGCCGCTTCGAGGCTGAGCAGGATGGAGTCCGCACCCCAGCTGCGAAGGCCACTGGAGATTATGCCCCGAAAGAAGGAGTATTCGCTGATAGCCAGCCTCCCTAAGAACAGCGCCTCCCTTGCAGTCAAGGCCGAAGAGGCGGGCGCTGACGCGATCATGCTGAACATCGAAGGCGACGAAGGCTCCACCCAGAGCCACTATGGGAGCTACGACCTCCACGACGTGTACATCAACGACGTGATCTCCACGGTCTCCGTTCCCTGTGGCCTGTGTGTCGGCGGAGGAAGGCAGCTCACCGAGGAGTACTGGGAAAGGATAATGTCAAGCTCCTTCAGCTTCGTCGAGATGTACGCCCATCTCATGCCACTATTCGTCCTCTCCGACGCCAGGTTGAAGAGGATCTGCGCCATATCGACCGGATACATCCTCGAGCAGGTGAGCCAGCTTTCAAGGATGGAAGGGGTTGGAGCCGTCGACGTCGCGACCATCCCCCCACAGGCCAGGGGGACACCCTTCAGTGCTCTCGACTACGCTACGCTAGGAGTAATCTCTAGGCTCTCGACGGTGCCCGTCTTGCTGAGGACCCAGAAGAGGCTCACACGGTCGGACATCATGAGGGTCATGGAACTCGGGGTCAAGGGCCTGGTCGCTGACCCCTGCATCCTTTCTGGGGCCGATGAAGCGTATAAGGACGAGCTGGCCAGCCTGAGCCCAAGGGGACAGGCAACTGAGCACACGTAATATCCAGGCTGTGATTCTGGCGGGGGGCCTCGGCACCCGACTGAGGCCATACACCTTCCTGCTCCCAAAGCCGATGCTTCCCGTCGGCCCAAAACCGATACTCGAGCACATACTTGAATGGTTGAAGCAGAACGGCGTCACCGACGTGGTGGTTTCAGTGGGGTATCTCGGGAAGATGATCAAGGATTATTTCAAGAGCGGGCGCGAGTGGGGGATGAAGATCGAATACGTCACTTCTCCTCCTCTCGGGACTGCGGGACAGTTGAAGGCTGCCGAGGGCAGGATAAGGGGAAGGTTCGTCTGCCTGTACGGCGACGCTCTCCTGGAAATGAACCTCAGGGACGTCGTCGACTTTCACGTCAGGCACAAGGCCCTGGCCACGATGACGCTCATGCAATACAGCACGGTGCTAAAGTACGGTTTCATGGAGACAGACAAGGGAGGGCTGTTAACCCGCTGGAAGGAGAAGCCGACTGTGAGCGGCGATATCAATGTAGGCTGCTTTGTCATGGAGAAGGGTTTCCTCGAGTACATCCCGCGCCGGAAGATGTTCGGAATGGACCAGGCCTTCAACAGGGCGATGGAGGCGGGCGCCAAGGTGTACGGGATCAAAGTCGAAGGTCGCTTCACCGACATAGGAGACAGGAAAGCCTACAGGGACGCCAACGACGAGTACCTGAAGAAGATGGGCAAGGTCCTTTAGCAGGTTGAAGCTCGTCGTCTTCGAGGATGACAGTCTGGCGGGCTTCGGCCCGCTGACGCTGACGAGACACGTGGGCCAATTGAATCGGGGGACGAAGCCCCTTCTTGACGCCTTGCGTGAGAGCGTCACGGACGCGACGGAACTCTCCCTTTGGGGTAGGGGCCATCTGAAGGACCTCTGCAGGGAGTCGCTCGGTAGGGGCTACAACGAAAAGGCTGACGGCCTCACGACGTTCGTCAACGCCAGGGCAAGGCCGGGAAGGATGCTCCTGGAACTGACGTCCAGAAAGACCCCCTTTGTCGCCCTGGGCGGTGGCCAAATGGTGGCGGCCAGGGTCAAAGGAACTGACATCGTGCCGGGACCGATAGGCAAGAAGGACTCTGTCAGGATTGGCAGGGGAATCGATAGGCTCCAGGCTCCGGCCGACAGCCTGTTCGGGGGATACTGGGACATTGTCCAGAGCAATGGGCTCGCGATAGCGGAGCAGGCGAAGCGTGTCGAGGACCCGCTCTCGCTGCCGAGCGCGGTCGAGGTCAGAGGCCCTCGTTCCAACCTGAGGCTCGACGGCCGCTGCGACGTCGAACTCCACGTAACCTTGGACACAAGGCTAGGCCCCATCATAGTGGATGAAGGAGCCTCTGTCGAGAGCTTCTCCAGGATCATGGGACCATGTTACATCGGCCCAAAGACCAAGGTCTTTTCCGCGTTGATAGGCGGGGGGACGTCTATCTTCGAGGGATGCAAAACGGGCGGGCAGGTTGAGAGCTCCATTATCATGCCTCACACCAACAAGTCCCACCACGGCTACCTCGGCGATTCGTACATCGGGGAATGGGTCAACCTGGGCGCAGGTAGCACCTTCGGTAACCTGAAGAACACCTACGGAAACATCAGGCTCGATCTGGGTGGAAAGAGGTTCGATTCAGGGATGCTCAAGCTGGGCGCTGCAGTGGGCGACATGTCCAAGGTGTCTATCGGCGCCTTGGTCTACTCGGGCAGGCTGCTCGGGACCGGGTGTCAGGTCGCTGGCCTGGCTGACAGGAACGTGCCCAGCTTTGCGTATTCTGATGGCTCAGGACGCATGGTTGAGCTCCTGATCGAATCAATCCTAGAGACGCAGCGCAGGATGATGGAGAGGCGCGGGAAGACGTTGACAAGGGTCGGTGAGACGTTGATCCGGTGGGCCTTCAGGAGCACTTCCCAGGAGAGAAGGAAGGCTGGAGTCATCAGGGGCCGCCTTTCGTGACTACCGCCCTCGCCGCTGGGACCTCTCTGACCCTCGGTCAGCTTAAAGGGGATTCCGCTGGGGGCCGGGAGACGAAGGTCATGGTGAAACGAGTTGCGCGATCCCTTCCAACTTGACCGAATAAAGGGCGTTGACCGAAGCAAAGTCCACGAAACCTACGAAAGATGGCCGGAGATGGCCCGCTCGGGATTCGGAATCAAGTTCAACCTACCACGCGCGGGTTTCCTGAAGGCGTACTTCCTCGGAATGGGTGGCTCGGCGGCGGGTGGCGACATAATCGCCGGTTGGCTTTCCGACCGGCCCAGGTTCGAGACGGCCACCTTCAAGGGACAGCTGCCCATCGGGGACATGAGTGACGCGTTCGCCGTGGCATGCAGCGCCTCCGGGCAGACGGAGGAGACAGTGGAAATGATGGAGGCCGCGGTCCAGAGGGGCGCGACCACGATCGCCATTTCCGGACGCGGGAGGCTTATGGAGGTCACGAACAGGCTCGGTGTGCCTCACGTGCTGATACCCGAGGTCGTCGCTCCCCGCTACATGCTCCCGTTCATCATCTTCTCGTGCCTCTCGGTCATCAACGAGGGGCTCGGGCTCAACTGCGAGCGCGAGGCGGAGGACGCCTTCAAGGAGATGGAGGCCGAAGGGCGCGCGATCGGAATCGGCACGCCCACTTCCGAGAACCCGGCGAAGCAACTCGCGCTCTCGATTCTCGAAAAGACTCCCGTGATCTATGGGTTGAGGCCAACCCGGGGCGCGGGCATCAGATTCAAGAACGTCCTCAACGAAAACGCAAAGAGGCATGCCATATTCGACGGGCTGCCGGACGCCTTCCACAACGGGATTGAAGCCTGGGAGGACCCAAGCGTCATGTTCGCGCCTGTATTCCTCAGACACCACGCCGAGACGGAGCGCGACCGTGCCAGGGCCGAGGTCATGATTCGAATTCTCTCGGACCTTAAGATGGATCCAATCCAGGTCAAGGGGAGGGGCGGGACTAGTCTTGCGCAGCTCGCCACCATGGTGTACAGGCTGGACATGACATCGTACTATGTCGCAATCGGGACAGGCCGGGACCCGTTCCCGACAAGACTGATGGATCGCATCAAGGAAGGAGGATAGCCGCCGTTCCTTCCGAATCTGGCTATCTTATCCCGACCAGCTGAGCCAGCTCTTTCCTCGAGCTCGCGCCAAGCACCTGAGCAGCCCCTTCTGGCGAAACATCGTTGACATAGATTCCGCCGCCCAGCTCGAGCCCTGACCACTTCGGTCTTCTTGGGTACACTTCGATGTGCCAGTGTATCTGCTTGGTCGTCTTCTTCTCCGATGAGCTGTGGAAGACCATTGTGAAGCTAGGGGTGTCGAGTGCCTTCGAGAGCCCGCCCAGCGTCGACCTGAGCATCAAGGCGAGGTCCATCATTTCTTTCTGCGACAGTTTCAAGAGGCTTGTCATGTGCCGCTTCGGGTAGATCCAGAACTCGAATGAGTGCGTGGAAACCCAGGGAGCAAACGAGATGAAGAAGTCGGTCGCGAGTATCTGGCGGGGGCCGCCCGTCTCTGTGCCCACCACCTGGCACATCGGACAGACGCCCAGGTCGTTCAGAGAGGTCTGAACTGTGTCGGCCTCCCGCTCGACCGCCGGCGGAACGCGGGGGGTCGTTACTATCTGGATGTTCGGATGGACGGCCGTGGGGTTGCCGTCGGCTTCTGAGTTGATGTAGACCAGGACGTAGCTCACACCCTTCTGCGAGTAGAGCCACCTCACCTTGTCCTGCAGGGAAGCCAGGATGTTGGTCCACTGCTCTATGTCGATTTTCGAGAAACCCTGATCGTGCCTTGGCGTAGCAACCAGGACGTAATGATACCCCACGGCGGGTTCGCTGTAGTGCGGCGGCTCACCGTATGATGGAGACGCGTTGGGAGTCACAATGGGGTTCTTCGCCGGGAAGATTCTCACAGACCAGTTCTTGATTATGTCTCCCTCGGAGTCTGTCTGCTTGAGAAGGGTGTCGCCTCGCTTCACGAGCACGAGGTCGGCGGGCGAAGTCATCTCCTCGTTCCCCGGGCAGTAGTTGCACTTCTCCGACTTCTGGGGGATAACCTGACCAGGCTTCAGCCCCCTATCCGGGAGGATGACGGAGAGCCTATCAGTGAAGTAGTCTTTTCTGATTTCAGCCATAGGCGCTGCCGGAGGACGCGCTCCCGATATTAGGGTTTGGACGCCGCCGGGCGCGAAAGGGAGATAATCGGCCCGCTCAAGACCCGGGTGCGCAAATGAAGATAGGTTACATCCTTCTTGACGGCTGCGCTGACAGGCCGAGCCCGCAGCTGAACTACACCACGCCACTTGGGGCAGCATATACTCCGAACCTCGACCAGATTGCCAGAAGGTCCAACTTGGGTAGAGTGGTGACCGTGAGGCGTGGCGTGGCCCCAGAATCCGACATCGCGGTGTTCAACATGCTCGGATATTCGTTCGACAGCGGTTACCCTGGGAGGGGTGTTATCGAGGCGGTCGGGTCGGGCCTCGAAGTCCGTCGGGGAGATCTCGCTCTCAGGGCCAACCTGGCCTCGGCGAAAGGGAGGCGAATCGTCGATAGGAGGGCGGGAAGGAACCTCACCCAGGATGAGGCCGCGAGGCTTGCCGTGGAGCTCAACGGCATAGGGCTGAAGGGAGCGGAACTGGAGTTTCGCTCTACCCTCTCGTACAGGGGAGTCTTGGTCATCAGGGCGGACGAGCCTCTGTCTGCCGACATCTCGAACACAGACCCGGCCTATGCGAAGGTGGGGGGATTCGGGGCTGCAAGGCCTACGGTCAGCGGCGAGACCGTGCTAGCCTCGAGGCCGGAGTCAGCGACCGCCGCAGCACAGAGGGCGGCAGATCTCGTCAACGAATTCACGGCCAAGAGCATCGCTGTCCTTTCTCAGAGCAGGGTGAACAACGAGCGAATTCGCGAGGGCAAGCTTCCCGCCAACTGCGTTCTCCTGCGCGATGCGGGCGACAACGTACCGGAGCTCGAATCCTTCGAGGAGAAGTACCGGATGAGCGGGACGGCTTTGGTCGAGATGCCGGCTGAAGTGGGCATAGCGAGGCTGCTGCGGATGAAGATGGTGAAGATAAGGGACAGGAACGACATGAGGGAGAAGGCCAGCCTCTTCACGAGGGAGCTTCGAGAAGGGACGGTCGTGTACGTCCACATCAAGGGGCCCGACGAGTTCGGCCACGATGGCGACGCCGTGGGTAAGAAGCGTGTCATAGAGACCATCGACAAGGACTTCTTCTCTTCAGTAGCCGACAGGGTTGGAGAAGTGAAGGTCGGCGTCTCGTGCGATCACGCTACCCCATGCACCATTAAGATGCACTCCAGCGACCCCGTCCCTCTTCTCATTAGCACTGATTCGAAGGGAGACGGGATGCGGTTCACTGAGGAACGAGCGAGGAAGGGTTCGATAGGGACGGTCAGAGGGAGGGATGTCCTGGGATTGATAGCGAAGGGCTCGCCAGGCAGGCACCTGACGCGCCGCAGAACGCCGTCCAAGCTCTAGCTCTGTCCCTGAGCTCGTCCTTCCAGATCCTTGACCTATGCTTTCCGTTGCCTAATGTCGACGTACATGCGGATCTCGTCCAGCAGATTCCGTCACGCAGCATCCTCCCGGGCTTCATCGAACCGCCAGCCGTCCGCGTCTCCCTTGATTTTCCTCAGCTGCGGAACTACGCTCAGTGGTGCGCGAATCCATGCCCTCAGTCTTGGTGTGGGAGGCAGTCTCCGCCTTCGGCCATGAAGAGGCTCTCCGCATCCTGTCTCTTCCGCGCAACGCGATAGTTCCCTTGGCTGTTCCTCATCAAGACATATGGTCTCGGCTGGCTGTGAAATGGCATGTTCATCACGATCGAGTATGCCCCGACATCGCTGAACACAATCAGCTTTCCTGCCTCCGCCCCCCCGAGCTTGGACCTGCTCGAAGTGGGGAAGACATCGAGTGGGTCGCAGAGCCGGCCTACCAGCACCGTCTTCTGGGTCGACTGCTTGCCTCCTGGGACCACCTCGACTGGATACTCGTGCCTGAGCAACGCGGCGTCTAAAAGCACGTGGTAGCCCGCATCTACGTAGACGTATCTCTTGTCTCCAAAGCTCTTCGTGTTGACGACCCGTGCCACCAAGACGGTCGACTCTGCGGTCAGGAACCTGCCGCTCTCTGCCACCAAAGTGAACCTGCAGGCCAGGCTCTCGACCAGACTGTTGAGCTGGCTCACTATCCTCGCGCTGAATTCCCTGGGCGTCGGGACCTTCTTGCCGTAGGAAACCGGAAGGCCGCCCCCAATGTCGAGCGTGTTGACCTCGAACGTTCCCAGCTGCTTCCTAGCCCCGAGGATGAATGCCTCCAGCTTCTCTATGGCCTCAGCGTAGCATTGGGGATCTTCGATCTGGCTCCCTAGGTGGAAGTGGAAGCCTTCGAATTCTAGCCAAGCGGTGTTGAGGATCCGCCTCAATACGGAGAGAGCGCTGTCCGGGCTTCCTCCGTTGAATTGGAGCCCGAACTTCCCGTGTCCCATCGAGCCTCTAAGTTCGGCGTGGACGTGAACCTCGGGGTTGACCCTGATCATCGTCTTCACCTTGACCCCGGCCCTTGCCGCCGCCTCGGTCAGGTTGTCAAGGCCATTGCGGCTCGCAACGACTATCCTCCTCACCCCGAGCCCGAGGACTTCTTCGTATTCAGCACGAGTCTCGGTGATACTTGTGTAGATTACATCATCCGGAGACCCTCCGCACCTCAGTGCGAACTGCAGCTCTGTCGGAGCCGTTACGTCGAATACTATCCCTTCGTCGGTGAAAGCCCTGATGACGGATGGGTTGAAGTTCGCTTTCACCGAGTATGCGACTCTGAATGTCCCCTTGTATTCAGAGAACGCCTGTTCAATCTCCCCAACCTTGCTCTTCAGCGTCGCCTCGTCGATCAGGAAGTATGGCGTCCCATACTCCTCTGCGAGTCTCAACAAATCTCTTTCAGAAAACCTCTGCGCCGCAACCCCAGTGCGCGAAACGGGTTGCGTACGTGTGCCGACCAACTTTTTGTTATCAGCTGCCATTGAAATTTGTCTTATAACTTTTTTCTGTGCACCGCATAACCTCGGCACCTTTCTTTGCTGCAGCGTCAGTTCCCTCCTGCCTTCCTCCTGGTAGCCTTCTAATTCGGCCGCGATCACCCGGCTGACGCGATGCGCCACTTCGTCTACATGGTAGAGTGCTCCGACGGGACTCTGTACACAGGCTACTCGACTGACGTCGATAGGAGGGTCCGCCGGCACAACGAAGGACGGGGAGCCAGGTACACCCGGTCGAGGACGCCTGTAAGATTGAAGTTCAAGGAAGGATTCCGAAGCAAGGCCGATGCTCTCAGGCGCGAAATCGAGATAAAGAGGATGAGGAGGAACTCGAAGCTCCTCCTCTGCGCCGGATATTCGCCGAACCAGGGGCATAGCCGAGGCTAGCGAATACGAACCACCTAACGTGTTGCTGGTGTCGCTGTTCTTACTTGCCGACGACTATTTCTATAGAGGAGATGTTTCTCTGTTCGGCCCCTTCGCCAACTACTTCGGTGTTGATGCCGATGTCTTTGACGGCGTACTGGCCGTTGCCGAGCCTCTTGGTGACTATTTCTGCCACGTCGACTGCTCTGCTGATAGACATCCCTCTCGCCTTCACCACGATTTCACCGGCTTGAGTAAGCTGGATGAGCGCGCTCATGGCGTAGCTCATGACCGGCTTCTTGCCGACGAAGATATGGTTGGGCGGCGAGGATCTCTGCATTTGGCCGTTTGGTTGCTGAGGTCCCGCACTTGTTGGGTGCGTTTGTGTTGGCATTTGTGTTCCAGAGGATTCCTCTGATTCGTCTGAGTCGGATTTCCTTTTTGGCATATGGTTGTCCTTGCTCCCTGTGTGCCTTGCCGCATATTTAACGCTATAGCCATGGAACTCTGCAGACGAGGCGTCAGCCCGCCTTGATGGCCCGTCGTGTCCTGGCCCGGCGACCTCTCGGAGCGCCCGTGTGGGGCGCCAGCCGATCTACATCTCAGGGGCGCGTCGGGGAGGGAAGGTACTCTGCCAGCTCGACTCTGTTCAGAGCATCGCCCGTCTCCAGGAACCGACGGACGTTCTTAGCCGCCTCGACCATTGGGTGGTCCAATTTCTCTCCGAGGGGGACTCCTGAAATATGGAGGGTGCCTGAGAAGTTCGGAAGACTCCAAGCCTCCGTTTCGAACGTTTCCCTCCCGTCCTTCTTCCAAAAGACATCTGTCGTGTACCGGCTCTCGGGCCTTTCCCTGAGCCACTTGATGAGCCCTTCCTCCGAGACTATCTCGCCCCTCCCGATATTCACGATGGTGACGGACTCGTTTGTCAGCTTAAGCATGTCGTAGTCGACAAGCCCGACCGTCTTCTTGGTCAGAGGGAGGGCGATGGCTATGCAATCGGCTGCGGTGACAACCTTACGTAGGTCTTCTATCCCGTGCTTCTCGTCGAAGAGCTCGGGTACTTTGAATGACCTTGAAACTCCAACCGTGCGCATCTCCACAGTCTTCGCAAGCCGGGCAATCTCAGACCCTATCGCACCGCACCCGATGACGACAAGTGTCTTCCCGTGCAGTTTCCTAGGCACGACACGCAGTCTCCTCGCGTGCAGCCCCTTGGCGGCGCCGAGCAATAGCCCCCACGCGTGCTCGGCGACCGGTTCCGTGTACGCGCCAGCGTTGGAGTAGACGCGAACGCCGCTCGGGAGGGAGGCGAAGTCGAATCCGTCTATCCCAGCCGAGAGGGCTTGGACCATCTTCAGGGCCCGCATCTTCCCGAGGAGCTCCTTCCCTGCGCGTGTCGGCCACACCATTAGGATCTGGCACTGTGCAAGAACCGCATCGTCTGCCTCGACCTCAAAGGCATCGAACCCCACGAGGATGCTCTTTGCCTGGTCAGGCAGCTTCGCGGTGACGAAGATTCCTGTCTTCAAGGCCGTCCCGGACATGCTACTTCGCGAGTGCCTTTATGGGAATGTCCTGAGTCGTTCCGTCGGGAAGCGACCTTCTGATCGAGATGGGAAGGGCGTCCTCCTCGAGCTCCGCCGTGGCGATTTCGATTGGCCCGCGATATCTCCCTTCCGTGGAGATAAAGGGAGGTGCTCCCATGGCGATTTGGAGGGAACGGGCCCCAACTATCCTTGCCTTCTCGAATCGCGTGAGTTTTGGGGGCCCAACCCTAATTTCGAACGCTGCGAGTGAGGGCTGCCTAGTTTTCTTCAGCGTTTTCGCAGGTGACAACAGGATCCTCGGAGATGTCTCGCCTTCCCGAGTCATCAGATAAGTCTTTGCCGAATGGCGCAGGAAAAGCGCTTAAGGGCCGCTCACACGGGGTCTAGCCATTGTCCGCGGAAGCCCTTGCAGGTTCTGTCTCGAAAGTCGACCTCGTCGCCTCCTTCAACGGGGGCGATCGTGCCAAGGTCTCCCTCTACCGCCACCTTTCCCCGCTCTCCATTAACGCAGTCATGAGAATCCTCCCCGTTGACAGTAGGGTCAACGTTCAGCAGGGGATGTGCTGCCTGTTCACTCCACTCAAGGTCGGGGTTGAAAAGCCCAAAACCTCCTTTGTCAGAGGCGATGTCGCCCTCCTCGCATCAGGTGGCCTGATTTGCATCTTCCTGCAGGAAGCTAGAAGTGATCGACCACTTAACCCGCTCGGGAAGGTTGACGAAGGGCTAGAGCTGTTTCAAGGGACGAGGCCTGGCGACTCCGTGCGCCTCTCCCTGAGTGAGCCACCCGCGTCAGGACAATCTGACGGAACGGGCCCACCCACAACCAAGTAACAACTGTCAGATTGAGAGACAGCGCTAGGAGATCTTCCAGACAGCGTGACCGCTGAAGCCGCCAACCTTCATGATTGTTTTCTTGACTTCTAGGTCGCGCAGCACGCCCGTTGCAATAGAAGCATTCACTCCTAGGGCCCTCGAGGCTGTGTACACGGTGATTGCCTTCAGCGGAGCGAGGCTCTTCAGCATCTCGGCGTCGTTTATCTTGGGAACGAGGAACGGGAGCCGCTGATGTTGCTGCTGCGGCGCTGCCTTCTGCTCCTTTCCCTTCTTTCCCTTCGACGCGTCGCCCGCTTGCTGCTCGGTGTCTGAAGAATCCTGCTTCTTCTCCATCGACGCCAGAGACTTCTTCTTGACTCCTCCCATCTCGTTTCAGTTACCGTGTGGGGGGAATGGAGATAAGCCTTTTCCCCGGAGTCGCGAAAGGAGTTTAACCGCCCCGCCCTGACGTGCAGGCCTTGGACTACTCCATTGTGGCGGAAGCGTACGCAAAGCTCGAGTCCATCTCAGGGAGGAACGAAATGACCCAGGTCATGGCGGCGCTGCTTCTCGCTACACCGAAGGACCAGCTCGCGAGGCTGGTGTACCTCACTCAGGGGAAGCTCCGCCCCGACTACGAGGGCGTGGAACTCGGACTGGCCGAGAAGATGGCGCTCAGGGCCATCGGCACGACATCGGGACTTCCTCCATCTGCGGTCTACAAGGCATACGTCAAGGCTGGGGACATCGGCACGGCCGCCGAGCAGCTGTTGGGCAGCAAATCGCAGGGGACCCTCTACTCGGAGGTTCTTACCCTGGAGCGGGTGTACTCGACCCTGCTAAACATAGCAGCTCAAAGTGGTGCCGGCTCCGTCGAGACCAAGCTGAAGGAGCTTGTCAGCCTGCTCAACGACGCATCTACCCTAGAGGCGAAGTACATCATGAGGACGGTGACAGGTCAGCTCAGGCTAGGCGCAGCAGAATACACAGTCCTCGATGCCGCGGCTGAGGCATTCTTGGGAGGCAAGCAGGAAAGGGCGAAGGTCGAGCGCGCGTACAACGTCCATCCGGACCTTGGCTTCATCGTCGAGGCCGTCGCCCGCGATGGCCTCAGAGGGCTTGATGCAGTGAAGGTAGAGGTGGGCGTGCCCATCAGGCCGATGCTCGCTGAGAGGCTCGAGTCAGCCAGCGCGATCGTCAAGAAGATGGGGGAGAAGGAGGTGGTCTCGGAATACAAGCTTGACGGGGAGCGCCTCCAGATTCACAAGTCGGGCGACAAGGTCGGGCTGTTCTCCAGGAGGCTGGAAGTGATAACGGACCACTATCCGGATGCCTTGGAACTGGTCCGTCGGCACGTCACCACCAGAAGCGCCATCTTAGAGGCGGAAGTGGTAGCGATCAATGAGGAGACTGGCGAGTACCTGCCATTCCAAGAGCTGATGCATAGAAGAAGGAAGCACGGTGTCGACCAGGCAATGGCGAAGTACCCGGTAGCGTTGAACTTCTTCGACCTACTGCTGGCCGGTCAGACCGACCTCACTGGGAAGACGTACACCGCACGGCGGAAGAAGCTGGCGACCGTGGTGGAGGGCACGGAACGGACGCGTTTGGTACCAGCGCTCACGTCGTCCGACCCCGAGGCGATGGAACGCTTCATGGAGGAGGCGATTCAGAACGGCTGCGAAGGCCTTGTCGTGAAGGACCCGGGGTCAACCTACAGGGCAGGTGCCAGGGAGTTCGCCTGGATCAAGCTAAAGCGGGAGTATAGGAGCGAGCTCACTGACACCATCGACCTTCCTATTATTGGGGCGTTCCACGGCAAGGGACGGCGCACGGGAAGCTACGGGACCTATCTCCTCGGCGCATATGACGATAAGAGGGGGCTGTTCTCGAGCGTGGCCAAGGTCGGGACGGGGTTCTCAGACGAAGACCTGGAAAGGATTCCGAAGCTACTGAAACCGCTGGAAACACATGTGAAACCCCAGAACGTCGAGTCGAAGATGGTGCCCGACGTGTGGTTCAGGCCCCAACTGGTCTTGGAAACCATCGCGTCAGAGCTGACGTTGTCACCGATCCATACGGCGGCCATGGGAAAGATCAGGCCTGGATCGGGAATTTCTCTGAGGTTCCCCAAGTTTACTGGCAAGATCAGGGACGACAAGCGTCCTGAGGACGCCACCAC
>Ga0187803_10000282_pt1 | contig 20887 bp, 11 predicted proteins | sample NC_wetland_sal_i_2_FD_132425 | JGI IMG/M metagenome (GOLD analysis project Ga0187803, IMG submission 132425) | Wetland sediment microbial communities from Neuse River Estuary, North Carolina, USA - Control_3 | ecosystem: Environmental > Aquatic > Freshwater > Wetlands > Sediment | place: USA...
CCAGTGGCCGGATTCGTGCGTCTTGTTGGAGCGGCGGGGCTTCTCTCCTCTGGTCTCTACCTCAACAGTACGCAGGTCGCGACGGGGTTTTCACTTAACGCGCTGACAATCCTTCCCTTTAGCCCGGATCAGTCTGTGCAGCCGTGGGCTTATGTAGGGGACTCGTCACAGGCTGTGACAATCCTAGCTACGGGACAGACGTGTACTGGAATGGTCAAAGTGCGCTCCGATGGCCTGACTTACAAAACGGGCATTAAGGAACCACAGGTCGCTCCGCAGGTTGGCGTGAATACGGTCAGTGTAACGCAATACCTGACGCTTCCGGCCAACACTCCACCGTGGACAAACGTGGGCGGGGTGAATGCCCTTTACAACTACGGTGGCACGGATATACAGCCGCCGTTCCCGGCGGTGATCCTTACGCCTGTCGCGGGTTCGACTGTGGCTCTAACTGTGACAGGGACAGCTACAGTCAACGGATCAAGTCATGGGCCGGGGGACTCAGGGCCATCGTCGTCGAGTTATCCCGGCGCTTTTATTACGACACCGAAGATTGTCGTATTTGCATTTACCGATGCGAATGGGAATGTGTTGGCGCAGTCCACAGCGGTAGGAGCGCCGCCTGTCGTGGGGAATGTGGGAGCCGGGGCGACCTTGACTGTACCCGCGGGTGCCACCCAACTTCAAGTTGGCATTGATTCTCAGGGCGGCAATTTTGCGGCTAATTCTGGTTCGTATCTAGTGCAGGCTGTTGTTTCGACGACCTCGGTAGCTTCCACTGCGGCGCTGGTCGGGAATGTTCTGGCTTATATCTGGGGCGACTCGCCACACAGTGGCCCAGTCGAAAATTACATCTGGAAGAATCCGAATGATGCAGGTACGGGAATTGCGCGGACCATTGGCACAGCACAGGCAACAGCCAGCAGCAACTCTTTGGTTCTTGGATCGAATGCAGGCGGAGTGCAGAACGATCCACAGAATGGGACTGGCCCGGTGCAGTGGACTACGCTTAATCCTGATGGATCGGTAGCCGGGATCGTCAGCCTTTTCGATCCAGCGCTCGAATCTGAGGGCTATCAAGATTTCAACTGCTGCATCGTTGGCGCGATTTTTGTCCCCCAGGGCGGTAGTTATGCAGTCACGGTTAAAAGCAAAGATCAGGTATTGTTCGGAGTTGGTGGTGGGGTGACTTCGGACCAGGGACAGGTTATTGGCAACTTCGGTCAGACTGAGACGGTTGCCAGTGCATTGCCTTTGGTATTCAACGCTGCTCCACAGAGCGGAATATCTACAGTCACGTTTCACCTCAATTTCCCTGCGCTTGGGGTGTACCCCTTCGAGATTGACTGGGACTACTGGTATCACTCGGGACGCCAGATGCAGGTCACGATGGCCGCCACGCCAGGCTCATCGCCAACGGTACTGCCCCCGCTGCCGCATGGCGTGCGCGTGAACACTCAATATTGGGGGAAGTACCGATCCTCAAAGACTGGTGCACAATCGAATCCTGGTCCGGCGAGTCCAGTGCTGCAAACTCCTGTGCTGGCCAACACTCTGACGATGCCTTACTCGACTGACCCACAGGTTGATAAATGCGACTACTACCGGCAGGATCAGGGCTTGTCAAACGCGACGTATGTCATCACGGGGCCAAACGACGGTTTAGGCCCAGTCATCAACGGAGTGCAGTACAACACGCCAGTCACGGACACACTGAGCGACTTGGCGGCGGCCGCTAATCAGATCATGCAACTGGATGACTTCGAGCCGTTCCCTTCCATTGATACGCCAAAGTCGGGAATGGTGACCATTGTAGATGGCGTGGTGACATGGAAAAGCGGGGATCAATTCAATACGCGCTGGTTGCCGGGGACGCTGATGCTCATCGGTTCACCATCGCAGAATGCGTATTCGTTGGTCGCGCGTCCGTTGTCTGCTACACAGATCGTGATCCCTGACGTTCCTGACACGATTGGAGACGCTGTAGGCGATGGAGTGCCGTACAACATCGCGCAGCCGATTCTGGCGCAGCAACCTATGCCATCCATGTGGGGGCCGGATGCTTTCGGATTCATGCACGCGTGCGGTGACCCGAACCAGCCAGAGGCTTACCTGTGGACAAAGGCATATAACCCTGACTCGGCGCCGCAGACCAACCGACTGCGGCTTACATCTGCGTCGGAGCCGTTGATGGGTGGTGACATAGTGAACGGAGTCTCGATGGTTTTTTCCCCGCTGCGAGCGTGGTTGATGTATCCCAATTTTGCGGATGCGCAAGCTACAACGGAGGGAATCTCTGGTAATCCCTGGAATCCGATTCCGGCATCGGTGACGCGGGGCTTGTATATCCGTAATTGCTTGTGCCGACTTGGAGGTAGGGCGATTGCGTACCGGTCCATGGATGGAATTTGTGTTACTTCGGGCGGTCCTGAACAATCCCTCACCGATGAGCGGTTGTACAACCTGTTTCCGCACGAAGACTTCACACCGCAGCCAGTTACAGTCGGCCCTTATACGGTCTATCCGCCGAATGATTCGGCTCCGCAAACCCTGACGTATCAAAGCAGCTATATCTACTACGACTATACCGGAACCGACGGCAACCCTCGCACGCTGGTGTTCGATGAGGCGGCGAAGGGCTGGAGCGTGGATGTAGGCAATCCGCTGTTTACTGCTCACGGTGTTGATTACGGTTCTGCGGTAAGCGACACGGTGGTTGGGTGTATTGATGGCAGCATTCGCTTGCTTCAGGCTGGCGGGGCCGAATCTACTACGTCCGTGGTGGCCACGGGTGCGGACAATGCTGGGGATGCGCGGTCGCTCAAGCGTATCGGAGATGTGTTTGTAAAGGCGCTTATCGGGGCCTCATCTCCAGTCAGCCTAGCATTCTATTCGGCTCAGTATGAGACGGCAGTGTCTGGCTTGTCTCCGAGTTCGCTGACAGGCGGAGGTGTGCTTGCGCCTTACGTCGTGGACGGAGCAGGGGCCGCGATTGACGTGATGGACCTTGAGGTAATCCTGAGTTGGGCTACAGGATCAGGGAATGAACTTGACCTTTGGCAACCTGTGTTGATGCCGTTGCCGGCGGCGATCCTGAGCCGCAGAACTGATGGAATCTCCGTAGGGCGCGGCTACCAGCATGTGTACTTAGTGAATGCGACGTTCGCTGCGACTGCTCCGGTTACGCTGACCTTGAACACAGATCAAGGAACATTTACGCAAACGTGGGCTGCTGCTGGAACGCTGGGATCACTGGTACGGGTGATGGAGAAGTTGCCGCCGAATAAGTTTAAGGTGTGCGAGTACCAGATTGCCTCGCCGCAGGAGTTCTATCTGTTCGATTGCGAGGTCTCGGTGGGTGAGTGGGGAAGGGCTGGGCCTTACGAAATTATCCGGCCATTCGCAGGAGGTGGAATGTGAGCGCACCGCCGAAGTTCCAAGTGCCGATTGACGAGACCAAGGTGCCGCCGGAAGTGGCGACGCATCTGCGTCTGTTGTACGACCGCATCCAGAATCATTTTTCTGCGATTGGCAATCAGCAGGCGCAGATCAATGACCTGAAAGCGCAAGTAAAGGCTCTCCAGGGGAAGTGATGGTCCAAAGATTTAGCGACTCTCCCCACGCACAAGTTGTTCCGGCAGTCATTGCTGGGCGACCGGGTGTCTCGCCGATTGGAACAGCTAACCCCAACACTGGGTCTGTAGCAAACACTCAGTCAAGTTTCGCGCTAGGTGCATTTGCCAGCGGCATAAACGTGCAAGGGTCGGCCACTGCGTACACGCTTCAAAATACCGACTATCAGGGTTTGATCCTGTTCGACACGTCCTCAGCGGTAGCGGTGACGCTGAATTATGCTGTTGGAGACAACTTCACGGCAACCATTCTGAATATTGGGAGCGGAGCAATCACGCTCACGCCGATAGCTCCCCCGCCAGACACGGTGTCTCCGCTATACACGGTGAATGGGTCTAGCTCGTTGACGCTGCCATCGGGGGCAGGCTGTATTGTGGCGTTTGCGCAGCGCCAATGGTATGCCTACGTGGGCGCGACGTTTATCCCTGTGGTTCCGGCGACATTCAATGCGATTGCAGGCGAGTGGCTGAGAAGCTACAACGCGTTGATCGGGGCCTTTACCGCCTCGCAGCCTGCATTCAGCGATATCAGTGGGAACTTAGCGGCGGCACAACTGCCAGTCGGCGTGCCGGTAGTCAGTTTTGGTGCAGGCGCTCCGAGCGGCAGCAGCACGGAAGGCTATTGCTATTTCGACACCATACCTAGTCCTTATTCGGGATACGTGTATCACTCCGGGGCTTGGCACGCCTTTAGTTGACGAAGGGCTTATTATGAAGGCAATGAAGAGAAGGGTGTTCGTCCTACTGCTTGTGCTGTCCGTGTGTCGGCTGGCGCACGGACAGTACGTGGCAGTGTCAGGAAACTGCGAATTGCCGGGGCAGGCGGCGGTAGTCTCCGGCTTGCCCCAGTCTGGTACGCAACCTTTGTCGGGCAGCCCGTTTACGACGGGATCGGGAGTGATGGCGTCGTATCCGCAATGTCTCGTAACTGTTTATCCGGCAGAGAGTGGCACTCCGGTGCCGACCGGGAACGTTTACTCGAACACTTCTGGGAGCGTGTTGGGAAATCCCTTCACTTCAAATACGGATGGGTCATGGAAGTTCTACGTGACGGCGGGTTGCTATGATGTAGCGCTGTCGTCCGGTACAGGCCCAGCAGCCCAGATGCCCGCTACAAAAACCTTGCCAGGAAAGTGCTCAGGGGGTAGCAGTACTGTTAGTGCATCGGCGCAGTACGATGTTGCCTACTATTCAGCACCGGGGACAGCAAGCGCTCTAAACGGTGCGGCGATTACTGGATTTCAGTACGATTCGACGAGCGGCCCGCCGACAGCAGCGACAGCGGTGCAAGCGGCGACTTTGATTCAGGCGTTGACTGGTTGTGGGACTGCCGGATATGTGTTTACCCCGGCGGGGTTGGATTGTGTTGCAAACGGCGGGGGAGGTGGCGGCGGGAATGTTTCGACTGCGCCCTCTTTCTCGCAGGATATTGTGCAGCCGCCTGAGACCGAGTTTTCCGCCAACAGTTTGAGTAACATTCGTTACGTTACGGCCTCGTGGAATTGGGCACAGGTGCCGTCGGACAATCTGAGCACTCCTGGCAGCAACACCGTACACTTGGCTCCATGCCCGGACGGAATTGATGTAGCCTCTTCGTCCAACCATTACGTCTATAGAGTGTATATCTGGGGTACTGGAACTCCTGAAGCTGTTCCGGTTACCGGTGGAACTTGCCAGACGGGAAACTCGACCGGAACTATCGTCATCACGACTGCCTACGCTCACAGCAGCGGTTACTGGGTCGGGTCGGCCAGCGGCGGTATTCAAGAGGCGTGGAATGATGCGTGGATCAGTGACGGAGCGGTCAATCCCAATGCGGGTACACTGACGGCTCCTTATGTCAAGCTGATGGCGGACACGCAATACAACATCTATTCATCTATCTACATGCGCGGACGGGGCGGAATCCTTGATGGAGCGGGGGCGCTTTTGGCGTGTGCTACGCGGGACCGCTGCGTCTACATCGGGAACACGACAGGACAGACTGGCTACCATAAGCTCTACAACGTGTCTGCCACGAGCACGATGCCAATAGCTGGAACGCAGGTGTCGAACATCTGTGCTGGCGCTAGTTGTGCGTCGCCTGTATCGAACGGAACGTTTACATTCACCGTTCCGCAAACGGTCGCAAATATCACTTCCGTCACAATGTCCGGCCTGGTGGCTACTTTCATAACTACTGCACCCTGCTCATTCACCGGCGGCCAGCCAATCACCGTCGCAGGCGTTAGTGTCTCCGGCTACAACACAAATTGGATAGTGTACTCAACGGAGCCGACGCCGTGTTCTGTCGGAATAGGTACATCTACATTTGAGGCGGTATCGCCGGGAGTGAGCGGGCTTGGTGGCGGTACGGGGGGTACCGCTACTTCTACTCTGCCATTTGTAGCTGGCGATCCTGTCAGTTGCGAAGTCTACTCTCAGGCTGAAACCGCGTACTTTGTTTCTACGGTTCTCGCCGCTGGACTGAGTGCCACACAGTTCGAGATGACGGTGGGTTCCTCGGCCAACTTCGCCGCTCCCGCAAACACGTTCGGATTCTGTGGGGCCTTGGACGCATTTATCGAGGACAACTCGGATCACGTAACGATTTCAGACCTGAACTTGTTCCAGGCCAACTCTTCGGGTATCGGACCTCTGGGTTTTGGAATCTTCGATTATGGCATCGTTAATGACAATGACCAATCGCTCATCATTGATCGTGCTGCCAACCGTGCTTCTAGCATCATCCGATCTGACAACAACTTTCCTGCTGGGGCTTTTGTGTTTGACCGTCCCGATCAACTCAACGCTGGGATCGCTTACATAAAGAATTCTGAGTTCACGAACATCAATTGCTTCACAGGTGGCCCAAATGGAGCGGTGATCGCCGACACGGTATGCCAAGCCTTCCCATTCTTCGGCATCCGCTATTTCGGCGGGTTGCAGCCGATTACGATGCAGAACGTGTATCAGGAGACTTCCGCGAGCGTGGCTAACCCACTTTATTCGGGCGGACTCGCCGCCCAAATGGGAAGTCTGATTCAGGGTGGCTTCGGCAGCAAGATTCTCGGAGTGTTTCCTTTGACTGGGTGGGAACCGGTGTTCGCTGCTGGAGGAAGCGGCATCAGGAACTACTGGGTGGTAGTGCATTCGAGCACTCAGGGGACAGGACCGATGATGTTCATCGGTTACGCGCAGCCGTTGACCGGCGGGACTAACATCTTGCTGCAATGGCCGAGCGTGGAATTGCAGACCAGCGCTGGGGCCAGCTTGGGAACGGTGACGTGGGATGTGCTGATGACCACAGGAAGCGGAACGGCGCAAGCCGCTCCCTACGGTACCGGCAATTACGCTGTTGCCACTGGAATCTCAGGCTCGTGCGGCACGAACGGCATGTGCAATTACGCCGACACACAAGCGGGAACGAGTTCCTATACCGTGCCGACCGGGGGATTCAGTCCGGTGTTCTGGTTCTGGCCTTCGACGATCACCGTCAACAACAACACCGTGCTTGTAGATTATCTGCCCAGCAATCCGTATCTTATCGCCTCGCAAGGCACTCAGTTTCCGGCGGCAGTTACACAAAGCTGTGCGCCTGGAAACTCGTGGGCGACGTATACGCCAATCTCAATCTTGTGTCTCAGCGCAACGTCGAGTACGGGACAGCAATACTTCGCTACGCTTTTCCCTCAGACGGCTCCCGGCGGCAACAGTCCTGCGACTAATAGCAAGGGCCGGCTGAATCTGACGCAAGCTATCGCGGCTCCGAGCGACATTCTTACCTTGGTTGACTCGAACCTAGCGAAAACCCTAGCGACGGCAGGGAATCGTCCCCCGAACGATGCCGCTGACATGGCGCTGGGCTTGGATCAAAACGGCGGTCTGTCAGTGCGGGCAGCGACCTCACTTTCTTCTTACATCAACGTAGTGCAAGACAATACAAGTTGGCTGGAACGGTTGACTGGTTCGGCAAAGACCCTCAAGGTGCCGTTGGTCGCGGCAGGGAGTCTGCCAACACTTTCAGGAACGGGGGCTTGCGCAACGACTTCCACCCAGGTCGGCGGCGCATGGTCAGGAAAGTTCACCTGTACAGGTACGACTGGAAGCAGCACTGTGGTCATTACGCCAGGGGCCACGGCCCCTCATGGATGGAATTGCTCGGCCAGTGATGAGACGGCTGGAACGGCTATGCCGCAATCTGCGGACAGCACTACGACTTGTACAATCAAGGGTACGGTGAGTGCCAGCGATGTGTTGACTTTCACCGCGACTGCTTACTGAGAGGAGGAACATTATGAAAATCAGGCTGTGGCTGTTACTGGCCGTGCTTTCATCGCTGGCAATGGCGCAGCAGAATGCACTAGTAGTGCAGCAAACGTTCAGCACGAATACTTCGACAGCGTGGTATCCGGTAGCTGGCTACACAAACCACACACTCACCTGGTCGCAGGTAGGCTCGACCACGGTGACTGGCTGCGCGGTTCAGGTGGACAGTTCCCCGGTCGCTTCTGGGAGCGGGAGCGCTGGAGGAATCATTGCCAGCCAGTCGGCCACATCGAATGGAACGACAACAGCTACGGCTGTCACCGCTTCTTACGGGCGTATTACCACGACCGGATGTACAGCAGGCACGATTAAGGTCACATGGTCGGCGGTAAACGGGGCGCTCTCGAAAAGTGGGGGTAATAGTCTTACATTCGGCTCAACAACGATTCAAACCACAGCCACGGCTCCTACCACGGGGCAGTGCGTCGAGTACAACGGAACTGGGTTTACCGGAGCTGCGTGCAGCGGCGGGAGTAGTGGCTTGTCAGGCATGACGGCGGGCCAGATTCCCGTTGCGGCAACGGCAAGTACGATCACATCGTCCAAGGGTCTCGCTGGTTCTGGGGCCGGAATTGTTACCGGCCCTGCCAGCGCGACAACCGCAAACGATGTGGTGACGGAGAATGGAACAAACGGGCAGATTCAGGATAGCGGTATGCTGCTGTCCGCGTTGGCTCCACTGGCTTCGCCTACGTTTACAGGCACGGTGACGTTGCCTGCTCCGACGCTGAACAATGTCACAGGCTCAACGCAATGTCTGCATGTAAATTCGTCTGGCGTGGTGAGTGGCACAGCGGCGGATTGCGGCACCGGAAGCGGCGGAATCTCTGGGTTGACCACGGGCCAAATTCCAATCGCTGGATCAGCCACGACGCTGACATCGTCGGTTGCGGCTCCCACGGGGACAATTGTTGGTACGACGGACACGCAAAGTCTGACCAACAAGAGCATTGCTGGGTCGGAAATCAATAGCGGCACGGTGGCCGCAACGTATCTGCCAGCCTCTACGACAAGCGCCTTAGGTGTGATTGAACTGGCGGGAGAGTTAGGCGGAACGGATACGTCGCCGACGGTATTAGGCCTTACCTTCGGTGCGACTTCGATTGCAACGACTTCTACGGCACCTACGAGCGGGCAGTGCGTAGCGTATAACGGGACAGGTCTCACAGGGGCGGCTTGCAGTGGAGGGAGCAGCGGGCTGTCTGGTATGACGGGAGGGCAGGTTCCCATCGCTGCTACAGCGTCTACGATTACTTCCTCAGAGGCGCTGGCGGGGAGCGGAGCGGGAATCACGACTGGTCCGGTGAGCGGCACGACGGCAGGCGATGTGGTGACGGAAGTTGGCACAAATGGACAGATACAAGATAGCGGCACATTGCTTTCATCGCTGACTACATCATCCAGTCTCACAAGTGGTGACATCCCCCAAGCTACGGGGGCGCACGCCATCGGCAATTCCTCGCCCCTTCTGGACAACGGTGTTACGACCGCCAACACTTTGACTTACGCGGGATCAGGCGGCATCACAGCTTCGGCGGGACCGATACAGACTACCAGTGCAACCAATGCCGGTTACTTTCATCTTGGCGGGAACACTGCGAACTTTTCGGTGGCGTCTAACACTGTCGGTTTTATGGGACCGACCAGTGCTTCTTTCACGGCTTATGCTCTGCAACTATCAGCCACAGGCCCGACAACTGGGAACCTACTCAACTGCGCGACTCCATCTTCAAGTGTATCTGCGTGCTCATTTGGAGCGCTTAATCTTGCCGGCGGAGCCAACTATGTCACGGGCGGACTGCCGCTCACGAACCTGGCCACGCAGACTGCGGATACGATGGTTGCCAATATGACGGCGGGTACAGCAGCCCCGACGGCTGTAGCGATGCCAACCACAGCGCACGGAGTATGGCTGGCAGAAGGAACTGCGACTGCTCCGGCAGCAACAGCGGCAGGCGCGACAAACACGGCCCTTCTTGGTCAAGGTGCGTCAGCCGATCCATCGTTTGGAGCAGTGCCGCTCACGGCTGTGGCTACACAGGGAGCCGACACGGTGGTAGCGAATATGACGGCTGGTACGGCGGCACCAACAGCCGTTAGTATTCCTACGACTGCACATGGTGTCTGGCTGGCCGAAGGGACCGCTACGGCACCGTCCGCAACTGCTGCTGGAGCGTTAGGCACATTTCTCGCCGGGGCCGGAGCGAGCGCTGATCCTACCTTCAATGCGCTCACTGCGGTAAATCCACAGACGACGACTTACCAAGTTCTCGCTGGCGATTTCCAGAACTACAAAACAATCACTGTTGCGAGCGGTTCGTTCACGATTACCCTTGTCGCCAGTGGCTCCCAACCGGCAGCAGGGCAGTACATTGACATCATTAACTACGGCTCTGGCACGGTGACGGTCGCGCGATCTGGACAAAATATCAATGGGGGTACGGCTTCGTTAACGCTCGGAGCAGCTTCGGCCACAGCGCCGACAACGATGCACGTTGTCTCAGACGCAACGAATTATTTTGCCAGTCAAGGGGGATCAGGTACGGCGGCTGGCGTCACTTCCTTTTCCGGCGACGGAAATCTGATTACCAATTCTAGTTCGACAGGGGCCGTGACTGCCACGCTTCATACGGCGGGTGCTCATACCTGGTGGGGCAACAATACCGGCTCGACCGCTGCGCCTGGGTATCAAAGCATCGGAACGGGTGATCTACCAGCAATTCCGTTGAGTGGATTAGCCACTCAGGCCGGCGACACGATGGTCGCGAACATGACAGCTAGTTCGGCTGTGCCGACGGCGGTGGCCATGCCGACTACTGCTCACGGGGTTTGGTTGGCCGAAGGTACTGCAACTGCGCCAGCGGCGACGGCGGCAGGCACAGCACATCAAGTTCTAGCATCTGGCGGAGCGAGCGCGGATGGAGCCTATGCCGATTTGCGCGACGTGAAGATTATCCCAGCGGCCAATTGCAACAATGCGACGGCTGGGGCAGGTTGGGACATTCCCGCCTCTAACGCTCCCACGGTAGCCTGCCGCGCGGGAACCAACAACCTCGGTGGCGTCTTGCAGTGGGCGAATAACAACACGACGACCAACGCTCAATTTAGTTTCGAGTTGCCAGCTGACTGGGATACAGCTAATCAACCGTTTATCGCTATCTACTACGGTTCCGGGGCGAACACCTCTGGCACAGTGAAGTGGACCTTCTCCTCTGCTTGCTCTAAACAGGACGGCTCCGTGTCCGACGATGCAGCGTTCAATGCTGAGTCCGCGTCTACTGGCAAGACGATGGCCGTTGCGAATCGAATGTGGGCTGAGAGCGTCCAGTTTACTGCCCTGACCAGCGGGAACAACTGCATTGCAGGCTCAAATGTCGTCGTGAAAGTTACGAGCGGGAATGGAACGGCGGCGAGCACGGTGAACGTCAGCAAGGTGGTATTGACGATTCCCACGCAACCGAACGCAGCGCAGGCGAACTAATATGAAACGGTTACTACTGTCACTCATCTTACTGTCTGCTGTTGGACTGTCCGCCCAAGTGTCGAACTGCACCAGTACGAGTTACGGCAATTCGGTTACGTGCGTGCAGGCAGCCGTCAAGATCATCACCAGCGGCACCTCTACAACGCTAGCTTACGGCAGTAATCCCACAGCGAATCATCTTCTGATTGCATGGTTGTCGAGCGACTGTCCCTTGTCGGCATCATCTTGCAACACCGAAGCCGCGACCATCTCCGACACCATTGGCAACACTTGGAATACTTGTCCAGCCCGTCTCGTTGGTAGCGGAACGCAAGGCAGTGTCTACTGCTGGTACGCCGTGAACAACAGCACTGCCGCCGATACAATCACGTACGCCAGTTTACTAGCTCCTGGCAGTGCCAGCCACTTGATGCTTCAGACGGAATGGTCTGGCATGGCCACATCGTCCGTTCTCGATCAGACGGGGACGGCTACTGCGGCGAATCAGACGACCGTATCTACGTCGAGCGCAACCACGAACGGAACCGACTTGGTATGTGGTCACTTCATGGATTGGACCAACAACGATACGCTGACAGTCGGGAGCGGCTACACAATTGTGGGGCACAATCAAGATACGACGAATGGGTCTGCCGACATGACTGAGTGCAAGACGGTCACTACTACAGGTACACAAACGGCAACCTGCGGTGGCAACACGAGTGGGGATATTTTAGTGGACACGATCCAAGCATTCAAGACTCCCGTCGGCGGTGGTGCTCCCACGGCTATGCCAGTAGTGTATTGAGTTGCCATGCGTAAACTTCTCGCCTTTCTCGTCTTGACAGTTTCCGCGACGGCGCAAAACGTCACAGTGGATGGGAACACGACGTTTCAGACGATGGCGGGCATCGGGATCAACGTCAACAAGGATATGTGGCTATCAGGCAATCTTGGGCCGGCTCTCGATCTGTACGCACAGACGAACGGCGCGAGCCTCTACCGCATCATTGTCGAGTGCTATGACTGGGTATGTCCGCTGGGCAGCGGATGCAACACGAAATCGTCGGCGGAGTCCCAACTCAGTTTAATGAACACCGAGGCGATCAACCGTTCCTCGAATCCAGGTTACTCGATCCCCACGCTGACGACGTGGTACGAAGCCTCAGCCATGACCGATTTGTGGAATACAATCGCGCGGCTAAACCAGAACGGGATCACGGGAAACCAGATTATCGTCAATCCGCAAGGGTGGACGACGCAGTGGCTTGGCGGTGACGGGCAGTTCGCGAGTACGCCGGCTAACAAAATCAACTCCGGCCAGGAGAATGACTACGCCGAAATGGTCGCCACGCTCATTTTCTACGGCAAGGTGGTTCGGGGATTGAACTTCAACATATTTGATCCACTGAATGAGCCAACGAATGGCGATTCGCGCGAAGGTCCGACGGTCAGCTCCGGCCAAGCCGAGACGATCTATACGGACATCGTCAACGATCTGAGCAACTATGGCATCACGACATTCAATCTGCAAGCTCCATCGTTGTGCTGCGACAATCCGAGTTCGGACGACAACACGTGGGCGACGGCCATCAGCAACAACTCGACGGCGTTTCCCCACATTCCCCATTTCAGCCTGCACGACTATCAAGGGACGGGACCGGGCGGCAGTCCCCCGTCCTCTATCGGCGGTCACGACTGGTGGGTGACGGAGACGAACTCGGAATGCTTGCCGACGACGAGCAACTGCGATTCCGGCACGGCTTATCCATCACAAGGGGAGTGGACGTGGAGTGATCAGACGGGCGACATGATGATGGATCACATTGCCAACGGCTTCCCCGCGACCTTGGTATGGGCAGGTACGAACAGCTACGAATTGCAGGAAAGTTCACCGGTCGTGCTGAACGACTTCTACCATATGCTGTACAACTCCGGCACGGGACTCTTCACGGCGCACAAAGGTTTTTACGTGACGGCGATCCTCGCCAGTGGTATCAAGCCGGGGATAGTGCGGATTTCCGCGACGACCACGCTGGGCAGCAACTTCCGCGTGTTCGCCTTTTATAATTCGACGACAGGAAAAGTAAGCGTACTCGGTCACAACAAAACCGGCTCTACGGCATCGGTGAGCGGCAAGTTCAACAATCTGCCGACGCTGAGCACGCTGAAGTTCTGGCTTACGGATTCCGGGAGCAATAACTTCTCAGCGCAGTCGAATGTCACCGTATCTTCTCAGGCGTTCTCAACTTCGATTCCTTCGGACACATTCTTTTTGCTTGCAACCCCTGATCCGAACAGCGGAATAGATGCAGCGGCCCAAGGAACGGCTAGCTTGCAAGGGTCGGCGGTGATGGAATGAGAAAACTACTGGCGGTTCTCTTGTTGACCGTTCCTGCACTTGCCGCCACGCCGCCTGCGATCTTCTTCACCGATCTGACAAGCGCTCCCAACACGGGAGGGGAGAACAGCGCCGGAGCCTACGTCACGATCTATGGAAACAACTTTGGCACCTCGCCTACGGTAACGTGGAATTCTCTGTCATGCGTGAACGTCATCACGGTAGGCGGGAATCAGGTCAATACCTGGCTCTGGTATCAGAAGATCGTCGTGCAGTTAACAAGTTCCTGTACCGCTGGTACAGGAAATTTCGTGGTCGCAGCGGGGGGCCAGAATTCAAATGGTTACTCATTCACGGCGCGATCCTCCGGCAACATCTACTGCGTCTCGACTAGTGGAAACAACAGCAACAATGGCCACTTCCCTTCAAGTTGCTGGGCGACGATTCTGAATGCCAAAAACACGATTGCAGCGGGAGATATTGCCTATGTGGAAAATGGCGTAGCGCAGACGACGGAGGACAACTACAGCGCCGCGCTGGTATTCTCTGGGGCCGGAACAGCCGCCAATCCGAAGGCACTCGTAGTGTACCCTGGCGCGTCAGCAACAATTGGCTCGACTAGTTTGGACACCGCAGTCCGCGCTACTTCCATCAATGGGGCAGTCAACTACTGGGTGATCGCGGGTTTCTACATGCCCGCTTCCAACACGTCTATCAACCTCTCGGACGGTTCCTACTCTGGCTCAGACCATTTTTGGTTCATCGCGGACGAATCCAGTTGCCCCAACGGCAACGGCTCAACGGCCTGCGTGACGGGCAACTTCATGCTGTGGACTTGGATGTACGGAGATTACGTTCACGATGCGGGGGTAGCGCCGTCAGCCATCAAAACCTATCATGCAGTCTATTTCTCTTCCAACTACGACCATGTGTGGATCGGATGGAATCACATCGGGCCGAATACCCATGCGTGCCGGGGTGTGCAATTCTTCAGCACCGGCGGCAGCGATCAGTACGATTTGCATGTCCATGACAACGTGATTCACGACATGCTCTGCGACGGCATCAACTTCGCGACGGTTGTGCCGTCCACTGCGATCGTCGAAGCCTACAACAATCTGATTTACCATGCGGGCATGGGAGCGCCGAGCGACGATGGGGCGCCACCGCATGATTGCATTCGCGCCGCTGCGACGGGGGCATCGCCGCTCCTCATCTACAACAACACGATGTACGATTGCGGACCGTACACAGCAGACGGGAGCCAATCGGGAATCCAAACGCAGGGAGCCACGCAACTCAACAACAACATCCTCTGGATATTGTCGGGCGCTCCTTATTTCAACGCCACGGGCGCATGTACGTCGGTGACGGGATCAAACAACCTGTGGTTTGGATCAGGCAGTCCTCCATGTTCCGGGACTCTGGGAACGTTGAATGTCAATCCTCAACTTTCCAGTCCGAGCGACAGCCCGAATTATCAAACCAGTTTCGTGCCGTCATCGCAGTCGAGTCCTGTAGTCGGAGCGGGTACCGCAACACTCACGGCGACTTACGACATCTTGGGCTTGATTCGCCCGAATCCTCCTTCTATCGGTGCCTATGAATTCACGTCGGGTGCTGGGGCCGTGATGGATGCTGGAGCGCAGGGGCCTGTAGCCATGCAAGGCGCTGCGACGGTGCAATGAAAGCACTGGACACATAGGTTACACTGACTAAAGTGGAGGTTGTGTATGGGCTTTTTCTCTGGTCTTTTCGGAGGGAGCAACAGTACCCTGAACACCAACATTCCCGCCTTCCAGCGAGCAGCCGGGTTCTCCACGGGCATTGGCGAAGGTGATGTAACTGCTGCGTCCAAGTGGTACAACGACATCCTCAGTGGTGATCCAACAAAGATGGCAGAAGCAGTAGCCCCAGAGACTTCCGCGATTCAGTCAGAGACTCAACAAGCCAAGAATCAGATGGCAGAATTCTCGCCGCGCTCCGGCGGTACAGCAGCAGCGACAGAGGGCATGGATGCCAACACTCGCGCAACAATCATTCGGCTACTTGGCGGGCTGCAATCAGGCGCGGCGGGCAGTTTGTCCAGCATCGGCACGACTGAGGAAGAGTTGGCGCTACAAGAGCGGCAAGCCGCAGATCGGGCTGCACAGCAGCGCATGGCGAATTGGGCTAACTCGATTCTAGGTCATGGTCTTATCAGTGGAGCGCAGACAGCGGAAGAGGCGGGTGAATTGTGGGCAACCAAGGGCCGCAGCACGCAAGCTTCTGGTCAGTATGGGCAATTCGGCGTGTAAGGATCAGCGATGAACGGCGACTACAATCCGTGGCTTCACCAAAGCGACCGCGACCGGATTGCGAAAGAAGAACAGAAGCGAGCTAAGCTCGCCGAAGGTGAAGCGCTGTTCCATGATGACCGTATCACTCCGGTACAGATGGCGCAGTATGTTGCCGATGTATACCAAGACGCTGCGCCGGAACAGAAGATGGGCATCTTCGGGCGCATTCTGCACCGCAAGAAGGCCAAGCAACAGGAAGCGCAGAATGCTCAAGCGAAGCAGAAGCGAGCGACCGAAGAGGCGGGCATTCTGAGTGCAGCGAAGCAACCGGGACAAGCTGAGTGGGAAGCGGACATAGCGAAGAAGAAAGCCGCGATTCAAGCGCTGCCAGCGCTATTCCCCGACGCTTCCCCAGAGCAGCTAAATACGCTCAAGATGCACATACTTGGAGCCAGCGGTACGACCGCGCAGCCTCCATTTAAGGAATACTCCAGCCCTGACGGGAAGCAACGAAATTGGTTCCGTGTCGGGGAACAACCGGAGGGATGGAACGCGGTACAGGGCGAGGCCAAACCCGGCAAAGGTCGTCACGCATGGAGTAAAGATGCAGCGGGCAAGATTTTCTCCGTATTGCTTGATCCCGCAACAAACCAACCCGTTAAAGGTTCCGAGAACTATCATGAGCAGCCGCCTGCTGGACTAACTGGTCGAATTACTACAGGTTTTTATCACTTCGTTGACGACCAAGGTAAGGTGCACCAGGTGGAAGAGACGCATACCTCAATGCCTGCCGGAACCGCTAGCACAAGGGGCAGAACTGGCAGGGATCCAGCGCCGAAAGTTGCCACTGATGGAGATAAGGTTCTAGGTCGTAAGGATACAGCAGTAACCACGAAGGCCAAAAAAGACTATGTGGACGCGGTAAGGCTAGACAGTGTTGCAAAGCAGGTCGAGCAACATCCCGAAGATGCGGTGAACCAAAAGCGTCTCGCCGTGGCACTCGAACGGCAAGCGGCTGGCCGATTCACAACGCAGGCTCTTGACTACATTCGGAAGGCTGGATGGTCTGCGGGAGTGGAGCAGTTCTGGAACAACATTGACAATGGCACGCTCCCTGCCACTGTGATTCGGCAACTAATCGAGGGTGCTCACCAAAACCTGAAAGCCGCAAAAGAGGCGATGGATGCAGCGGAGAGTCTGGGCGGCGAGGCAAGTACGCCAGCGCCGAAGGCTGACGAGACTTATGACGACGAGTTCCTGAAAAAGGTTAAGTGATGCCCCAAGACGATCTAGCGACCGAGTGGAAATCCTTCGATGAAGTCAAGCGTACACGCTTGCTCTCGAAGATGTCGCCAGAGCAAAAGAAAAAACTGCGGGGGCTGCTAGAGGGCAAGACTGCCGCACCTGCCACTCCTGCTCTGCCAAGTGGCCCTGAATTTGAGATTGAGTCGGAACAGAAACGATACAAAGAATCTGGCCCTATCACGCGATTCCTCAGTAGTTTTGAGTCAGGATTCGGAATTCCGCAAAGCGTGCAAGAACATCCTGCTACTGCCGCGCGTGGTATTGGTCTCGCCGTGCGTCATCCCGGCTTAGAGGTGGAATCGCTTAAGCAAATGTGGAACAGCATGAGCGAGGCGCAGCAAAACCTTATTGACAGGGCATATCTCAAGCAGCACGCCCCAGGGATGAAGAACAAAGCGGAAGGTTTTGTTCTTGGGGTCTATTCGGCGTTGCCGATTGTAGGGCCTGCGATAGTGAATGCGGTTGACCAGTGGAATAGCGGAGATAAGGCGGGCGGTGCGGGATCGTTGGCCGCCGTCATGTCGCAGTTTTTCGTAAAGGATGCGGCAGAGAGGGTGGCTAAACTTCCGGTCCCAAAACTGCCCAACGCAGAAGGCATTCGGCAGTTCACACAGAGATTAGTTGGTACGGGCAAGCGTCCGGTTGAGGATTTTGTTCGCGCGAAGGCCAAGACCGCAGACGTGAAAGCAGCGAAGGTTGCCGAGCAAAATGTAAAGATCGCGGCAACGAATGCAGACGCGACCGCGCAGGCGCAAGCGCCTGTACTCGAACAGAAGGCGCACGCGGAGGCACTAACGAGGCGAGCCACAACAGAAAAAGAATTGTCAAACGCTTCCTCGAAGTTCCAAGCCCAGGTCGAAACAGCCCGCGTCAAGGCATTAAAAGTTGGGAACGAAAAGTATTCTGCGGTCAACGCGAAATTGAGTCCTATCGCGGGAGATACAGGACAACTCACAGAAGCACTCCACGATTCTCTCTCTCGAATTACTGGAACAGAGGCACAACCCACCATCCTCAAAAGCATCTCGGACCGACTTGAACTGGCACAGCCATCAGGCGTTGGAGGGATTTCATACGCTGACTTGCAGGGCTACTACTCAGAACTGGGCCGGGAATTGTCAAAAGGGACGCTCCCTGGCGACATTTATAACGCCTACGATACGATGCACGAAGCGATTGGCGAACAAATGCAGGCAATCGCCGACGCTCACGGAGCAGGTGAGCAGCTAACAGATGCGCGAGCATACTGGAAGCACATGAAGCAAACGTTTGGTAGGCCGCCATCCCTGACTGACGTAGCTAGCATGACGTTGAAGGAAGTTGTGCCGGAGTACATGGAGCAACAGGCTCGCGCCAATCGCTTGCGAAACCTTGGCTACTTTGATTTTGAAATTCCGCAGACGGCAGAAGCGATTGACCGCCTCCGGGAATCACTGAAGGGACCGGCACCGAAGGAATCAAGTGGTACGAGCGTTCCAACCCTGAAACCGCTGAAGAAAATAGAAACCCCAGAAGTCAACACCCGCCAAGTGCGCGAGCAACTTTTGCGAAAGTGGGCAGCCAGCGGAGAGAAGGTCAGCCCGTGGCGCTTGCATATTCTGCTCGCTGGTGGACTCGGCGGACTATTTACTGCTTTATTCGGGAGGCCGGAACTGGGGGCGGCAGAGGCAATCGGTGCGGCAGGGGTAGCCCTCGGTCCTCCACTGATTGCACGCCTTACGGAGAATGCCGGAGTACGAGAGTGGCTGACGCGCCCCCCTGTTGACGAACTGAAGGCGTTACAACAGTTGCCGAATGCTGATCGTTTGCGAATCGTTGACGCGCTGAACCAAGTGGTGCAAGCATCCCAGAAAACCCGAACTCCGATCAAGGTCTCAGCTAAGTTCAGTCGCATATCGGGGTTTGTTCCAGCTACGGGTCGCCCTGCTCCGCGCCAGCATCCTTCGGACGAATACTCCGACCCGCGCCAGTTGCAACCACAATGAGTCTCAGCGCCGAAAAGCTGACGATGGCCGAACTGTGCATGCGTCGGCTCATCTGGACCGGTCGCTACGCGACCCGCGTCTCTCTTGTGGGGGCTTTGTATCGCGGGCTTGATGCTGGTCTCAAGGCAGAGAAGAATCCTGAGCAAGCCGCATCGAACGAACTACTGACGATTGCCAGCAATCCCGGTCTGGACATCTACGATTGCAACGTCTACGCGGTCGCCACGCACTACGCATGGCTGGCCGGAGTCATCGCCACAGCTCTCAGGAATGCGTTTCCAGCCCCGTGGAGCGACTTTCTCGAAGTGGACGTAGGGAACGATACCCTAGGGCATCATCGTTGGCGTAGCGGGCTGTATGACGCAGGGGATGGCATTCCTCGTAGACTTGTGCTCGTAGATCGCTGGTCGGACGACCGTAAAGCATCTGAGCAAAGGGGGTGGAGAACCGTGGCGGAGTCAACTGTGTTGCATAAGCCTATTGCTATCACTGCGATAGAGATAGGAGCATCCCGTGACAAGCACAGAGTCTCGCCTTGGACACGCTGTTACCGCCACCCCAGGAACGATGTGTACCGCTTCCGCCGGATGAATTCCGATGAGGACTTTAGCCGTGCGTGGAAGGCAGAGTGGCGCGAGGACTCAGGAATCCCAACCGCCGACTGGTTAGCTAAGATGCAGAAAGATGGCTGTCTCGATGCTGTGCAGACGGTGAATGTACCACCACTAGCACGGCCTTACGATTTCCTGACTCGCATGTGCCAGATCGCCGAGGAGATGAAGCGCTGGGAGGAACGAATCGGGGAGCACCCGCCTATGCGACTGGCGGGGTGCCTGGACGTGATTCACGGGCCATGTCCGTTTCTGAAGGTATGTCACGGCTCCGCTGCGCCGGTGCCTGAGAAGTACGGGTTTCGCTTGCGTGTATTGCCTTCAGAACGCAAATCAGTTCCTTTAAGTCAATCTTGCGGTGATACCGCGCGGACTCCACTAAGCGCTGAATCCTGCCGGGAAACAGTTCCTCAATCCATTGCTGGAGGCCGATAGGCTCGCGGTGTGCCCAGAAAATGTGATCCTTCATGCACAGGCCAATCACATTCTCCAACTCGAATCGAACGCTAGGGAACGCGCCTTTCGACAGAATATGCGCCGCGTGCAACGGTTTGACTTGATGGCATCGCAGACACTTCGGTCCTTGCCGATGCAGGACGATGGCCTTTACCCAGGCGTCAACTTCTCGCACCAGTTCTTGATGGGCACTCTTGCATCTCATGTCAGCAACTCCGGGAAAGCGTCAACGGCCTTCGGATTGTGTCCGATGTGCCAACGCGCTTTACGTACCGGGCAGCGGTAGACAACCAGGGCGAACATATTGCTCACATGGCGCTCTTTCCATGCGCCCTGGATGACGCAGCGGGTTTTCGGGATACGAGCCATTGTCGGACTGTAGAGCTTTCGTGATTTCTTCCTCGAACCGCCACTCCAGCAGCGCTTCCGCACAGATCATTTCTAGGGCCTCGCCACGGGTCGTGGCGCCGCGAGCTTCTGCCTCCGCAATCGCTTCTTCTACTTTCG
>Ga0187803_10000283_pt1 | contig 20875 bp, 17 predicted proteins | sample NC_wetland_sal_i_2_FD_132425 | JGI IMG/M metagenome (GOLD analysis project Ga0187803, IMG submission 132425) | Wetland sediment microbial communities from Neuse River Estuary, North Carolina, USA - Control_3 | ecosystem: Environmental > Aquatic > Freshwater > Wetlands > Sediment | place: USA...
ACCCCCTCGGTCGCAACCAGCGCTGTTTCCGTTCCCGTGAACCACCGCCAGCCGGGCTCACTGCCTGGTGACCGGCTGCACGCTGCAACCCGCGCACTCGTAATCGCCACCCTATTTGGTGCGCCGCTGGCGTTCGGTGCGGTGCTGCCTTGGGCGTGGGCAACATTGACAGTGCTGGCCTCGTTTGCACTGTTGCTGTGGGCCGTGGGCGCCGCCCGGAAAGGAGCGGTGAGAATCCACTGGTCGCCGCTTTACCTGCCCGCACTTCTTTTCCTTCTTTTGGGAGCGATTCAGTACTTTGGCAATTTTACGGTAGACCGCATCGGGACAAGGGAGGCCCTGCTGAAGCTAGTAACGGACCTGATTTTTTTCTTCCTGGCCGGACAGCTTTGGGCCAACAACTCGGAACAACGGCTGGCCACATTCGGTCTCGCGGTCACCGTCTACACCTTTTTGGTGTCGCTTTCTGCGATCGTGCAATTTTTTTCGGGCTCGACGTACAACTACTTGAACTATTGGGCAAAGCATTCGAACTATGGGGCCTTCGGCCCCTATGTGAACCCGGATCATTACGCAGGGTTCATGGAATTGCTGATTCCGGTGGCGTGTGCCTTCGCACTCTCCCGGCCAGAGGGCCGGTCCAAGCGGGGGCTTTTTGGTTTCGGAATCATCCTGCCGATTGGTTCGGCGTTACTCACCGGCTCCCGAGGGGGTTTTATCGCTCTGCTGGTTGAGATGGGGATCTTCGGGGCTGTACTTCTCCAGGGCAGTTGGATTTCAGGACGGAGGAGGCTGACAAGTCTTGGGCTGCTAACGGTGACGGCCGCGGCCGTGTTTTTCTTTTGGATCGACCCGGGGCAATTGTACCGGCGCCTGGGACAGGTGTTCAACCTCGGTATGGCTCACGAGGCAAGTTATACTCTGCGGGCGCAGGTGGCGCTGGACTCCACCCACATCATTCGCCAGCGTCCCTGGCTGGGCGCAGGCCTGGGCGCGTTCGAGACTGCCTATCCCGCCGTTCAGACAATACCTACGGAGCTCCGATGGAACCACGCTCATGACGATCTCATTGAGAGCGTCGTGGAATCTGGCCTGGTGGGCGGACTCCTGATCGCCTTGGCGCTCGGGATATTCTTTCGTTGCGCCTTCGACGATTTGGCGCACAAACTTCGTCATGAGGCAGGTTGGATACGCTTCGGCGCGGCGGTGGGGTGCAGCGGTTTGCTCGTTCATAGCCTAATGGATTTCAACCTTCGAAATCCCGCCACCGCGGCTTGGTTTGCCGTGTGCGCTGGACTCTCAGTCGGCCAAGTGGCTTCCTCGCGCCGAAGCGGAATATCTCCACCTGGCTTGGTCAACTAATTGCTCGGATCCGCTGTGTTGAAATGAAATCCCATTTGGATTCTCTCCTTGAACCGGAAGCGCGCGCCAGCAGCGAGGACTGTGGAAGCGCGGCCCCATTTTTCCGATTTCTTGACCTAAAAGCCCAGTTTGAAGAAATTCGGGATGAGGTGATGCAAGCGGTTTCGCGCGTCTTGGAGAGCCAAAGGTTCATTCTCGGCGCAGAAGTGGAAGCCTTCGAGAATGAGATGGCACAGATGAGCGGAGTGCGAGCAGCCGTCGGTTGCGCTTCCGGCTCGGACGCCCTGTTGCTCGCCTTGATGGCGCTGGGGATCGGGCCTGGCGACGAAGTGATTGTGCCTGCTTTCACGTTTGTTGCTACGGCTGGATCGGTGGCACGCCTGGGCGCCAAGCCAGTGTTTGTCGATATCCTTCCCGACACTTTGAACATCGATCCCGCCCAGGTAGAGCAGGTGGTCACGGCACGGACGCGAGCCATCATTCCAGTCCATTTGTTTGGCCTTCCCGCCGAACTCGACGCGCTCCTGAAAATCGCGGAAGCCAAGAATGTGCCTGTTGTTGAAGACGCCGCTCAAGCGATTGGAGCCCGTTACTATGGGAAGCAGGTAGGAAGTCTGGGCCAGTTCGGATGTTTCAGCTTTTATCCCTCCAAGAATTTGGGCGGTGCGGGCGACGGTGGAATGGTCACCACGAATTCTCCCGAAACGGGCGAGCGTCTGCGGATTCTGCGCGACCACGGGGCCACACAGAAATATTCCTATGAGCTGGTCGGCATCAATAGCCGCTTGGACGCGTTGCAGGCCGCCATCTTGCGGGTCAAGCTGCGTCACCTGGTGGATTGGACTGAAGCCCGTCGGCGAAATTCCAATCGTTATCGCACGCTCTTCGCACAAGCAGGTGTGGGAGAGAATGTAACGCTTCCGGCAGAGCCTCACCACTGCTATCACGTTTACAATCAATTTACGATTCGAGTTCGGGAGCGGGATCGACTGCGAAAGCATCTGAATTCGCAGGGCATTCCGACAGAAATCTATTACCCCTCGCCCCTGCATCTTCAGCTCGCATTCCAGTATCTGGGGTACAAGACGGGCCAATGCCCCGAGGCCGAAGCCGCCTGCCGGGAAGCTGTGTCACTGCCGATTTATCCCGAACTGACGGAGCGTCACCTCGAGGCTGTGGTGGCGACTGTCACCGATTTCTACCAGTCAGCGAATTAATAAAATGGAATCCCACGCACGAGCGACTGGGAGAATTCTGGGGCTAGCGCTCGGTTTGGATTTGACTTAAGGCCAATGGTCTCGAGAGGAGCAAGGAAGAGAGGCGCGACCCGGGCCCAATGAAGAAAGCGCTGATCACTGGCATTACCGGGCAAGACGGCTCCTATCTGACGGAACTGCTGCTGTCGAAAGGCTACGAAGTGCATGGCATCATCCGGCGGGCATCGACCTTCAATACTGACCGCCTGGACCACCTCTATCGCGATAGTCACGAGCCGGATATCAGTCTGCACCTGCACTATGGGGATCTGACCGATGGTACCGGACTGCGCAAGATCCTGGAGCGGGTGCAGCCGGACGAGATCTACAATTTGGGCGCCCAGTCGCACGTTAAAGTGTCGTTTCACCAGCCCGAGTACACGGCCGATGCGGTGGCGACAGGAACGCTGCGGCTGCTGGAGGTGGTCAGGGACCACCAGAATAATACCGCGGGCGCTGCGGTGCGGTTCTACCAAGCCGGCTCCTCCGAAATGTTCGGTGCAGCCAAGCCGCCCCAGGACGAAAGCACGCCTTTTTATCCGCGCAGTCCTTACGGCGTCAGCAAAGTGGCTGCACACTGGTACGCGGTAAACTACCGGGAGGCTTACGGTTTATTCGTCTGTAATGGCATTCTATTTAACCATGAATCTCCGCGGCGGGGTGAAACGTTTGTAACGCGGAAGATCACTCGCGCCGTCGGCCGGATCAAGGCGGGCTTGCAAACGAAACTGTACCTGGGAAATCTTGAAGCGAAGCGGGATTGGGGCTTCGCGGGCGATTACGTGGAATCCATGTGGATGATGCTGCAGCAGGCGACGCCGGACGATTATGTGATCGGGACGGGCAACGCGCATTCGGTGCAGGAGTTCCTGGAACTGGCCTGCGCGCGCGCTGACGTGAACTGGCGCGAGCATGTGGCAATTGATCCGAAGTATTTCCGACCCACGGAGGTCGACTACCTCGCGGCGGACGCGACCAAAGCCAGGACGAAGCTCGGTTGGCGGCCGAAGGTGGACCTTCCGGCCTTGGTCGCCATGATGGTGGATCACGATATCGAACTCGCGCGCCGCGAGCGCGTGCTGGCCGACGCGGGGCATGGGCTAGTGATGCGTGGACGAGTCAATGCATAAAGAGCCCCTAATCTATGTTGCAGGCCACCGGGGCCTGGTGGGATCCGCCATCGTACGGGCAGTGGAGCGTTCCGGCCACCCGGTCCTGATTCTGCGAACGCGCGAGGAGTTGGACCTGCGCGACCAACGCGCTACCGAGAAGTTCTTTCGCGAGCATCAGCCGGAGTATGTATATCTGGCGGCCGCGCGCGTCGGCGGAATTCTGGCCAACAGCACACGGCCAGCGGATTTCATTCGGGATAATCTGCAAGTGCAGACGAACGTCATCGACTCGGCCTGGCGTCACGGGACAAAGAAGCTGGTGTTTCTTGGGTCATCGTGCATTTATCCCAAACTGGCGCCGCAACCGATTCGCGAAGAGCATCTGCTGACGGGTCCGTTGGAACCGACCAATGACGCCTATGCCATCGCCAAGATCGCGGGCATTCGAATGGCGCAGGCGTATCGCCAGCAGTACGGGTTCGCAGCGATTTCGCTGATGCCCACCAATTTATATGGGCCCGGCGACGAGTTCGATCTCGAGAAGGCGCACGTGTTGCCGGCCTTGATTCGTCGTTTTCACGAAGCCAAATTGCAAGCCGCGGCCGCCGTGACCGTTTGGGGGAGCGGCAGCCCCCGAAGGGAATTCCTCCACGTTGATGATCTCGCTGAGGCGGCCGTACTGCTCATGAACGTGTACGACTCAGGTGAGATTGTGAACGTCGGAGCTGGCGACGACATCACCATCCGCGACTTGGCGCAGATGATCCGACGGATTGTGGGTTACACGGGCGAGATTGTCTTCGATTCTTCCAAGCCTGACGGAACGCCGCGCAAGCTGATCGATAGCAGCCGGATTCAGGCGCTCGGTTGGCGGCCTACGATCTCACTGGATGATGGCATTCGTGCCACCTATGAATGGTACGTGCAGTCGCTGGCCGTAGCGGCCGGCGGGAAAGCTGTCGCCTGATTCTCGAGGGCGATCTCGCCTTGCGTCTCCTTGTTCAAGCCATCGGCTTACCGGAACGGGGGCTTACGGAGTGGGGCCAGTGGCTCCCTTAAGCGGGCTGTGCGAGTGCTACTAGTCCAACCTGGTTGTGATCGAAGAGGACATTACGGCCTCAATACCGTGAATGTTTGTCAAGCGCTGGCCAAATACGGGCACGAGGTCACGCTCTGGACCAACAAGGTCAGTCCTGAGAAGTACCTTCAAGAACCGGCGTTATTCAAGATCGTTCAGGTTGAGGATGGGCGTCTGAGCTCCGATCAATACGATGGCTCCGGCAAGTATAGCCTGTCTCGATTCACGAGTGGTTACCTGAGGAATTCTTACAGCGTGCTCAACACCGCGTTGAAGGCGGCGCAGAAGGAGAAGTTTGACGTCCTTCACGGCACGGGAATCGAATTCTCGACGGCGACCCTCTTGTTGAAGCGCTTTTCCGGTCAAATCCCGCCTTTCGTGATTGAAATCAGCGCCGCGAATTTTTCATTCAAAACGTATGCCGGGACCTTCCCGATACGCTGCTACAAAGTGTTTCAACGCGAGTTATTCAAGACGACTTTGGGAAGAGAAGTGAAGGGAATTGCGGTGCTCGGCGAATACCATCTGGGCGCGCTCCGCAAGCAACTTGGGATTTCGGAAAACTTTCCTATCGGTGTCATTCCCGATGGCGGGTCGGTACCGACGTTCCGTCTCGAGGCGCGCGAGGCGCGCCTCCGCTTGGGCTTGGGCGATTACCGAGGCACGATATTCCTGTTCTTTGGCCTGCTGCGGAAAGAGAAAGGTATCGAGGACTTGCTCCAGGCCGTCTCGCTGCTCAATGGCCGCGATTTCAGGCTCATGATTGCCGGCGCACCTCGCGATTACTCCGAAGAACAAATCACCAGCTTAGTGTCAGCAAACCGAATCGACGGGAAGGTGCTGACCAAATTCGCCTATATACCCGAGGACGAGGTGCCGGTCTATTTCTATGCCGCTGATGCGCTTATTCTGCCTTACTCTCGAATTTACACGGGAGGGAGCGGACCTCTTCTGAAGGGCGCCGGAATTCACGGCCGCCCATCGATCGTGACTGATGTTTCGGAAATGGGAAGGCTCGTCAAGCTGCACAACATGGGGTTGGTGGCCGAACCTGGGCACCCGAGGTCTCTGGCTCAGAAGATGCAGGAGTTCATCGAGATGTCGGCCACAACCCGACAGCAAATGGCCGAGAATGCTTTCGCCGTCGCGAAAGAAAACACCTGGGACACCATGGCCGTCAAATTTACCGATCTTTATCAATTAGCCATGCAATAATCCGCGTCACCCGAACCGATCAGAAAGGCGAAAAGCACGGGAAATATCTTTCATTCCACGATTCATCCAAGCAGTGGCCGCGAGCGGGTTCCGCGGCAGTTACGTCATGGCCAGTCAGATGGCGCGGTTTGCGGGACGCACGCGGTGGGCGCGAGTCCGCTTGGGTGGGAAGGTCGAAGTGGCAGTCGATTTGGCCATCCCCAAATATTGGCCACTGGTCCTGGGGCGAATGGGGCACTTTGAACGACGAAATCTGAGCTTCAAGTACAGCGACGCCAGAAAACCTATTCAATACAATGTCTTCCCTGCGGAGCGGGAAATATTCGGGAGCTCACGATAGCGTGGAACATGCGCATTAACTCTGACGATTTGGTGGGTCGCGATGAGCGTCGAGAAATCAATTATTAGATCCTCGGTGATCGTCACTGTGTTTACGGTGAGCGCGGCTGCCCTTGGATTCCTCAGCCAAGTGGTGATCGCGTACCTGTTCGGAGCATCGGCGGAATTAGACGCGTACTTGACGGCAGGCGCGCTTCCCTTGACCTTTTCGGGACTGGTCCTGGGTGGAATCGGCTACACCCTCATCCCGATACTCTCCAACACCCATGAGAAAGAAGTTCCGCGGGCGGTGACTAGCTGCTTCCTGGCGACCTTGGGGGTGGCGTCAAGCATGGCGGTAGCCGGAGCGTTCGTCAGCCAATACACCCTTCGATGGACGGCTCCAGGGTTGTCGGCGCAAAAGCTCGAGCTGTGTGCGCACCTCCAAGTCTTCTTCTGGCTGGCTGCTGGCTTCACCGTTGTGGCCAGCTTCTTTGTGGGAGTCAGCCACTTTTACAAAAAATTTCCGGTTCCTGCCGCATCGACGCTGATCACGCCAGTATGCACCATCTTATCCGGACTTCTCTGGGGACGAAAGCTGGGTGTATACAGCATTGCCGGAGGCTTTCTCCTGGGCTCCATGATCCAATGCGTCTTGGTATTCCTTGCCATCAACGCCGGGCGCCAGCTTTGGTCGCGCGGACTTTCTAGCGTGGCCAGGCAATATCTGGGGACCTCGGTGCCCGTCATTATCTCTTTGCTGCCTTACACTCTGATTCCGGCGATCGACGCCTTCTGGTGCGCGCGTTTGCCGGACGGCAGCCTCTCCTACCTAGGGTATGCCACCCGAATTTCGATTGGCCTCGCAGGCGTGACAGTCCAGGGTATTTCCGCTGTGATCTTTCCGTTCCTCGCCCAACACTCTGCGGTTGGTGAGATGGATGCCCTGCGAAGCAGGGTGGTTGGCGCGCTGAAGTTCGTTCTTTTCTTGATGATTCCGATGGCGACGCTCCTCTTTGTGGTACGCGCGCCGGTGATCGCACTACTCTTCCAACGGGGCCGGTTCAACGAACAGAGTACGCTGGGATTGAGCAACGTGCTCCCCTGGTACCTCGTGGGGATGGTCTCAATGGCGGGCATGAATATCGTGAGCAGGGGCTTCTATGCGGTGCGCGACTTAAGGACGCCGGTTCTTATGGCCGTCTGCTCTCTCTTCTGTTATTTCACCTTGAGCGGACTCCTTTCAAGGAAATATTCCTATATCGGCATTGGAGTCACTTATGCACTTTACTGGAGCCTTCAGCTAGCTGCGGCCACTCACCTACTGGGACGCAGAACGGGAAGCTTGTGGCAAACTCCGGAAACAAAAATACTGCTGAAAGTTGTGGCCTTTTGCTTCGCAGTTGGCGTCGTTTTGCACTTCCTCAGCGTCTACCTTCCCTCTGATATCCAAGGGCTTTATCGGATTGTCTCCTTGACGCTGACAGGCTCGGTCCTGCTGGCGATTCTGGGCCGATTTGCCTTGGGAAGCGGCGAACTTCAACCATTCAGCGAAGCTTTGAGTCGAGGCAAACGCTCATGACGTCGGCGACAACCCGATCGAAATCAGGGATGGCGTCGATAGCCGGGCCGTTGGCTTTTGGTGTTGTCGGCTCCCTCGCAACCCTGGTGTTCGTCAGTAGCGTCAAAGCTCCTTTGCTATGGCTGGAACTTGGGGTTTTGTTTGGCCTTGGACTGTGGTTCCTGCTCAGGGATGCTGGCAGACAAAAGTTTGAATTCTTGAGCGTTAAGAACTGCTTTATTGTCGTGTACTTGCTGGAATTCGGTGCGGGCACGATTAGCCAAATGTTGGGAATGAACTCGATGCTGCCTGCAATTCACACGTGGGGGGACCAACAGACACTGGTGGCGCTGGCATACTGTATTGTGGGACTGCTTTGTTTTGGCGCGGCCTACTATAGCCGTCTCGGGCCGGCGGCATCATCAGCGTTGCCCCGGTTTGCAGAAGGCGGCGACGTCGGCCGGGCAGCAGCCATGATTGCTCTGCTCTCCCTCGCAAGTTTCGCAAGCGTCTATGCCCTGATGACACATTTCGGCAGTATCGAGTATTACCTGACTCACGTCGAAATCATCCGTGCGACAGAGTTCACGGGCGTCGGTTACTTGCTATACGGAGTCTACCTCATCCCGAAGGCGTTCCTGGTCTGTTACGGCCTGAGTCTATCCAAGCGCCGGTTTGAAGTTGCAGCGCTTATTCTGTTCCTTTCGAGCATCATAGTTGGTGTCCTGGCCGGATTGCGGGCGGAAATGTTCGAAGCTATAGCTTATGCTTTCCTGGTCAGGCATTATTCGGGCTTCAAGATTCAACTCGGGCCGAAGATCTTAGCAGCGGCCATGGCGGCTTACTTAGCCAGCAGCGTATATGTTCTCTATCGCATCCATCCGGCAGACACGGTTAGTCGACAACTCGCCGTCACCGCTGACGCGATTTCGCACGGCGAGCTCACTAAAGGTGACGCTTTAGCCGTATTTGCGCGATTCAATGGACTGGCCAGCGTGGTAAGGGTCCTAGATCGATTGCCCGAGGTGGGTCACACTTGGGGAAAGGATAACCTGATTGACCTGATCACGATGCCGATACCGCGATTCCTGTGGCCAAACAAACCCTTACCGGCCCCTGTGAAGTTCAACCAGGAATTTTACCCCGAGATTCCTTACGAGATGACGAGTACGGGAGCAGCGGCTGCCACGACGAGCGTGGGAGAACTCACTTGGATGTTTGGTTTGCCTGGTGTCATGGGAGGACTCTTCCTGATTGGTTTGTACTGCAGAGCTATCGGACATTACCTTGCTACCGCGCGCAGCGCCCCGGTTGCGGTACTGGCGAGCTTGAGTTCGTTCTATGCGCTGCTTATGAACGAGATGTTCGAACTGCAAGTGATCCAGTTCTTAATCTATGGTGGCCTTCTGGTTTTCGTGATGAGGTGGGTATACCCGGTCGACAAGGCCACGATTCGTCTTGCACCAGCGCGTCGCGCCGTGACGCGTAATCCTTTTACGACGGAGCGTACTCGCAGGCCAAGTCGGCAGAATGAAGGCAAACTGCCAGCCAACAGCGTATAACGAGCATTAGAGATCATATTGACAACCTTTTTCGCAGCGCAGAAATTCCTGAGTACATTGAAGCGTGTGAACAGACCGCTCGAAAAGGCTCTTGCGGTGGCGCTAGCGGCGTTCACGATCGCCCTGCGATGCCCCTTATTGAGGGTTGATGCTCAAAGTACAGTTGCGTCAGGCGAGCGACACGATCAGATCACAGGCGAGGTGCGGTCTTGCGGTAGGTATCCGGGAAACGATGCTGCGGCGAAAGTTGCGGCCTGCATCGCCGCTCTGCCTTCAAGCGGCGGGGTGGCTGATGCGCGCAATATGAGGGGGCCGCAAACGTGGTCCAGCAATCCGTTTCCGAAGGTGATGGGGCCAGTCACGGTTCTGTTAGGGGAGGCCACTTTCACTTTTTCGGTTACTCCGCTCGTTCCAAGCAACGTTCAAATCATCGGGCAGGGCATGGGCAAGACGATTCTTCAGGAAGCCGCCAACGCTAACCTGAAACCCGACGCCATTGCGACCGTTTTGCGCGCGACCAATGTCATGATCCGCGATCTGACCATTGACCTCAACGCCGCCAACAATACGGGCCTAGGGCAAAACCGGGGCCTGGACTTGAACGAGGCGGTTGACTCTGAGATTCAAAACGTCGAAGTGCGAAATTTTTACGGGCTCGAGGATGCTACGGGAATTGCTTTGACGCTGAATTCGACTACCAATGTCAAGGTCCGCGGGTGTTACGTTCATGATGTGGGATTGGCTGGCTCAAGTCATCTGTCGGATGGCATATACACCTCCGGAGTCCGCAACCAGATGGTGAGCAACGTCGTAGAAGCCTGGACCGACACCGGCATCGTGGTTGAAAACAGCGTTGACGGCTTCGTCGCTGGCAACGTACTGTACGGCAAAGACGTGGGCATGGTTGGGATAGGGGTCAGCGCTTTCATCCGGCGCGCGACTGTCGTTGGCAATGAAATATCGAGCACAAAGCTTGACGGGATTGGCGTCACTCGGCTTGCCCCACTACCCCCGACGGTAACTACCCAAACGATTACGGTGGCAGGAAATACGATCCACGACATGTCGGTAGGCAAAGGGATTCACACCTATCAAGCGGATGATGTGACCATCTTGGGGAACATTCTGACCAAGATCTCCACCAACTACCAAGACACCGGGATTTACGTTGAAGACGGTCATGGCGTCTCCGTGTTCGGGAATTCAATTACCGGGGGCGGTGGGTATGGCATTGCGGCGACTGGAACCACCAACCTCTATCTACTCGGGAATATCGTGACCAACAACTCTCAGCGCGGGGCATCCAACGGCATCCAATTGGGGGTCAGCAACACACGCTTCACCATAGCCGAAGCGCCCGCCGGAGCGTCCAGAACCAACAACATCGTCACAATCAAAACAACCGGCTCTAATCCGCTGATGTACGAGGCGGGTGATTGGGTGAGCATAGCCGGCGTGGCGGACCAGAGCCTCAATGGCACTTTTCAAGTCCTCTCCGAACCCGTGCCTAGCCCCAACACACTCTCTTTTTCCCAAAGCGGTGCGAATGCTACGAGTGGGAATGGGACTGTCAGACGGATTCCACTTAATACCCATGTCACAGCGAACACGTCCTCGGGGGATCTTCAGAGGTGCGCGATATTTACCGACGGAACCGCGCAGGAAACGTTTCTGCTGGCGAATGACTTTGAATTCAATGGAGTCGACCCGGCCACGTGCATGAAGACGCAGGGTGACTGAGGACCGAATCACGTCGCCAGCGCGAACCCGGCTAGTTTCTCCACGCTTGGCGGGCTGAATGCGGTAGTTACCGGGAACTCTACGGTGAGCGGGGCAGGAACTCAGTTCAAGGATCTTGGTATCAATACTCAGATCGGGCTAAGCTTTTTTGGGAAAAGCAAGGGGAATTGAAGCGACTCCTACTTTTCGCGCTTGATGGCCTGTGTCGGAGGAGCGCAATTTCGACCAAGCGGTCTGTTGGCAAGTTGGATTGCCCGGTTCCGGGGCGAGACCGCGGGCTACAACTAGCTGCCACGACCACGGCTGAGGGTTAAGCTGCGGATAGCAAGAAGGAGACCAGTTCGTCGCAGTGCGAAGATTCCTGACAAAGCTGAAGAATAGGCACGCGCATGAAGAGGACAGCTTCGGCCGTGAAATCATCGCGGGCTGGCTCACGTCCCGCTGCACTGGCGAGATTAAGGTGTTAGACGTAGGATGTGGCGATGGCAGAGACTTAATAGCTTTGCGGGCGGGCTTGCCGAATGCTCAGCTTTATGGCCTTGACATCATGCAAGGAAATGTGGACCTTTGCCTTGCCAAAGGTATCACAGCTCGCATATCAAATCTGGAGCACGACCAAATACCATTTGAAGAAGAATACTTTGACGTTGTCATTGCGAATCAGGTATTCGAACATTTGAAGAACTGGGTTTGGGCATTGTGGCAAATTGGAATGAAGTTGAAGACGGGCGGGATCTTAGTTGTGGGCGTTCCCAATCTTGCGTCCCTCCACAACAGAGTCCTCTTGTTATTAGGCGAACAGCCTTCCTGCATTCCTCCGGGCGGCATGCACGTACGTAGCTTTACAGTTCCGGGGTTGAAGAGTGTGCTTGAGCATCGGGGTACCTTCAGCGTGGAGGAGGTCGCGGGCCGACCGTTCTACCCATTCCCGCGGGCGATTTCGAATGTATTGTCCGGCCTGTTTCCTAGAGCTGCGGCGTCCATTTTTTTGCTATGCAGAAAGAGGGGGGATCCGAGAGCGCTCACCGAAATCGAGTCGCTCAGCAGGCAAGCGGAGTTCGCATTGCGCTAGGGGACGCAAGGAGATCATTCTTCTTGACTCCCTAGCCCGATGCTTTTGAACAACAGAAGACCAAGATGGATGCGGTGACGGCACTGAAGGATAGGGTATTTCGCACGTTCTCTTTCTTGGAGCCTACCTATGCCTACAATCGATGGTCGCGAGAGGCGTGGATCAAAACTGAGGCGGCGCTCCTACCTGCTGGTGCCCGGGTCCTAGATGTGGGCGCGGGATCCTGCCCTCATCGTCGAGATTTCAGCCATTGCACCTATGTGGCGCACGACTTCAAGAAACTGAAGCAGGAACAATTACAAGGGGAGACCGGATACGGGCAGATTGACGTAGTCAGCGATATTTGTTCTATTCCATTGCCCGATCAATCTTTTGATGCCATCTTGTGTACTGAGGTTTTGGAACATGTACGCAGACCGATTGAGGCCATGATGGAACTTGCGAGGCTCCTGCGGCCTGCGGGCCTGCTGCTGCTGACGGCTCCCCTACGAAGTGCCCTCCATCAAGAACCCTATCATTTCTATGGTGGCTATACACCTTATTGGTACCGCTACTGTCTGGATTCTGCGCGTTTTGACAGAATCGAGATTCGTCCCGTCGGGGGCCTCTTCCGTGCCTACGCTGAAGAGGGGCTGCGAGTCGCTCGATATCTCTGTCCCCTGGTATCGCCGAAGTCTGTCGTCAAATGGTGTCTCACGCCCCTGTGGCTAGCATTACTGCCATGCCTGCTACTTCTCGCCCCGTTGATGAGTGCTCTTGACAGTTTGGTCCCGATTGCGGGTTGCACTGTGGGCTATCACGTTCGAGCCCGGAAGGCATCTTCTCCGTGACCTATAAACCGTCCCGGTTCCAGTCAACACAAAAGCGGCGTGCTGAGGCAGTGCGCCAGCGTGTTGTGGACGGAGAGCTCCAATCCTGTGATCGACGAGCACCGAACTTCCAGTAATCCTCTAGTCTCCGTCGGCGTCGTGGCCCGAAATGCGGAGAAATCTTTGGAACAATGCCTCGAACACCTCCTCGCCCAGGACTGGCCATCTGAGAACCGGGAATTCATTCTCGTTGATGGAGTTTCAACGGACAATACGCGCGGCATCATGGAAGCCTTTAAGGCACAGCATCCCGGCGAGAATGTCCGTGTTTATGCCAACCCGAAGCGCATCCTTGCTAGCGGTTGGAACGTACTGCTCAGACACGCCGCGGGTGACATCATCGTAAGAGTTGATGCCCACTCGAGGGTGCCCGAAGATTTCATCCGCAGGAATGTGGAGCGGATAAGCCTGGGAGAGCAAATTGTCGGCGGAGCCCGAATCTCCGTTCCCGCGAACGACAGCTTTGTTTCCCAATTGCTTTGGCTCGTCGAAGTCAGCGGGTTCGGGGCCGGTCAGGCGAGCTATCGCCGGCCGGGCCGCGCTGGCTACGTCGACACTCTGGCACACGCAAGTTATCGCCGGTCAGTATTTGAACAAGTGGGCGCGTATGACGAACGACTGGGGCGGACAGAGGACAACGAGATTCATCATCGAATGAAGAAGGCGGGTTTCAAGTTTTTCTACGACCCCGCCATTCAATCCCGCCATTCTGTGCGTGGGGATCTCATCAGCTTTGTCAAACAAAAGTATTTGAACGGATATTGGGTTGGGCTCACGCTCGGATTATCGCCACGATGTTTTGAAGCTCGACATTTTGTGCCTTTTGCTTTTGTCTGTGCTTTGCTCGCGTGCATCGCAGCGTCCGGAGCGGGAGGCTTACTGGCCCTGGGCGTTTTGTTGTTCGTGTACTACGGAACCGCGCTGGTTTTTGGAGTGCGGGCGACCGCCGGGGCGGGCGATTCCATCGAAGTGCGTGAGCGGGTCGCCCTTGCAGTTTTTCTTTTGCCTGCCACATTCTTGGCCGTTCACTTGGCTTACGGAGTGGGGACGTTGTCGGGAATTCTCTTGCTTCCCTTCTATTTAATACGCTGGGCGCGCTCAGGTCAGTCCGAAGTGCGCAGTTCGACGGCCGATCGCGAGGAAAAGGGAGGGGCATCTTAGGTTGGTCGGAAGACTTCCGACGAGCCAAGAAGCTGCGTGCCACTCCAGTTCAGGCGCCTGCGGCCAACAAACAAACCAGTTGCGGGAGCCGTTACACCTCCGGAGTAACTGAAGTAAGCTTCTCCTATAACCCATCTCATCGTGATAAAGGCTGAAGCAGCTTCCGACATATTCGTTGGACGTATGGAGGAAGGAGAAGCCCGAGGAGTCGCTAGGGTGCACCTCGAAGCGTTTGCGGGACACACTTTGTCTTTGTTAGGTGCCCGCTTTCTCGAGCTTTACTACGAGCAACTCCGTCGCGATTCGGCAGGAATTACACTTGTGGCTGCGAGAAACAACGAGATCATCGGCTTCGCAGCCGGAGCGATGAACCCACAGGGTTTCTACTCCAGGCTGCTTAAACGACGATGGTTCGCGTTTATGTTGGCTGCGCTTCCTGGAGCACTTCGGCACCCTAAATTGATCCCGAGGTTGCTGAACACGCCCACATATCCGGCCAACCTTCCTGCAGGCGAAGAATTGGCTAACCTCTCCTCGATTGCGGTTCGCCCGAATGTGAAAGGAGCGGGAGTGGGGGCACGCCTGATGCGAGAGTTTCTGACCCAGGCCAAACAGCGTGGGGCAACTTGTGTGATGTGGGGAACAAAGAAATATGACACGGTCGCCAACCGCTTCTATCAAAAGTTCGGCTATTCCGAAGTCAGGGAGTTCCGTGATACGCGGGGCGAGGAGATTCTGGAGTACTATCTTCAAGTCTAGGAATTATCACGTCGCGGCCGCAGGTATCCAGTGCCTCTCCAATCGCATACCTTAGTTGCTACGGATGGAAGGGTTGGGCAGGCTGTCGCTGATAATTTTGAGCGTCAACTCAGTTCTTAGATATGCGTGACACTTTCTTGCCGTTTTCACCGCCTCTGATCGGCGACGAAGAAATCGCTGAGGTCGTGGACACTTTGCGCTCCGATTGGATTACCACCGGGCCGAAAGTGAAACGCTTCGAGCAAGAGTTCGCCGCATTCGTGGGGGCTCCGGATGCGCTGGCATTGAATTCGGGCACTGCCGCCTTGCATGTGGCGTTGGCGACGGTTGGCGTAGGCGCTGGAGACGCTGTCATTACGACGCCCATGACCTTCTGCTCGACAGTCCACGTCATCGAACACGTCGGAGCGCGCCCCATTTTGGTGGATGTGGAGCCAGATACGCTTAACATTGATCCGGGAAAGGTCAAGGAGGTCCTGGAAACGTCTCCGACGCCCCAGGGCAGTGCGGGGCGGATCAAGGCGATCATTCCGGTCCACCTATATGGCCATCCTTGCGATATGGATGCAATCCTGGAAATCGCTCGACAATTCAAACTTGCCGTTATTGAAGATGCAGCCCACGCCCTGCCTGCGAAGCGTCAGGGCCGCACCGTCGGTATGCTGCCAGCCTCTAGCTCGGTTCCAGTTTTCACGTGCTTCTCATTTTACGCTACAAAAAATCTGACTACCGCCGAAGGCGGGATGCTTACTGGGCCAACAGAGCGCATTGATGAAGCCCGAATTTGGAGCTTGCACGGCATGAGTCGCGATGCTTGGAAACGTTACGGCTCTGAGGGTTCGTGGTTTTACGAGGTCACACGGCCGGGCTTCAAGTACAATATGACCGATATTCAGGCCTCCCTCGGATTGCACCAACTGCACAAGCTGCCGGCGTTTCATGCGCGCCGTAGAGAGATTGTTCGCATGTACAACAAGGCATTCTCGAATACACCGGGCTTCCAAGTCCCGGTCGAGCGAAGTGGCATCGAGCACGCCTGGCACCTTTATGTGCTGCGCCTGAATCTGGAGGGTTGGGGGATCTCGCGCAATCAGTTCATTGAAGAACTTAGGGCGCGGAATATCGCGACGTCGGTCCACTTCATCCCGATTCATCTCCATCCTTTCTATCGCGAAAAGTACAACTATGGGCCGGACGATTTCGCGAACGCGTTCCATGCATATCAGCGGATGGTCTCGCTTCCAGTGTACCCCCGGATGAGCGATCAGGATGTGATGGACGTGATCGATGCTGTCATGGATGTTGCTGCGCAGTATGGATCGCAAGCCATTTCGGTGGGAATCAGACCGTAGGGCCCGCCGCGAGTAATTATTAGGAGAGGTTTTTTGGGCATACACGACCTTCGAACTCGAGCGAAGCTCGCCGCTGTGAGTTTCCTTGTGGCATGTCAGCAAGTGGTCCTCTGGGCTCTCGCCGGCGTGCTCTTCCGTTTTTCCCATCAGCGTGAAGAGCCCAAGCGAATCCTGGTCCTGCGAGTAGGCGGTTTGGGGGATTTTCTTTTTGCCGTCCCGAGTATGGTCCGTCTTCGCAGTCGATTTCCCGCGGCTAAGATCGTCCTCCTTACGACGGCCACAACGCAGAAGGCAGGGCTGAACAAGTTCGGGTCTTATGCCGACCTTTCGCGCTCCCACCCCTGGCTTCCTTTCGTAAGCCCGAGCATCGTGGACGAAGCAACTATGTTTCAATCGACCGGTTGGCGGTACCTGAAGACATACGTCCGCCCGAAAATCGTTGCCCTGTCGGCCGATCTTACATTTATTCTTTCACATCCCGGTGAGACGTTCACTAGTTTGGTCAAGAAACTCTTGTTCCTGAAGCTCCTTGGAGCAAAAGGCAGTGTTTACGGTTGGCGAAAGCATTCCACCTACGGCTACGCGCGGAAAACTCAAGACGAAGCACATCGTTTCGAGCACAAAGTGATGGGTCCTCTGAAGGCCATCATGGAATCGCCCCTGCTTTCCTCGATTCATGAAAAGGACGTTGCATTCAACTTGCATATCGATCAGGAGGCCCGTCGATGGGCGGCGGACCTTTGGACATCCCGGCGTTGGGCCGACAAGACGGTGATCGTCTTAGCCCCGGGCTCTATAAACCCGCACAAGGCTTGGCCTTTAGCTAGTTACGTCGGCTTGGGTCGCCGTCTTCTTGAAATTCCAGAAGTATCTCTTGTAGTCGTGGGCCCCGCCAACGATCGGCCGTTAGGCGAGCGCCTCCGCAGTGAACTGGGGGACCGATGCGCGAACCTCGCGGGAGAAATCGACTTGATGCATACTGCGGCTCTGATGGAGCGGAGCGCTATGCTGGTTGGAAATGATGGCGGCGCCGTGCACCTTGCCTCTGCCATAGGTTGTCAGTGCGTGACCATTGCTAATGGCATCGAGCTTCCAGGCGCCGTGGAACCTTGGTTCGATAAGGCAGGCGTGGTCCGACACTCAGTCGTCTGCTCACCGTGTTACTCGGAATCATTTTGTCCCCTGGGGCACCAGGATTGCGTCACGGGCGTTACAGTTGATCAAGTGCTGGACCGTTGCCGATCCTCGCTGTTGAACACCTGCGCTTCAGCTTGAGGATTGTTCGAAAGCCCAGTATTGCAGTGGTCGGCATGAGCCGCCCATTCGGGGCAGGGTTGGTTTCGGGCGAGGGGCCGGCGCGGTCGTGCACCGTTAGGAGACCTTGAGTTCCATGAGTGATGAGAAGAAGTTGATTGTCATGGGCGCAGACCACAATGGGGTCCGGCCGAAAGCATACATCAAGCCCCGCCTGAAGAGCGAAAACTACCACTGCATCGATTTAGGGCCTTATGAAGAGACGCCCAGTGTTGACTATGTGGACTACGCCAAGCAACTAGCCCATATCATAAAGGAGGGTGAAGCCGATTGGGGTATCTTAATTTGTGGAACTGGCGTGGGTATGAGTATTGTGGCCAACAAGGTTTCCGGCATTCGGGCCGCACTCGTGCATAACCAGGAGAGCGCCATCAAGTCTCGCGAGCACAATGACGCGAATGTTCTTTGCCTCGGAGCGTGGATCAACAGCGACGAGCAGAATCTGGAGATTGTGCGGACATGGCTGGGCCAGAAGTTTGGTGAATTCCGTCATGTCAGGCGAGTGGAAAAAATTTCGCCTGATCCCGCCAAGAAAATTGTCTTTGCCAATGGCGTTTTCGACGTTCTTCACTCCGGCCACATTTCTCTGCTCAAATTCGCCAAGTCCTTGGGCGACTACCTGATCGTAGGCGTGAACTCGGATCGATCTGTCAAGGCCCTCAAAGGCCCCGAACGCCCTGTGAATTGCGAAACGGATCGAAAAGCCGTGCTCGAATCCTTGCGCTATGTAGATCAGGTGATCCTCTTCGATGAGCTCAAACCGACGGATTTGATCAACACGCTGAATCCCAACATCGTCGTCAAGGGCGGCGAATGGACCGCCGAAGAGGTTCGAAGCCGGGATGATATTCCCGAGCACATCGTCGTGAAAGTCTGCCCCATGCTGACCGGGTATTCGACTACCGGCCTCATCCAGCACCTGAAGAAGGCATGATTTCACGTTGGCGGAGATCTTGCGCCGCGTCAAGCTCGGCCTATCGGCGCGCGCGACAACTGCGCGACCTGTCGGGCTATGGTCTCCAACCTCGATCGGACCGCCGCCAACATCCTCTTGAATGAACCTTCAGCGCTAGTCGGTAGGTTTTGCGATCGGCGTGTCTTGCTGGTCGGCGATACGATTCTGGATATTTATGTTTATGGCCGCGCCATTGGCAAGTCGGCGGAGACTCCAACGATTGTCGCAGAGGAACTGGAAACCAAGGTCTCGCTTGGCGGGGCGTTCCTGGTTGCGCGAAATCTGCTGGAACTGGGGGCGCACGTGACCTTCGTGAGTCTCGTCGGAAACGATCAAGAAGCAGATCACGTGAGAGGTTTCAACCATGAGCGTTTGAAGAAACTCCTCGTGTGCGATACCTCAAGAAGGACGACCGCCAAGAAGCGGTATTGGGTTGATGGTTACAAACTCTTGCAATTTGATTCTTTGGATAACTCGCCGGTGAGTGCCGACCTCGAAAGAAACGCAGCGAACCACGTCCGAGGGGAGATCTGTGGGCACGATTCCCTGGTTGTCTCTGACTACCGACACGGGTTCCTCACTCCAGGGTTGATCAAGTCGATCTTGCAAATCGCCAAGGACGCAGCCCGGCCTGTGTTCGTTGACTCCCAGGTTTCCCAGGCGGCCGCAAACCATCTGCTCTACCGCGGCGCAGACACCATTTGCTTGAACCTTAAAGAAGCGAAGGAGATTGACCCGGACTTTGAGCCGGGTGACGATACCCAGTGCTTTCGCCGTCTCCATGACCAACTCAAACCTGAGCGGCTGATCGTCAAACTTGGCCAGAACGGCTGCATCGCGATGATGAGCGGGAGCTTCTATCGTTCAAGCGCTTTGAATGTAAAGGCCGTGGACACTTGCGGTGCGGGCGACGCTTTTCTTGCAGCTCTTTGCCTGGGTGATTTGGAAAACCCTGTACTGTCATTGGCGATTGCCAACGCCTGGGCGGGACTTTCTACTCAGGTTAGTGGCCCGGTTCCCGCCGCGCGCCAAGATTTGGTTCGCGCCCTCGCGGGACGAATCAGATAACTCTAGCCTCAAACATCAATGGCAGCAGAGGATCCCATGGGCACGCACTATCAATACGGCCTGTCCATAGAAGAGGTCAACAAGGTTAAGCTGCCAACTTCTCTGGTGCTCCCTTGGGGTGAGGTCACCGTCTGCGCCGACCGAGCCGAATACGGTTTGATTCGCCTCGATTTGGAGGAGGGAGCCGCTCAGCCTTTGCACTTCTGCCGGACCCGGTGGATTGTCTATTTGATTGAAGAGGGTGAGGTGGCGGTGCGGCACAAAGATCGAGAAGGCAAATCCTGGAGTCACGCGCTTAAACGGCAACAGGTATTCCATGCGCCGGCTGGCAAAGTCCATGGCTTTTGCGGCCTCACCAAAAGTGTGATCTATGGATTCACGACATCCAAGCCGGTTGATGAAGTCTACCTGGTGGAAAGCCCACAGGAAGGTTGGGAGAACTTTCGACAATTGGTCGTGACCAAGGACTGGGCGGAGGGTACGGATCGAACTTCCGACTTTCGCGAAAAGTATTGGGGCACGATTGAGAGTGTGGTCAGTCAAGAAGTGGCCGGCAAGCGGATATTCCTTCGCGCTCGTGAGCAGAGCAGCCTGGAGATCCATTGCTCGAAGGTCGAGACTTATTACCTGCACTCAGGCAAGATCAAAGTGGGATTGCGCGTCGGGCGCGGAGAGAACAAGAGTGTGGCGCTATCCGCGGGAGAGGCGTTTGACGTCGAACCCGGCTTGATGCACATGCGAATTGGGATCGAAGATAGTGTAATTGTCGAGGTGTCAACGCGGGACGACGATCGGGATTCGCACCTGGTTGAGGACGGAAGAACCTATCAACATATCGAACGGTAAGTCAGGGAGAATTCTGTTCCGGAGCATTCAACATGAAAATCTTTCTTGATTCCGCCAACCTTCAAGAGATTGAGGCCTGCTTGAAGCGAGGCATTCTCCGAGGTATTACCACCAATCCGTCGCTTCTGAGTAAAGAACCCAAAGGCGAGTTCCTTGCGCACGTCCGAAAGATTGCCGCCCTTTGCGTGCAACATAAACAGGTCATTCCCTTGAGCGTGGAAGTGTTCACGCGGCACGCCTGCGAGATGGTCGACCAGGCGATGCAGATCGTTGAA
>Ga0187803_10000284_pt1 | contig 20872 bp, 22 predicted proteins | sample NC_wetland_sal_i_2_FD_132425 | JGI IMG/M metagenome (GOLD analysis project Ga0187803, IMG submission 132425) | Wetland sediment microbial communities from Neuse River Estuary, North Carolina, USA - Control_3 | ecosystem: Environmental > Aquatic > Freshwater > Wetlands > Sediment | place: USA...
CGACATTCCGCAATAGATGAGAAATCTTGGTTGGCTTTCCTCTTTCCACCGCCCGCCCCGCTATTCCGCCATCTGCAAATTCAGCGCGATGCGCACTCCGTTCACCAGCACCTGCCCCTTATCCAGGAGCTCCTGATTGGTGATTTCTGAATTCGCGAATTTCTGCGCCAAGCCCTTCGGAACTAGATACTCAATCGCCTCCGAACGCTCTTTTCCGGCCGCGCTGGAGCCGAGCGAATTCACCACTGAGAAATCGTAGTAGTCCACCGGCACGTCGCTGGGAATCCGATCCAGCACGTCCTTCATTTTTGGAGCCACGAACAGATCAAAAGTGAGCGCCGCGCGTTTGTAGAGCGACGTTTTTTCCGGATCGTACCGCGTGGTGTTCTTCATCGTCATCTGCAGCACCATCTGTTTGCTCACAACCACGAATGTCGGCGGGTCGTAATCCACGAATCCAAACTTGGCCTGCCCCTCCTTCGAGAGTGCATCAAGCTGCGGCTGGTACTGCGTCTGCAACTTCTCCGCATCGGCCGGTGTCGCCGCCGGCTTGGCCTGCGACAAATCCACTTTTGGCGCGGTGCCGGTTCCGGAATCCGCGGGGTTCCCTGCCGCTGCCGATGGCAACAAGTTCGGATTGCTGCGAATCAGCCTGCCTGCCGAAGTGGATGAACTCGCTGTCGAGTTCGCGTCAATCTTCGAGGATTTCGAGCGCGCCTGCGTATCCACGGCCATGGGGTCGCGGTCCAGCAGCGACAGTCCGAATTCTTGCCCGCCCAGATAAACCAGCGAACGATCCAAAATTTCCTGGCGCGCGTTGTCGTCCTTCTCCAACACCATCTGAAACGCGTCTTTGCGGTCCAGCACCATCGCGAGGATGTCCGCGCCTTCGTAGTCGTAGCTTCGTTCCGCCTCGCGCACGTGGTAGGCCACCTCGATTCCGATGGCGTCGCAGTCCACGTCCGGCGGAATGTTCTGCGCGATAATTTGCAGGATCGGGAGGATCACGTCGCGAAACGTGCGGGCCGCCCGCTCGTTCCGCGTGAACTGCTTCGAGTCATACGCCGCGTTGTAATTGCCCGTGGCTTTCAGCACCACGCGGTCCTTAAAACGCACAAACTCCAGCCCGCGCGTGTCGGCGTCGATCTGTTTGGAGGGATCTTGCCCCACCACTCGGTTGAGATTGAAAGGAAACGGGAATCTTACCCTCGTGATTTCCTGGTGGATGGTTTTCAATTGCGCAAGGTATTGCGTCTCGAGGGCTTTCAGTTGCGGATTCAGGATCTCATTGGGACTTACCTGGGCGGCAGCACTCGTCGCGCAGCCCAAAAACATGGCCGCCAACAATACAGAATTGAGCACACTGCCCCGCCCGATTGAGCGCATCGTCTTCATCCTTTGATCTTAGCATTCGCTACTTGGTTGTGTATTGCGACCCTGGCCGTCCCGGCTTCTGGTAAGCCGGCTGCGCGATCGCCCGCGTGAATGCGATCACCGCTTTAATCTCCTCCGAGCTCAGCGTTTTGCCGTACGGCGGCATCATTGCGGATTTCCCCAATGCGCTTCCCCCCAGCGTGATGATGTTCTGCATGTACTCGTCGCTCTCGCCGTTCAGTTTTTCGCCCTCATTCATCAGCGGCGGCATCGGAGTCACGTTGCCGCGGTTCGATGGCCCGGCGGGTGTCGAATCGGCGTGGCACCATACACAGTATTGGTAAAACACCCGCTTGCCTTGCGATTCCTGGTAGCCGAGCTTGATCAGCTTGGTGCTGTCGTTCCAATCCGGCTCCGTATCGTACGCGCCAAAAGCTTCATCCGGCTTCACCACCGCCGCGCTCTTCTTGCAACCGGAAAGCGCCAGCACGCACAGCACACTGCCCACGAGAAGCGCGACCATCATCAATTTGGCTTTCATCGCCCGGCTCCCTGCGCAATCGCGTGTGTATTTGCCGCGCTTTTGGATCCCGCCGGCTTGCTTCCCGTGCGTAGCGTCATCAGATACGCGGTCAGTGCCCGGATTTCTTCGTCCGTGAAATTGCGCCGCGACTCAATCGTGTCCGGCTGCAGTGCCTGTGGATCCCGCAGCCAGGCTTCAATCCACGCCGGCGTCAGCCAATTCCCCGCGTTATTCAGGTTCGGCCCCACGTACCCGCCGGTTCCTCCAATTGTGTGGCATGACTGGCACTGAAACTTCACTTCGTACAGTTGTTTGCCCATGGACGCCATCGCCGGAGAAAATTGCCGCGCGTCCACGCTTTCGGGATTGACGTCCGGTTTCTGCACTGCCATCGACAAGTACTCTGCCGCGATGGCCGCATCTTTATCCGCCATGTTGAATTGAGGCATACGCAAGATCAGCGCTGGGCGGATGGTCTGCGGATTCTTCAGAAAATCCGCGATCCACTTTTTCTGGGCCCGGCTGCCTTCGTACGAAAGGTCTGGCGCAAGCGTTCCGCCATAGCCGTTAAAACGGTGGCAGGCGTAGCATTTGTAGCGCTCGTAAACCTCCGTGAACGCGCCCACCACCTGGAACGAGGCCTCCTTCTTAGGCACCACCAGATGATGTAACGCGCTGGTTGGCGCCGGCCCGGTCTCGCTTAACAAAGCCGTTGTGACAGCGTCAAGATCGGCTTTGTTCCAGCTGTATTGCGGCATGCGCGCCGCCGGATTCACCGCCATCGGGTCCTGCAATTTCGCTTGAATGTAGGAAACCAGGTTGCGCTCAATCTTTGCTTTTCCGAATTCCAGCTCCGACGCGTTCTTGGCGCCCAGCGCCGTGAGGTCCGGCCCAAATTCTTTCTGCGTCCCAATGCCATTCAGCGAATGGCAGCTCGCGCAGCCCTTCTCCGTAAACAGCCGCTTTCCGGTCGTCACCTCTTCGTCGGTGGGGGCTCCGAGTTGCGGTACATTAGTCAGCAAATCGGAATCCGTCAGGTTGTTCATCACGTACTGCGAAACCTTGTACAGGTCTTCGTCGGTCCAGCCGTACCGCGGCATATTGTTGTGCGCCAAATAACCTTGTGGGTTCCGTAGCCACGCCACCAGCCATTCTTGCTTGACCTTGCTTCCCACCTTGGTCAGCTCCGGCCCAATGTCGCCGCCGATCAGTTTCGTCTCTCCGCCGCGCGTTACCGCCACCGGATGGCACGTGGTGCACATCATTTGCCGGAAACGAACTTCTCCCTCGGAAATCAGGTCTGGCCTTTTGCTCCATGTGGCGGCCACCGCCTGATTGATCTTGTACGCCTCGAGCGGCTTGGCCTTCTGCGCGCTCAGGAACCCCGAAAGCGCCTTGATCTCCTCTTCCTTCAGCCGGAATTTCGGCATGCGCGTTTCGTCTTCGTTCTCAACGCCGTTCACCGTCACGTTGCCATCTTTATCGAGAATCGTGCGCGGTTCCTTCAGCCACTTGTAAATCCATTCGCGCGATACCTTGTAACCGATGCTCGATAGATCCGGGCCCAGCATCGGCCGATCTAGATTGTTCAGTTTGTGGCAACCCTGGCAATTCAATCGCGTCAGCAGTTCCCTGCCGCGCGCCAATTGTGGTGTCTCTTTGAGATCCGCCTGGTGGCAACTGCCGCACGAAGCCTGCAAGAAATGTGCGGGCAAAATCGGTTGTTCCCAGGCCAACGTCGTTTCGTGTGCTTCGGCCACTTCGGTAGAAGGCCCCTGGCCGCGGTGGCATACCGTGCAGCCCCAATCCCGCACGTTGTGGGGAATCGTCGGGTGGGCGCGGAACGGTTGCGGCACGGCCGGGTCCGCCAGGCTAGCTTGTGTTATGCCTTGGTGGCAAGTCGTGCACCGGTCGGTCACATTCATTCCCGGCAACCACACTTGATCGATGTTCGGACTGTAATCGGCCAAGAGCTTTTTCGTGTCCGGCCGCCCCTGGGCATACCTTACAAACGAGCGCTTGTACTGCTTCCACTCCGAGCGGAAGTCCTTGACCGGCGAAATGGCCAGCACCAATACACAAATCACCGTCGACACCGCGAAGGTAAGCCGCATTTTCTCCGTCAACTTACCCATCTCTTCAGCCGGCATGTGTCCCCCATGGCCACACCCAGGACCAGCCCGGGCCGCGGAAAAATGTTCCGACCACTGTCAGGCAAACCGCGGTGGCGATGAACCACGTCATCACCCACCAGGACAGTGGCTTGGTTCGCAGCGCTCCCATCCATCCGCTCGTCGCCTTGGATTGGTACGATGCCAGCAGCAACGCCGCCACCAGCGCTGTCGGCACGATGATCGTCCAGGCGTCGAACACCACCAGGACGATTAGCAGAGGCACCAGCACTCCAATGACAATTCCGAGGCGCTTCGAACGATTTTCGCCCCACAGCGGTTTCCCTTCCACGTTCACGTGGAAGTAGGGAATAACGATCAGCGCCACCACTACCATTGTCGGGATCAAAATCCCCGCTACAAACGGTGGAAAAAAGTGCAGCAATTCTTGCAAGCCCAGAAAGTACCACGGCGCTTTTGCAGGGTTTGGCGTCAGCAGCGGGTTGGCGAGTTGTTCCAGCGGCGCATCCCAGAACAACGCAATCAGCACCATCGCAATGATGAGCACTTCGAAGACGATGGCCTCCCGCACCAGCAAGTGCGGGTAAGTCATCAGTTTCGGTCCGCGCTCGTCCACAACCTTTGCGGACGTGTTCCGCGTGATGAACACGATCCGGCGCGGCTCTTTTTCCGCGTCCGAGCTGAATCCTGATTCGATTTTATTTTTTTCCGTCATCGTCTTTTGACCGTACCGTCAGCCCGCCGTCCTTCTGCACGCGCCAGAAATGCACGCCGATGAAGAAGAATGCGAGTAACGGGAGAATGACCACGTGCAGCACGTAAAACCGTAGCAGCGCGTTTTCGCCCACGATGTTTCCGCCCAGCGCCACGAAGCGAACCTTGCCGCCGATGATGGGCATCGCGGAAATGATGTTCGTTCCCACCGTGACTGCCCAAAACGCAAGCTGGTCCCAAGGCAGCAGGTAGCCTGTGTAGCTCAGGAACAGCGTCAGCAACAACAGAACGACGCCCACTACCCAATTGAACTCATGCGGTGGCTTGTATCCGCCGCGGTAAAACACATGGAACATGTGCCAGAACACCAGCAGCACCATTAGGTGCGCGCCAATGCGGTGCATGTTCCGCAAGAACACTCCGTTCGACACCACGAACCGCAAATCTTTCATGTCGTGGTAAGCATTCGGCACGGCGGGATGGTAGTAGAACATTAGCAGCACGCCGGTCACCACGAGGATGATAAAAAGCAATAACGACAGCGAGCCCAGGTAATACGCCGCGCGCACTCGCAGGGACTTCTCGCGCACTTTCACCGGCAGCCAGTGCAGGAACAAATTGCCGAACACCGCCACGCTTCGCGTCCGGTTGGTGATGGCGGGCCCGCGGCGAAAAATTGACTTCCACACCTGCGTGGCGCGCAAGTTTTCGAGAGCGTTGTTGAAAAAGGTGGCCATGGTTCTCCTCAGGCCTTCAGGACCTGATCGGCTTTGATGATCTGCAGCTTATCCACCAGCAATTCTCCGTCGGCGGTCAGGTTGATCGAGTAATGGGGCAGCGGACGGGGAGCAGGCCCTTCAATTTTCTTCCCATCGGGTTGGAACTTGCTGCCGTGGCACGGGCACGCAATCATGTCCGCTTCCGGCTTCCACTGCGTGACGCAGCCAAGATGCGTGCACACGGCGGACACGGCATAAAATCCCGCCGGCGTCCGCACGATGTACACCTGCTGATCCTGCAGGAAAGTTACCGAATTTACCGGGTACAGATCCGGGTTCCCCGCGCGAAACGTTGTCGACGGTTCGAACAAAACATTGGGCGAAAAATATTGATAGGTGAGCGCCGCGCCGCCCAGCCCCGCGACCCCCAGCGCTCCCATGGTGATCTCGTTGAGAAAATCTCGCCGTGATACGCCGGGCTTGCCGTTGGCCAGTTCCGGCGCCGCGTTATCCTTTGGGTCGCTCATGGCTATAGAACAATCTCCTCTTGGGATATCAATCCTGGTTCTTGCTCGAATACTTCGAATGCTTCCATCGAAATCGTGTTGACGGGGCAACGTTCCGCGCACAACCCGCAGCGGATGCAGATGGTTTCATCCTTCACCATCACCGAGCCCTCCACCTGGTTCAATTCTTCCGGCGAAACATGCTGCAAATCCACGGTTCGGAGTTCCCGTTCTTTGCCCAGCCGTTCTTTTTCTTCCTCGGTAAACGCAAAATTCTTCAGCGGCGCCAGTGACAGGCAATTTTCTGGGCAAACGTCCACGCACCCGCCGCAGAGAATGCATTCCGTCCCATTTGCCTCATTGCCTTCAAAGATCGTGTTGATCCAGCACTGCAGGCAGCGGCTGGCTTCCGCTCTCGCCTGCTCTTCGGTGTAGCCTGTTTCCACTTCCGCCACGCCGGTGCGCCGCTCGAGCGGCAGCGCCGGCACCGTCAGTCGCGAGTATTCGTCGTAGTTGGCTTTCATCTCATGGTGATTGAGCACCGTGATTTGCACGTACTTGTCTTTTGGCTTCCACTCCGGCCCGCGCAGGAACTTGTCGATCTCCGTCGCCGCCTTCTTGCCGTCGGCAACCGCGTTGATGATCAGCCGGGGCCCAAACGCGATGTCGCCCGCCGCGAAAATTCCCGGTGCGGTCGTCATCAGCGTGTCCGGATTGATCTTCAGCGTGCCCTGGCGCGTCGTTTCAATGCCATCCTCTGGTTTCAAAAAGGTCAGGTCGGAAGACTGCCCAATCGCCAGAATCACCGTGTCGCACGGAATCACAAACTCCGTGCCCGGTTCAAACTTCGGATTAAAGCGCTTGTTTTCGTCGAACACCGAAAGGCACTTCGTCACTTCCAGTCCCGTCAGCTTGCCGTTCTTTCCCACAAACTGTTTCGGCCCCAGCGAGGGGCGCAAATGAATTCCTTCCAACACGCTTTCCTCAATCTCTTCTTCTGACGCCGGCATTTCCGTGCGCGATTCAAGGCACACCAGCTGCACTTCCCGCGCGCCCATGCGCAACGCCGCCCGCGAAACGTCCATAAACTCCTTCATGGCCACGTCCATTTCGCTGGAGCTCAGCTCATTGGGGAGCACAACGCTTGCCATGTCGGTCATCAGCTTTTGCTGTTGCTCGCGCATCGCCGAGCGCGCTACGTCGATGGCCACGTTTCCGCCGCCAATCACCACTACCTTTTTCCCGACTTCAAATCGGTAGCCCAGATTGACGTTCAGCAGAAAATCGATGCCTTTAACCACCCCATCCAGATCATGGCCGGGAAGATTCAAGTCGCGGCTGCGGTGCAAACCAAACGCCATCAAAACCGCTTTGTAACCTTGCCGTCGCAGATCTTCCAGCGTGAAATCCCGCCCCAGCCGCATGTTCAGCTTCAACTGCGGTCCCAGGTCCAGAATTTCGCGGATTTGCGCCTGCAAAACGTCGCGCGGCAGCCGGTACTCCGGTATGCCCAGGTGCATCATGCCACCCGGCACAGCCGCCGCTTCAAAAATGGTCACGGAATATCCCAGCAACGCCAGATCGTGCGCCGCCGACATGCCCGCTGGGCCGGAGCCGATGACTGCCACCTTCTCGGAATATTTTATTTCTGGCGTTCCGCCAAAGACGTCGATCGGGTTCCGGGACTCCGGTCCATAGCGTTCGGTGACAAACCGCTTCAGCGCGCGGATCGAGATGGGCAGGTCGAACTGGCCGCGCCGGCATGCGGGCTCACACGGATGCCCGCATACGCGGCCGCATATCGATGCGAACGGGTTGGGAGTCCTGGCGTAGCGGTATGCTTCTTCGTACCTTCCCTGCGCGATGAGCGAAACGTATCGTCCCGCCTGCGTATGCACGGGACACGCTTGCATGCACGGAAAGTTCGACTCCAGCCATTCCAGGTCGACTAGCTTGGTTCGCGTTGTCACTGGGTTCGCTCGGGCCCCGATCTCCGCTCGCTTATTTCTTGACCGTCAGATCGGCCGTGGCCGTCCCTGCGCCTACTTCCACCGCCTGTGTCGTCTCCTTGCCGTTCTCACTCCACGTCTTCAAGGTGTACTTGCCCGCAGGAACGTTCTTGATTTCGTAGTTGCCGTTCTTGTCGGTCAGCGCGAAATAGGGTGTGGGCACGATAACAATGTACCCATTCATTTCCGGGTGCACGTTGCACAGCAATCCCGCCACACCCACATTGTCAAACTTAAAGCCCTTCTTTTCGCCCTTCGGCCAGGTGCCCAGGTTGCCCTTGAGCTGCTTGTTGCCACTGATGCTCGGCCAATACACGTTGTGGCCTACAGGATCGCTGTTTAGAAATTCCACCGTCGTTCCCGCCTGCACCACTAATACATGTGGTGTGAATGTCATTTTCACCTGGTCCATCACCGGCTTGGCCGTCGGCGCTTCAAACTTCTTATCAGGAATCGCGTCAACATACACTGCGATGTTTTCCGCCGACTTGATTCCCTGTACGCTGACCTTGCCCTTGATTTCTCCAGCCCGGCCCGCGCCTGCCAGCAATAGGATTGCACCGCTCACCGCAACTGCTTTAACCGCAATTAAACGTAGCCTCATTGTTCCCTCTCGTTTCCGTGGATTCTTGTCCCAGAAATCTTTTGGCCCGCAAGGACCGATTAGAATACGTAGTCGATGCCGGTCAAGAACACGTTCGGACGGTAGTACAGCGTCCCCGTCCCGCTCGCATAGGGCTTGTTCCACAGGCGGTCGTATTCTCCCACGATTTTGATATTGGCGCGTACCAGGATCTGGTACCCGGGGCTGAAGCGGTTCCGCGTGTCAGATTGGTAAGTGTTGTTGATGGCGTCCGAAGGCGAATTGACAAAGTCATACCGCATCGTGGCGATCAACCACGGATACAGCCAGTAATTGCCCACCACGAATCCGCCGTTAAACGTTACCGCATTGGTTGGCACAATCGTTCCCGCCTCTGTGTCCACCAAGTGGTTGTTGTCGTGACCATGCAAGCCCACTCCATAGAGCTCGAGTTTACGGTACTTAAACCTCACCTCGGCACCCGCTCGGTAGAAAGGATCGTTGATGGTGTCCCCAAACCCGTATAAGGTGCCGCCGAAATTCTGTTGATTTGTCCCGTGGTAATAAAAGGCGCCAACTCGAATCGAGGTGTGATCCCTCGGCCCCGTCGGCCCTGCCGCCTGAATCCCATGCCGGCTCTCTGGATCCCGTTCCAAGTTGAACTGATAGCTGGTGTGCAGATAGACGTCCTTTGAATTGCGGGCCGTATTCGCCGGACCGGTTCCGTAAGCTGCATTGGTTCCGTCGACAAAGGCGGCCGACCAGACGAAGTTGCCGTTGTTCGGAGAACCCCCAAATTCGATCCCCCGCTGCGGTGTTCCCAGAATGAATGGGTTGTTTGTAGTCCCGCAGACCGTCACAACCGGCGGCGTGCTGCTGCACGCCGGGCCCTGCGCTAGTGCGCCCTCGCCCAGTATGTCGTATCCCGTCAGGTAGGGAGTTCGTGCATTCGTGAAGGGCAGGTCCAGTTCAAACTGTCCGAAGCGCACGTTCAACGCGTTCGTCGGCAAATGGAAGTAATGCCCCAGGTCGTTGTACTTCAGGTAGGCATCTCCCAGCCCTCCGCCTTGCCCGGTTCCCCCCGCCGATATGTCGTCGTCAATCCAAAACGAAAAATTCGGGCCAAAACTTCCCGCGCTGATAATCGTGAAGGTATTCGGCACGAACAAATCTGTCCGTGGTACATAACCCCCCGCCGCCACCAAAGCCGCGGGCTGTTGCGCGTTCCAGTTAAAGTTCCCTTCGTAGCGGAACGAAATCGGTATCGTCCCCGGAATCTCTCCTGGATACACCGCGCCCGGGAACGCCTCTTTCTGTGCTTTCGAGCCCAGCATCACGGGCTCTTGCTTCACAAAAGTCTCGTCATCCTTGGGGAACTTGAAGCCGTTCTTCTTGAATGCCAGCCCAAAATCGTTCAACTCCGGGTAATTGTTGTGGCAAGTCGTGCAGGACGTTCCGTACTTCCGCGAAAATGCAGGAATAGCCTTCCCGGAGGGGGTTGTCACGAACAGCATGGCAACCAGCACCATCCCTAACATCAACCCTGCCACCACGTTAGCATTCAGACGATTAGTTTTCATTTTCTTCCCCAGCCTGCTCCCCGTAATGGGCAGCGGCATTGTGTCGTGCGATACAGATAGTTCGTTCAGATGCCTTGCCATTGTCGGATGAGCGATACGTTGGTGCGGTGACTAAGGTCACCGTTGGGCGTGACGAGCGTCACACAGCCCATTTTCCCTCTGGTTGGTGCGACAACGCACCAAACAGAACCTCCAACCGCCATTTTTTCGAGGAAATTCTGTGGAAAACGGCGCCGCGCCCAAGTTACAACGCGAACAGACATCGAAGATGGCCACGGGGTGCAATCTCAAACTGCCTCTTTTTGCCCGCCGCTTGCCGGTTTACATTTCGTCAGTTTCGGGTTTTACTACGACTCGAACAAACGCCTCTCTATAGCGGAGACCTTTTTGGCCAAGGCACGGATTCTCCTCGCGGATGATCACACGCTTGTCGCCGAGGCGTTCAAGCGCCTCCTCGAACCCGAATTTGAAGTGGTTGGCACGGTCGCCGATGGCCGCGCGCTGTTGCGCGTGGCGCCGCAGCTCAAGCCGGACGTGGTCCTCGTTGATCTGAACATGCCGCTGCTCAACGGCCTTGACGCCAGCGAGCAACTCAAGCAAGTGCTCCCCAAGGTAAAGATCATCGTCCTCACCATGAACGAGGATCCGGAAATTGCCGCGGAGACTTTAGGGAAATGGGCTTCGGGTTACCTGCTTAAGAAGTCCGCGGGCAGTGAGCTCTTGAAGGCCGTGCGCGATGTGCTTAAGGGTCGCAGATATGTTGCGCCGGATCTGCTGGAGGCTCTCGCGGCAATTCTTGTTCGTGATTCAGGTTCCGCTTCCGCGCGCACGCTCACTCCGCGTCAGCGCGAAGTGCTGCAGCTTCTTGCCGAAGGGCATACGATGAAAGAGGCCGCGGCGATTTTGAACGTGGCCACGCGCACCATCGCCTTCCACAAATACCGCATCATGCAGGATTTTGGTTTGGAGAATAATTCCGAACTCTTGCGCTTTGCCATGAAGCAAAAGCTGCTCGACCAGAATTGAAAGCCGCGCCTTAACTGCGGCAAAAGCTGTTCTTTTTTTCCTTTTTTACTCTTTCACTCTCTTGCTTTTCTTTACTTCGTCGCTTCTTTGCCTCTTCCTATTTCGACAGCGTCTGCTGCACCCTGCTGCCGCGCCAGAACTGCTGGCCCTGTTCCGGCAGCGTGTAGACCGGATCGAAGTATTCGTAGCGGCGGGTCAACGCTTCCGGATCATCGGCTTCGATGCCGGTGCGATAGTTCTTCGTCCAGTAGGAAATGCCCAGTTGGCGGTCGTACTCCTTCACCTGGTGCACCCAGCGCTTGCCGACAAACGGCACGTCGCAAATCATGCGCGGCGTCGCGAAGCCGGGCAGGTAGCCCATGATGTCGTGCTGCAATTTCTGCACTTCGTGGATCGCCAGGCGCCAGTGCTCGGCGTTGGGGATCATGTCGCACTGGTAGAAGTAGTACGGCATGATCTTGCCGTAATCAAGCAGCATAAAGCACAGCTCCAGTAGCTCGTTCGCGCTGGTGTTCACGCCGCGCAGCAGCACGCCCTGATTGCGCACGTCGCGATAGCCCATGTCCAGTAGGGCCTGCACCGCTTTGCGCACCAGCGGCGTCACTTGCCGCGCATTGTTCACGTGCGTGTGCACCGCAATATCCACGCCGCGTTCGCGCGCTTTCTTGGCCAGCCGCTCCAGCCCGGCCAGCACTTCGCTCTGCAAAAAGTGTTGCGGGATGCCGATGAGTCCCTTGGTCGCTAGGCGAATGTCCTTGATATTCGGCAGGTCCATCAGCTTCGAGCAGAAATCTTCGAGCGTGGCGATGGGCGTGTTGGCGATGTCCCCGCCGCTGACCACCACGTCGCGCACCGAGGGCGTGACGCGCAAGTACTCGAGCATCTGCTGGTAGCGGTCCTTCTGCGGGATCTGGAACTTCAGCTTCACCACTTGCGGCACGTCGTTGCCCACAAGATCCATGCGCGTGCAGTGGCCGCAGTATTGCGGGCACGTCGAAAGCAGTTCCGCCAACACTTTCGTGGGGTAGCGGTGCGTCAACCCTTCCACCGCCCACATATCCGCTTCATGCAACGAGTCGCGGCTGGCCTTCGGATGGCTCGGCCATTCCGGGTGGCGATCTTCAAACGCCGGCAACATGTAGCGCCGCACCGGATCGTTCCACAAATCCTTCTCATCCATGGTGTTCAGCATGTGCGGCGGAATCAGGATGGACATGGTGGCGCGCTCTTTGATGTCGCGCTCGACGCTGGCCAGCAATGTTTCCGGGATGAGTTCGCCAAAAACTTCCTTCAACTCGCCCAGGTTCTTCACCGTGTGCCGCCGCTGCCACAGCGCGGTTTCCCACTCTTCCGTGCTCACGTTTTTGTAGCCCGGCAAGCGCCGCCAATCCGGCTCGACAAACTCGCGCTTCAACGGGTAGTGGAATGGCTGCTCGGAGGCGTGTACTTTCCCCGCCGGCTTCCAGGTCGGCCGCGCGGCCTTCGTTCCGGGCGTCACCGCATTTGTTCCGGGCGCAACGATTTTCGTGTCACTCATAGGCGTGTTCCTGTGTTCGGGGGACTTCCGCGTGCCACGGCGTGTGTACAACTAAGGATAGCCGAGAGCGTAACTTTGCGCCACCCCCTGCGCTTATCTCCTGCCTTTGTAGCGCGGTTTTTGCGTCCCGTGTGCACTCTACCGGGATGGCCAGCCTTCAGGCTGGTTCTCTGGTCTCCCGATTTTCCAATTTCAATTTTCGAATTTCCAATTTCGGCTTTTCTCTTGGTTTTGTAGCGGCCACCTTCAGGTGGACATCTTTAGGGGGTCGGAGCTTCAGCTCCGACATAAACGCTGTCTCCGGAACCTCTCTCTCATACCGGCTTGCCCCGGACTGCGGGGTGATCTCAACCGCGATGCACAGCACCCCCCGAAACGCCCTTCCGCCCATTGACGTCTCGACTCCGCTCCGAAATCGCCATTGTATTACATCCTGAATTACTGTATTCGTAACGTATCGGTTGAGATCAACAATGAATCCGTCTCGGGCGTTTCTCTTAGTTTATCTTCCCATCGCCGGTCTAGTCCTGGCACAAGTTACCGAGCCGCAAACTCGTCAGGTATCAGGCGTAGTCCAAACCTTGGATGGAAAACCCCTTCCCCACGTGACAATTCGCATGACCAACATTAGCGGCACGACGACAACAGATTCTGGCGAGTTCACATTTAATCTGTCCCCAAAGATCGTACCTGGACAGCCTATCGAACTTTCCTTAGAGGGAGACTGGGTCATCTCGAGCCCTTGGGAGGGTCGCACCTTTGTACCAATGCTCGGGACAGACGTGATTCATGTCCGGGTCGCGCATAAGGGTGATCCCAGGCTCTTGGCGGACCCCGAACTCGTGCAGAACATCGTAGTAGGAGTCACTTCCCAGCTGAAGCCTTTTTTCGCCGGAGAGCTAGGAAACCTCACGGTCGCCGCACAACCAGACGATTACCTAGCTCCCAAGGCGAAGGAGCTCGGGCTCACCGAAAGTCAAATGAAGTCAGCTATCGACGTGTGGGTAACTGAGGTGAAAGGACCGTATCAGAAAGGGCTCGCAGCTTTATATGGGAAACGTTTCGGGGACGCGAGCCAACTTTTCAAGCATTCTATTGCGGCGTCAGAAGGTGATCTATTCGCAGAGTACTATGGCTTAGCCGACGCTGAACTGTCCCAGGGGCACTTTGTCGATGCAGAGTCTGCGTTGAGGAAGGCCCTCGCCATCCAGCCCGAGCACACCGGGGTTCTAGATAAATTGGGCTGGATATTGGCCAGGCAGGACCGCTTCAGCGAGGCTCAGTCTGCCCTGGAACTCGCCATCAACATCGACGAGAGAGTCACAGGTAGGGACAGTCCCAACGTTGCGATTCACTTGACCACAATTGGGTGTTTGTACGGCATGTCTGGTCATTTCCCTGAGGCTGAGTCCGCGCTGGAGAGGGCGCAGGCGATTCTGGGCAGGTCCCATGAGACAGGCGACCGGGCCCTTGCCGTCTACCTCAACTTGGCTGAAATACTCCGAGCCCAGGGGAAGTACGCGGAGGCCAAAATTAACGCAGAAAGGGCTCTTTCGATCACGAATCGGCAAGGGGGGCCGCTTGGCTTGGTAGCTGAGTATCCTCTCATCCAGTTGGGGCTGATATATGCAAACACGGGTCTCTACGTCCAGGCCGTGGAGTTGTTGAAGCGAGCCCAAACGACAGACGAGAGGGAGTTGGGGCCGTCGCATCCGGATGTAGTGAGAGATCTTATTAACTTGGCATCCGTCTACATCAGAGAAGACGACTACGTCAGCGCTGGGCCGCTCCTGGAGCGAGCCCTATCCATCAGCCAAGAAGGTGGACGGGCTGATAGTCTGGAAGCGGCAGGAGCTCTCTGCAACCTTGGGCGCGTGTATGACGAACAAGGCAAATATTCCGATGCAAGGCGTGTCCTCGAACATGCCCTCGTAATTTCGCAAGAAAAACTGGGTCCAAAGAACTATCGGATTGCGATAGTCCACCAGTACTTAGGAATTCTCTCTCTTGACGAAAAAAAATTCAGTGATTCCGAGAGGCATCTCAATGAGGCGTTGGCGATAGACGAAAAAATCTTAGGAGCGGAGCATCCAAGTACAGCAGCAGACCATAACTGGCTGGGATTCCTCAACTTTTCGCAGGGCTGTTATGCTGCAGCGGAGTCGGAGTATCTCCTCGGCTACGGCGCATTACTCAAGAACTACGGCCCAACTAATCCAGAGGTTGGAAAAACTGCCAGTAACATTGCCGAGACGCTCCGCCGTCAAGGAAGGTACGCTGAGGCCGCCCAGTACGATAGCGTAGCTGCGAAAGCGCACAGGCAATCTGGCGGCGAGCTGCCTGCAAGTAAGCCGGACAGTCCCTAGAGGCGACCAATGAAAGCAACGGTATCCAGCCAACCCTTGCCTGCTAAGGCATACGTCCGGATCGGCCTAGTCGGCATCGCCGTCTTCTTGCTTCTTCTGTTTGCCTATTCTCGGTTGATTCCCCTCTTCGCTGAGTACGGAGAGCTATATTTCTTTCGGTACATTCTACTTTTGGCGTTCGGCCTGGTCGGGGCGATTGTCTTATTCGGAGTAATACGAAGTTCCTCCACTATCAGCTACACGGAAAAAAACTGGAAGGTCAAAATCGGTGGGCCGGCCGCGGTATTCTTCCTCGTTGTATGGGGAGGAATCAAATATGTTCCCAATACGCCGCAGACCTTTGACGTTACGATACGACCAGAGAGTTCGGAGACCAATGGTGCGATCATCACGTCAGGATCGATACTGGTTGACCTCGATTCTGACCGGCGGAGCCAGCGTCTCAGCCCGAGCGGGGAAGCAGATTTCAAGCAGGTCCCATGGAGATTCAGAGGAACGGCAGTAAGCGTCCGGGCTCAAGTGGAGGGGTACGAAGAGACGCCCCAGTCTATAGTTCTTTCGGGAAGCGTTGTCACTCTGCTCCTCATCAAATTGCCGCCTCCAGTTACGCAGCTTACTGGCTCAATTGTTCTGCCAAAACAAAAGGCGGGCGACATTAAGATTCTTGTCGAGGGCCAAAATAGCGAGACATCCCCAGACAAGTTTGGAAGATTTCAACTGAGCGTGGACGGCAGGCCGGGCGACAGGATACGAGTCAAAGTGTTCATCAATGGAAATTTGGCTTACGACGACTTTCAGAGTTTGCCGGGACCAGTAACAATCAACCCTCGCCTCAATAAATAACTACAAACTGAGAATCTCTAACAGAAAATCGTTGCTCCCGGTGGGCCTTCTCTTCTCCGCCCAGTTTCTCTCCCAACGCACGCAGTATTCGAATACAATACTATTACATTATCTATTGACACGGTAACTTTTCCGTGCTATCATATCTCGTGAATCGTCGGCACAAGCTCGCGCGTCTCCCTCAACAAAATCCTTCTGGTCTACTTTCCAGACCACTTTTCCCTCATCTCTTTGTCTTTCCTTCGCTTTTTCGGAGGCAAATCCCCGCTAACTCCAATGTTTCCCCTTCATACAACGATTCTGCCTGTAAGTCCTTTTTCCCCCCTTCATACGAAAAAGGTGGGGGGTAGGGGGGTATCCGTGGTATGACCACTCGTTCCATTTCGGGAATGCACGCGCAAGAGCCGATCCATCCGCTCTTCTCTTTAGGGGGTCGGAATTTCAACTCCGACATAGAACCTTTTTCTGCGCTATCCCTTCTCTTGTGCCGGGCATTGCAACCGGCACAAGGAATAGCCATGGACTGCAAACTCCCAAGTCTACTCGATTCCTCAGGGGCTAAAGCCCATCACACAGGAATCCTTAATGTCGGAGCTAAAGCTCCGACCCCCTAACGGAAAAATCGCATGAATACACCAGAACTTCTTGTGAACTCCCGACTACAAACTATTGACTTCAAACTGGCCTTCTCCCCTAACCCCTTTGTTTCCGTCACTTATGCAACGCTTATTCATAAACTGTCTCATTTCTATCACTTGCAGGACAGGGGGGGAGGGGGAGGGGTGATTATTGTTAACCAGATTGCTCCCCACTTTCGCCTCGGCTGGGAGCTCCCGCAGAGCCTCAATGAGTTACCATTATTGTACTTACTCAAAGAATGTCGGCGCGCCGACATTCCATCTTCCCACAAGCCTCCGCCACAGTCTGCGTTCGGACCATCTTTCACTTTTTCACTCTTGCACTCTTTCACTTTCGTACTCTTTCACTTTTGCACTCTTTCACCATTCCCCTCTGTGCTCTCCGTGTCTCAGTGGCCAATTCCTCCTTACCACTGTCGGCCCGCCGACATTCCGCCGACCGCGCACACCCCAAGATGGCCACCTGAAGGTGTCCGCTACGGAGGATGAGGGGAGAGTAGAATAAGGATCAGCTCCTACCGAAAAAGAAGGGACACTCATCCGATGAAAGTGCAAAGAAACGCAGTTGTGATTGTCGTAGCAGTGCTGTTGCTGGGCGCAGCCGCGTGCAAGCAGAAGGAAGATTCCCACAAAAATTTGTCGAACCCAGCCGAACCGGTGACGGCTTTTCTGGGCCGCTGGGATTTGACGCTGAAGGCGCCGGACCGCGAATATCCGTCCTGGCTGGAACTGACCCAAGAGAACGGCCAATTGAAGGCACAAATGGTGAGCCGTTGGGGAAACGCGCGGCCGCTGCCGAAAGTGGAGATAACGAATGGGCGGGTGAAGTTCGTTTCGCCGAAAGAGGAAGAAGACCGCAAGGACGACATGGTTTTTGAGGGCAGCTTGAGCGGCGATCGTCTCACCGGCAGCACCACGGGACCGGACGGCGCAGTCTGGACATGGACGGGGGTGAGAGCGCCGTCTTTGCAAGAAAGCGGCGCTCCAAAATGGGGAAAGCCCATTGCGCTGTTCAATGGAAAAGACCTGACCGGATGGACCATGAGCAAATCCGACGCGAAGACCGTGTGGAAAGTCGAAAACGGAAAATTGATCACGCCGGGGAATGGTCCGGAGCTGATTAACGACGCGAAGTTCAAAGACTTCAAGCTGCACGTGGAATTCAATTGCGGCCCGGAGTCGAACAGCGGCGTCTACTTGCGAGGGCGCTACGAAGTGCAGATCGAGACCGACTCGGCGGCTGAGCCTCCCAGTCATCACACAGGCGGCGTCTACGGGTTCCTGGCGCCCACGCCGGAACTTCCTCGTAAGCCCGGAGAATGGCAGACGTTCGACATCACGTTGACCGGCCGAACCATCACGGTGGTCCAGAACGGCCAGACCGTGATTAACGATCAGGAGATTCCCGGCATTACCGGCGGCGCGCTGGACAGTCACGAGGAATTGCCCGGGCCCATCTATCTGCAGGGCAGTGAAAAAGGGCGCGTTGCCTTTCGGAAGATTGTGCTGACTCCAGCGGAGGAATAGGCGGGCGAAGGGCCGAAATTAGAAACTCGAAAATCGAAATTTGGAAAGTGCGAACAAAACCGAAAATAGAAATTCGAAATTGGAAATTCGGCCCCCAAACCAAGACGAAAAGAGGCGGAAGCAGGATATGCCTGAATTACAGAACTTCTGATATACTGACATCGGGAGAACCTTATGGAAGCGGTAAAAGTCGGCAAACGCGGCACCATCGTGGTTCCCGCTAAGCTGCGGAAACGCTTTGGGATTGAAGAAGGCACACTGGTGACGACCGAGGAGCGCGACGACGGAGTGCTGATCCGCCCGGCGGTGGTGGTGCCTGTGGAACGATATACGGCCGAGCGCAAGGCGGAGTTTCTACTCTCCACCGCGACAACGGCGAAAGACTACCAGCGCGCACGGAAAGAAGTGAAGCGGCTCGGCCTCGATCCCGACGCCATCCGGCACCAGCGGCCGAGTTAAATGGACCGGCTGTTTCTTGACGCCAACGTGCTGTTTTCCGCCGCCTACCGGGCGAACGCCGGGTTGCTTGAGTTTTGGAAGTTGCGGGACGTGATGTTGTGCTCTTCGGGCTATGCTCTCGAAGAGGCACGAATCAACCTCAGCGAAGAAGCGCAGAGGCGCAGGCTGGCGAGATTGGCTCGCGGCGTGCAATTTTTCGGCGCGACTCTCCGCCAACTCCCCGCCGGTGTTTCCCTGCCCGAAAAAGACCGACCGATTTTGCTGGGCGCGATGGAAGCGCAGGCAACGCATCTCATTACGGGAGACGTTCGGCACTTCGGAATGTTTTTCGGCAAAACCATTGAGGGGATTCTGATTATGACGCCCGCGCAGTATCTGAAAACGCGGCAAGGGAGATGACAGGGCGAGGGGGAAGAAAAAGAGTTTTGGGATGGGAAGAGTGCAAGAGTCTAAGAGGGATCCCTCGCTTCGCTCGGGATGACGGTCCTGGAGGGGCGTTAGGCGTCAACGCGGAACGCGTCCGCGCCAGCGGAGGAAGGCGCACATGCAGCGATGCGCGAAATCCACGGGCTCACAATACATCAGCGGGCATCCTCCTTCGATGCACGCGATGCCGGCGCGCGCGCACTCCTGCGTAGCCGCGGCCGAGACGCTCCCTTGGCCAAAGGAGCGGTGGAACCAGATGCGCCGAACGTTGCGTGCGGCGGCTTGCCGAACGACTTGCTCGGAGACGGCGGGGTGCGTGGCGATGACCAGGCCATCCAGTTCACCCGGGATGCTGGCAAGATCCGGATAGCACTTTACGGCTTCGACTTGCGAGGCGTTTGGGTTGACGGGAAAGACTTCGTAACCGGAGCTGCGCAGTTTGCGGAACACGGCGTTCGCGGCGCTGGCTGACCCGCGAGAAACGCCGGCCACGGCGATGCGCTTTCCGCTGAGAAAATCCGCGATGAGCGCGGGCATCTTAGCCATGAGGGCCTCCTTTGCGAGATTCCAGCACTGTGCACGCGCGACGGCAAGTGCACCGGTCACCGCGGCTTTACAGGGGCCAGCAGATTGATTAGGCTGAAAAGACTATGTGGAATGTGGAAGAGCGGTTTGAAAAGAAGCAGATGGACAGCCTGGCAGCCTTGGGCTTCTCCGTGGGAAGCACGCGCGGAGTGGTGCGCGTGGAGAAGTACGGCTGCGGCGCGGAGTTCCGGCAGAACCCGGACGCGCGGTTCCATATGACGATTTTGTCGAGCATCATGCTGAAGGGGAAGTTCACGCGGCTGTGGGATGCGGGCTATCAAAAGTTTTTGCTCACCGACGATGGGACCAAGGTGCCGGCGCTGGCGGCGCAGCTGGTCAACTTGAGGAGGTTCAACGAAGAGTTGCGCACGGCGCTGGGCGTGCCAACGTTGTACAACGAAGCGCTGGGCTCGGTGAGCACGCTGAGCGTCTACGATCGCGTGAAGGGCCGCTCCGGAGATGTGCCGGATGAAACCGTGGGCGCGCATGAGCGCTTCGGCGGCCATTGATCGGCGATCATCAATAAAAGAGCCCGCCTCGGAAGGCGGCCGCTACAAAAGCAAACCCAAGAGGGCGGCGTAAAGCCGCCCCTACACGAGGCGCGCACGGGCTTCTTCCAACTGACGACGGAATTGCCGCACATCGACACGATGCTTCGCGGCTTTGTGCCCGCCGATGAAAATCACCGGAATGTCCCAGCCGTAACGCTTGGTGAGTTCCGCGTCGTCATCGATATTCACTTCTCGCAGCGCGCAGCCAAACTCGCGCAGCAGCGGCTCGATCAGCGCCTTCGCGTCCTCGCATAAATGACAGCCCGGACGAGTGTAAAGAGTGACCTCGAGCGGATGAGCGGAAGCCAGGCGCGCATCTTCGGGATGAACGCTCATGGCTGGAGCGCGGAAGAAATGGGTTGCATCAGGAACCTCACACGGGCACGCTGATTGTAAGCTCAGAAGAATGGGACGCCAAGAGCTGCGGTTGAGTCACTTCTTGTAAGGGGAAAATGGATGGGACGCGTTGTCGCGCTGATGGATGACCTGTTCTTCCAGATGAAGGTTGCCGAAACGGCGAAACATCTGGGAGTGGAGTTTAAGGTGGCGGCGAATGGAGAAGTGCTCGCCGGGATGCTCGAGGCGCCGACCAAGCTGGTGATCGTGGACCTGAACGCGAAGAGCGAGCCCGTGGCAACCATTGCGCGGTTGCGGGCAACCCAAAAGGAGTTGCCGGTGGTGGCATTTCTGTCGCACGTGCAGACGGAACTTGCGGCACAGGCGAAGGCGGCGGGCTCGACGGAAGTGCTGCCGCGATCGGTGTTTACGCAGAAC
>Ga0187803_10000285_pt1 | contig 20872 bp, 13 predicted proteins | sample NC_wetland_sal_i_2_FD_132425 | JGI IMG/M metagenome (GOLD analysis project Ga0187803, IMG submission 132425) | Wetland sediment microbial communities from Neuse River Estuary, North Carolina, USA - Control_3 | ecosystem: Environmental > Aquatic > Freshwater > Wetlands > Sediment | place: USA...
CTCGCCGTGGGGTGGGAGGAGAGCTGGAAGATTTTTATGGAGACGCTCGAATCGCGCGGCCCCAAGCGCCGTGTACGGCTGCGAGCGAATGGTCACCTTGCGCTCCAGGTCCGCCGGGCCGAGCGATTCGAGCGTCTCCATAAAAATCTTCCAGCTCTCCTCCCACCCCACGGCGAGCGACGCGCGCGTATCCTGGGGCCCAATGCGGAACTCCTCGTCACGCTTCCGCCACGGCTTTTCGCCGTCCGTGGTCAGAAAATCCGTCCAGCGCGAGCGCATGTTCCCCGAAATGTGTTTCACCAGCACGGCGATGCTGTTCGTTTCCGGGTCCAGCGTGGCGAAAAACTGCTCGTCGCTCACCTGCGCCATAGCCCGCTCCGCCGCCCGCTTCAGCGAGCGCAGTTCCCGCATCGTTGCTGCAATGTAATCTCCCGCCATCCGAGCCTCCTCTCTCCCTGCTCCTGCGCGATCAAATTGTATCCCGACTCGGCGCATGGCAGGGGCGCCCCGCAGGGGCGGGCCCGCTCGCCATCCCCTCGCGTGCTAAACTGCGGCCGATGCACCCGAAGCCTGCAGCCCTCGAATTCGAACGCAGCATCGAATCCGCCTGGACGCTCCCCTCGCGCCTCTACACGGATCCTTCCGTCCTCGCCCAGGAAAAAGAAAAAATCTTCCGCCGCACCTGGCAGCTCGTCGGCACCACGCGCCACGCCTGCGGCGAGTCCGCCGGCGCGTCGAAAACTCTCGCTGACCCCGAAACCTATATGTGCGCCGACGTCGCAGGCGAGCCCGTCGTCGTCTCGCGCGACGCAGCCGGCGTCCTTCGCGCCTTCTCCAACGTCTGCCGCCACCGCGCCGGGCCTATCGCCGAGGGCGCCGGCTGCCGCTCCAATTTCCGTTGCGGCTACCATGGCTGGACCTACACCCTCGACGGCCGCCTCATCGGCACCCCCGACTTCGAAGGCATGGAAGTTTTCGATCGCACTACGATGGGCATGGTGCCGCTCGCGCTCGCCTCGTGGGAGCAGTTCCTGTTCGTCAATTTCGACTGCGCCGCGCCGCCGCTTGCCGCGTTTCTCGACGACATCCCCGAGCGCGCCCGCGGCTTCGCCGTCCCGGAATTCGAGTTCGCCGAGCGCCGCGACTACGTGGTCGAATGCAACTGGAAGGTTTACGTCGATAACTACCTCGAGGGCTATCACATCCCGATTGCCCATCCCGGGCTGATGCGCGAAATCGACTACGCCGGCTACCGCGTCGAGCCTCGCCGCTATTCCTCCCGGCAAATCGCGCCCGTGCGCCCGAAATCGGCCGACGCCGGCGCCGGACGCGTGTACGGCGACCCGGGCCAGGACGAAGCGCTTTACTACTGGGTCTTTCCGAATCTCATGCTGAATCTCTATCCCGAAAATCTGCAAACGAATCTCGTCGTGCCGCTCTCGCACGAAAAAACACTCGTGGTTTTCGAGTGGTATTACCGCGATGCCGGCTCGCCCGCCGTTCGCGAACGCATGCAGCGCGCCGTCGAGTTCAGCCACCAGGTGCAGAACGAAGACATCCACCTGTGCGAGGCGGTGCAGCGCGGCCTGCGTTCGTCCACGTACGACCGCGGCCGCTACTCCGTCAAACGCGAAAACGGCGTCCACCACTTCCACTCGCTTCTCGTCGAATTCCTCGAGCGCTAAGCGGCACAGCCCGCCGCGGCGGGCTGCGCTCCTTCCCTCATGCCCAAATTAACCGCGGGCAGCCCTCCGCTCTAGAATCATCGGCATGCCGTGCCGCGGCCGCAGCGTCACCGCCGGCCAGAGCTCCGCGCGATATCCCGGCACGAGCCGCATCCGCCATTGCTGCGCCAGCGTGGCCAGAATCAGAATCCCCTCCATCCAAGCGAATCCCTCGCCGATGCACACCCGGTTGCCGCCGCCGAACGGAAAATAGGCGAACTTCGGCCGTGCCGCTCGCGCCTCGGGCGTCCAGCGATCCGGGTCGAACCGGTCCGGATCGGGATAAAACCGCGCGTCGCGCTGAATCACCCACTGGCTCGACAGCACCACGGAATGCTTCGGGATCACGTACGGCCCGAACGCGTGGTCTTCCAGCGTCCACCGCCCCACCGCGTAGGCCGGCGGAAACAACCGCATCGCCTCCGCCAGCACGCGTTCCGTGTACGGCAGCGCCGGAAGATCGTCCGCCGACGGCAGCCGGCCCCCGAGCGCCGCGTCGAGTTCCTCGTGCAGCCGCGCCTCGGCCTCCGGATTCCGCGCCAGCAGATAGAACGCCCAGGTCAGCGCGTTCGACGTCGTCTCGTGCCCGGCCAGAATCAGCGTGATCGATTCATCACGCAGTTGCGTGTCCGTCATGCTCCCGCCGTCCCCTTCCACGTCCTGCGTGGCCAGCAGCATGGAGAGCAGGTCGCCGTGGTCGCGTCCCTCGGCGCGCCGCTCGCGGATGATCCTCCGCACAATCTCTTCCACGCGCTCCCGCGCGTGCCGCAGCCTCACCATCGCCGGAATCGGCATGTCCTCCAGCAGCCGCGCGAACGGCATCATCATGAAGCGGAACATGGCGAGCAGCGTTTCGAGCGACTGCGCGATCTGCCCCGAATCCACCGCCAGGTCGTAATCGAACAGTGTTTTGCCGACCACCGCGAGCGTCAGCCCCATCAGTTCGGCATGCAGGTCCACTTGCTGGCCGTCCGTCCAGCGGCGGCGCCATTCGCCGGCGTATTCCGCCATCACCGCGCCATAACCCCCGATGCGTTGCCGGTGGAAGGCCGGCTGCGCCAGCCGCCGCTGCCGCAGGTGGAAGTCGCCTTCGCTGGTCAGCAAGCCTTCTCCGAGCATGAGCTTCATGGATTTTATGGCCGGGCTTTTTTCGAATTTCTGCGCGCTCGTCACCAGCATGTCGCGGATGTAGTCCGGATGGTTGATAAAAAAGATGCGCCGCCACAGCGCCGGCAGGTACACCACGTCGCCGTAGCGCGCCGCTTCCGTCAGCAGCTCCAGCGGGTGCCGCATCAGCCGGTAGAAGATCAGCGGGCTCAGCGCGCCCGACGGCCCCGGCGCGCGCAGCATCGCACGCGCGGGGATCGCTTCGCTCGGTGTGGCCTGCGTGGACATGAACCTCAGTATGTTAGTCGAGAGTCTGCCGCGCAACATATGGAAGCTGCGATTCATCTAATCTATAGGGACTTATAAGCCCTTGCCATCAGAGAGCACGAAATGAGGATCCAATGAAACTCATCGCACTCAGCCGGGCGCCGGCCCTCACGCTCGCGCTGTTCACCATCGGTTCCGCCGCCGCTGCGGCCCAGCAGACCCCTGCGGCAGAGGGCGTTCCTGTGCGCATCACCGTCACCGCTGTGGCCCGGGAAAAGGACCAGGAGCCGCCGCGTCTTACGAAACAAGATTTCCTCATCTACCAGAATCACGAGCGGCGCCCCGTCCTGGATGCCGTCCGCCAGTCGGGCGACAACAACAAACTCGATCTGTACATTTTGGTGGACGATGCCATTCAGTCCGACGTCACCCTGAATTACCGTGAGATCGGTGATTTTGTTCACGAATTGCCTTCGACTGCCCGCGTCGGCGTTCTTTACTCTCTTAACGGCACCGTCACCATCCCGCAGGATCTCACCGACAACCGCGAAGCCGCGCTCAAAGCGCTGCGCATCCCACTGGGCCGCATCGGCGCCGGAGGCGGCATCTACCTCTCGCTCGCCGACCTGGCAAAACGTCTTCCACCGGCGCCGGACCGTCGCCGCGCGATTCTGTTCCTCAGCAGCGGCATTGACCTCTATCGCGGCGTGGTCGACAGCTACGCGGGAGTAAACCCCGATCTCCACGAAGCCATCGACCGGCTGAACCGCAACGGGATCACCGTGTACTCGATTTACGTCACTCCCGCCGCGCATTTCAGCCGCAGCCTTTTCCTGACCTCCAACGGGCAGAGTTGCCTCGCGCGCCTCGCGGATGAAACCGGCGGCGAAGCCTTCTTCCAGGGCTTCAGCACGCCCGTCTCGATGAAGCCTTTTCTCGAGGATCTCAGCCGCCACCTGAACGACCAATATGTGGTGACGTTTGCCGCCAAACCCGGCAAGAAGTCCGGCTACGACGCGATCCGCGTGCACACAGAGTTGAGCGGCGTGGAAGTCACCGGCCCGACCGGCGTGTACGTTCCAGTCGCGAAATAGCACACACGATGCCCGCCGGGTAGCCACGGTCCCGCAGGGCGGGACCGTGGGCACGTCCCTCGATTGAGCGTGCCCGCCAATTTGCCTCGCCGTATGCATTAACAGACCTCGAGAATCGCCTCTCGTCTCACTTTGAGAATGAAGGGGTGCCCCACCCCCGTTAAATTGCTCAAGCGATTGAAAGGAAAAGGCTTGGAATGAGTGGACTTGCACAAAGCATTGAAAACAGGAAGGATAGACGGACCAGGTAAAGAAGCACCCATTCTCATGCTCTTGAACATGGCTTGCTCCCCCCTCCCCACGGAATGTCCAAACGCATGAGAATAAAGGAGTTGGAAATTCCGGAGTGACCCGGGAGTGTCCAAGTCCTTGAAAACAAAGAGGGGGGATTTTTGGCGAGTTGCGGAGGAGTGTCCAATCGCCTGATTCCACTGGGGGTTAGATCGTCCCGAAGTTTCGGGATTGCGCTCTCGGATTGGTCTGGCGCGGTGCATCGATAGTCATCTTATTATAATATACTACGACCAGCAACAGAAAGCAAGGGAAATATGGGAAAAATGGGGCGATACGCGACAGAAAAGTTGCCGAGGTTTGGCCGGATTCCTTCGCACAAGGCCACTCTTCTCTGGCTGGCGTTGCTCTATGGCTTCATTGATAAGTCGATCCTCCTCGTCACGGAGGGTCTCGGTCCGCAGCCATTCCACGGTCGCGTCGTCGTTCTTGTAAACGAGCACACATCCAGCGCCGGGGAGATGTTAGCCGCATTTTCCCAAGAGAATGGGCTCGCAACAATCGTCGGCACGAGGACGGCCGGCCGACTGCTGAGTGGGTCAACGTTTCGAGCGGGCGCTGGTTACATCCTGGGTCTGTCTGTGGCTGCTCATGTGACCTGGCAAGGAAGGCTGATTGAGGGGAAGGGCGTTACACCTAGCGTCCCAGTTGAGCTACCGGCGGACCGGCTCATGGCCAGCGAGGACCCGCAAATGGAAAAAGCGTTGGAACTGGCGAAGGGTCTGTGAGTCGGGCTCCGGAGTGACTTGCCAGCTACAAACCGAATCAGCACTCAGTCTCCTCTGCTATGAGACGGGCCCGTTGTGGGAAGTATCAAGGTGCCTGCCTGAGTGTTGGCCGTAACTTCCCACAACGCCGTTTCTGGACCGCGAGGGCCACATGTCCAGCGCCCCCAACAAGGCGGGAGGGCCTATGGCATCTTATTGAGGCTGCATAGAGGGATTCTCAGGGTGGCATGAATCGGCCATCACTTGACTGCCCCAAGATAATGGTCCAGCCACTCCAGAGTCTCTTTGACCACCCGAACGGTGGGCGGCACGTGGCCTGACTCCAAGACGACGTAGCGCTTGTCCTTTCCCGGTGTTCCCAGATAGCGAAACATGGGCTCTTGAGAGGAATCCGGCGGGAAGATGAAGTCGTAGCGGGCGTTGATCATCAAGGTGGGGATTTTGAGGCGTGGAGCGAAGTTAATCTGGTCCACTTCCGGCAGACTCTTTTGAGCGTAAAACCCACCACTGAGGAGGACTGCGACTTTGATGCGGCTCTCCACGGCCATCGTGGAGGACGCCATCACGGCTCCCCAACTGAACCCGTAATAGGCTATTTTTTCACGGTCCAATTCACCGCGGCTCTCGACGTAATCAATTGCCCTTCCGAGGTCTTTTGCCCATTCGATGACGTGGTCTCGATAGAAGGTGTTCGCCACCGGAAAGGGCGAAGTGAGGGCGTCGCCGCGCTCATAGGTGCTCTTGTAGATGGGCCAAATCACGGCGCGACCGCTCTTCAGGATAAGGTCCAGCCCCGCGGCACCGTGCACCGGCAGGTCTTGGCTCGAGCGCTGGTTAATGACATTGGAGCCGGGAAAGTAAACTACGGTCTGAAAGGGTGGGCGTAGATTTTTCGGAAGGAATAGATATAGGGACAATCTCTCGTTGCCATAGGCCGCATTGATCGTCACCTTTTCCATTTTCCAGTATTCCGCGCTTTCGTCGGTCGATTCGAGAACCGCGTTGAGCGGGGTTTTGTCGTAGGCGTACAAGCTCCGATAAATGCCGAAGACACTGTCAGAGACGGGTTTCTCCTTGCTGTAGTCGCGTAGAGTCCACTCAATTGGAGCCAACGCTTCCTTTGCCGGCTCTGAATCATACTTTGCCAGCCGGAACCCATAGTTCGGGGCGCGGGTGAACGGAGATTGCGCGTCGTAATCAACAAACATTTTGACTGCTTCGTCCCATGCGCCGCCCAAAATGTAGCGTCGGTTCCAGCCCGCATTGCGGCACCACTCCTTGGCGTTGCCGGCCATATCGTAAGTGCCGTATGGCCCCACGCCCTGATAAGTGCCGGCTGCGGCGGGGCCTCGGCCCGAGAAATTGCTGAGTGGGCCGATCCAGTTCAGCGCCCAGGTCCCCGCCGCTTTATTCCAGTGGTAGACCGTGGGTAGGCTCTTGCCTTCAAACACCGCATAGGCCGCGGCCTCATACCAGCTCACGCCTGTCACCGGGTAATCCGCCTGTCCTTCGGCATAATCCCCGAGTTCCCAGCCTGCCGGGCCCGACCTGCCTGTCTTATCCCGAAACTGCGTCATGGCTTCTTGCCAGGACAGAGAATGGGCGTCCTTGACGAACGGCTCTTTCCAATATTGCGGATTCGTGTACCCTGCTGCGTCCACAAATTTCTTGAATTCCCGATTCGTCACTTCATACCGGTCGATCCAATAGTCCTGCAGCGGGACTTCCTTCAAGTAATCCATGCCCGCGATCTCAAGAGAATAACTCTCGCCCGGAACACGCACCATTCCCGCCGGAATATCCTCCGCCTTCGTCAGCGTAAAGTTCAGGCTGACGGGCCGGTTGTAGCGCAGGCGAGTCCATTGGCCCTCTTCCAGGGTCACTTCGAGAGTCCCGTAGCCCTCCTTCTGCACTTTCCATCGTAGAAAGGCCAATGGGAGCCGGGCCTGCTTGAGCGGTGTGCGACCCAGAAGCTGCCAGCCGGCCTTGGTTGCCTCGTAAGGTTTGGTATAAAGGTCGGCGCCCTCCGGGCTCGTGTCGATGTCCACTACCCGCGAGATTTGAGGCCACAGCTTCACGAGGGCAGGATCCTTGGGGATATAACGTTCCGCCTCCCGTGCCAGCGCAAAGGCCCCGAAGATTTTCTCGCTTTCCACCAACTGGCCGATTTGGGGAAGAGCCTGTTCTCTCGCCCAGGTGATCTTGGCATTTCGCCGGACGAACCAGAATCCACCGAGGAGAAGGGCGAGGACCGCGAGGATTGCCGGGATGGCGATCCGGGGCTTTCGGATGACTTCCGCAAGAGGCACGGCGGCGGTCTCGCTTGAGCGGCGCTTTCGCTTGATCTCTTTGAGTTCGTCGGCTAGCTCGCGGGCAGATTGGTAGCGGCGCTCGGTCTTCCGCTCCATTGCCTTTTCTATGATTGCGTCCAGCTCAGCGGGGAGACTCGGATTTACGCGCGACGGTGGAACAGGGTCATGGTGCAGGATCGAATCAACAATGGCCGCCGCGGTGTTTCCCTTAAAGGGCAGTTTGCCAGTCGCCATCTCGTAGAGCACCACGCCGAACGAGAACAGGTCCGTGCGCGCATCGAGATCCAGACCCAAGGCCTGTTCGGGCGACATGTAGGCCGTGGTGCCCAGCGTTGAACCAGGTCTTGTGAGCATCTCATCAGCGAAGTCCCGAGTAAGGGCTTCGTCTCCAGGCGCTGTGCCCGTCCTCTTGGCGAGACCGAAATCGAGAATCTTGGCCTGGCCGTTTATGTTGATGTATACGTTTGTCGGCTTAATGTCGCGATGGATGATCCCCTTGGCGTGCGCGGCGTCCAGAGCCTCCGCAATCTGAATCCCGAATTCCACAGCCGCCTCGATGTCCATCGGCTGGCCGCCGATTCGATCTTTCAGCGTCTCACCTTCCATCAACTCCATGGCGATGAAAGCCCGGCCATTTTCTTCCCCAATGTCGTAAATGGTGCAAATGTTTGGGTGGTTCAGAGCGGAAGCGGCCTCCGCCTCAAACCGGAATCGTTCGAGTGACTGATGGTCGTGGCTCAGCTCCTCCGGAAGAAACTTCAGCGCGACGTGACGGTGGAGGCGGGTGTCCTCCGCCTCGTAAACAACACCCATCCCGCCGCCGCCGAGCTTTTGCAGGATGCGGTAATGCGAGATCGTCTGGCCGATCAAGGAAGAGGTATCGGTCACTGGAAGCGCATATTACGCCCCACTCTTCATACAAGCAATCGCGTGACATGGGCGGATTGGGCGCGATATACGCGCTGCTCACAGATACGAATCCCGCGGAGCGAGCCAGAAGTCGCGTTGTGGGAAGTTACGACCTCGCGGATCAGGGGTTCGCTAGCCGGCTAACGGGGAAAATGCCCTCCGGCTCTAGGTCGCGCTACAGACTCAATTCAACAGGGACCGCAATCTGTGGCGAACACGCAACAAAGTCCCCGAGCAATGTTCTAAAATCGTTCCCCCTCCTAAAGATTCCCGAGACTGAGCTTTTCGACTCACCTTAACAGCAGCGGGTAAGAACTCCACTCCAGACCAGCCTTTCGGATCTGAAGAATGTACCCACCGGGGCGGGAGGGTGCGAGACGGAATCCAATGGCGAACAGACCCACAGGCGCAGAGCTTGAACGGGCCGTGAGGGACCCCACTACAGCGTGCCGGCGATGTTCCGATACGAATCGGAACGCACCAATCGACACCCCGCGGTAAGCGCCCCGCAGCAGGACGCGACACGCCAAGGTACCCAGCGCTCTAGGGAAGTGGCTGGTGGCTAGTGACGAGTGGCCCCTCGACTGCGCTCGGGGCGCAAGAAGCGCGCGAGCGGGAACGGGAGAACGCTGAATCCGTGCTGCACAAGAAGGCGGACACCCGCCTATGCGATCAAACTGCTACGGCGGGCAGGCCGTGGGCGCTACTCGCTTCCTTCTAGCTCCCCATGTACATGACGTGGACGTACACGCCGGTGTGGATGTTGTAAAGCAAATACCAGCCGGGGTGATCCGGGTCGTCGTAAATCACGAAGTCGTCACCGCAATCCCAACACCAGTCGGCGCAAATGGGCCAATCCCACAAGGCCACGTCAAAGAAAAATCCGCCAGGAAACCAGAAACGGCGGTGCTCTCGATCGATGCGGTGAACGGAATAGCGATACGAGGCGCCGGATTTTTCAAAGCGGCCGTGCTCGTAGGGCTTGGCCACACGATACCGAGGATCGTTGGGCCGGTCGTGGCCGTACCAATGGTCGTTGTTGACGTGGGGAGTGCTGTTTACAGCCTTATCCCTGCCACGCTCCACCTCGGGTTTCGCGCGCGGATTGCTCCGCGCCGGGGGCGGTGGTGGAACGCGGCCTGCGTTCGCGCGCGGAGCACTCGCATGTGGCGCGCCGCCACGCTGAGCAGACAGGCTGAAAACAGTGAGAAAGGCCAAGGCAAGCATGAAAACAAGACGTGGTTTCACTTCTCCCTCCTCGATTGCCCAGCGCCTCCGACATCCAGCGCAGTAACATTCGAGACGTGCCTGGTGAGCCGGGACACTGTGGACACCACTGCTCGAAATCGCATCCCAGAAGCAAAGATCCCTTATGACAACCCAATTTTGGCGCAGGGCGGAAGGCGGCGATAGGACCTCGGTCACACAACTGGGTGACTCTTGCGCCCAGTACCCAGCGCTTACGGCAGGCGAAGGGCGAAAAGGGGGCGAGGTTCGAAGGCTGGACGGAGGCAAGTGCCGCACGCTTGCTTTTGGGGATGGGTATCGACCCAGCGCTCGCGCGTACTGGGCTAACGTCGGACGCGCCTCCGGCGCTCGGGGGGGCTGTTCGGAATTGAGACGGGCAATCCCATAGGCGGGCAGGAGGGGGCAATCTGTGTAGCGGGATTGCAACTAAGACCCATATTGCCATAGATTTAGATAGGAGGTATCGAGGCATGCGATCTGCACTCTGCTAGGTGGATATCGATGGATATTCAACGCCCAGAATCGGTTCTAAGACAGAAGAAGCTCCGCCGGCTGATTTACGGCGCAGTGGTGGTAGTCGCCGTCGCTGGCATCTCCGTCGGCCTTTCTCAGCTCAGGCCTGCTGCTCCCTCGGTGGACAGGTCCACGGTTTGGATCGAACCCGTCAAGCGCGGGCCGATGGTCCGGCAGGTTCGCGGCCTGGGCACTCTGGTGCCGGAAGACATCCGCTGGATTCCTGCGCTCACGGACGCGCGCGTGGATGAAATCGTTCTCCGCCCGGGCGCCGTGGTGAAGCCCGACTCCATCATCCTGAAGCTGAGCAATCCGGACCTCGAACAGGCTACGGAAGACGCCACGCTGCAACGCAAAGGCGCGGAGGCGGACCTGCTCAACACGAAAGCGCGCCTCGAAAGCGATCTGCTGAACCAGCGCGCCACCGCCGCCACGGTCTTCTCCGACTTCGAACAGGCCAAACTCGACCTGGAGAAAAAGCAGCTCCTCAACAAAGACGGCCTGGTGAGCGACATGGACTTGAAGGTCGCGCAGTACAAGGCCCAGGAGCTGGAGAAGCGGAACCAAATCGAGCTGGAACGCGTAGAGACCCAGAAGAAGGCCGCGGAAGCGCAGATTGCCACTTCGGTGGCCAAGGTGGACCAGTTGCGGGCTCTCGAAGCGCTGAAGAGAAAGCAGATGCAAGCGTTAAACGTGCGCGCGGGAATCAACGGCATCCTGGAACTGCTTCCGGTGGAAGTGGGACAGCGGTTCACGGCCGGCACCAACATCGCGCGCGTGGCCGATCCCACGCGGCTCAAGGCGCAGATCCGCATCGCGGAAACGCAGGCCAAGGACGTGATGATCGGGCAGAAGGCGGAAGTGGATACGCGCAACGGCGTCGTGGAGGGCCGCGTTTCCCGGGTTGACCCCTCCGTGGTCAACGGCACAGTGACCGTGGACGTGATATTTGCCGGCAAACTCCCGGACGGCGCACGCGCCGACCTGACCGTGGACGGCACTATCGAGCTCGAACGCATGGCCGATGTCATTTACGTGGGCCGTCCCGCGTTCGGCCAGGAACTGAGCACCGTGGGACTGTTCAAACTGACGGATAACGGACAGTATGCGAGCCGCGTCCAAGTGAAGTTGGGGCGCAGCTCGGTGAACACCATTGAAATTCAAGGGGGCTTGCAGCCGGGCGATCAGGTGATCCTCTCGGACATGTCCGCGTGGGATCGCTTCGATCGAATCCAGTTGCGATAGGGCAGAGGAAACAGAGCCGGCTGGTCCCGAACGTTCGGGACGGCGGTACGAAAGCCGGAACAAGGAGAAAACGCATGGCTACGGACGGAACCGCTCTCATCCATCTCGACGGCGTGACCAAGGTCTTCTACACGGACGAGATCGAGACGCACGCGCTCTCCGGAATCCACCTGGAGATCCGTCCGGGAGAATATATCGCCATCGCGGGCCCGTCGGGCTGCGGCAAATCCACGCTGCTTTCCATCCTCGGCCTGCTCGATTCGCCGAGCGGCGGCGAATACCGCCTGAAGTCGCAGCCGGTGGCGCAGCTCTCGCTCTCGGAGCGCACGCGCATCCGCAACCGCGAGATCGGTTTCATTTTCCAGGCGTTCAACCTGATCGGCGACCTGAACGTGTATGAAAACGTCGAGCTGCCGCTGACGTACCGCGGCATGTCGTCGGCGGAGCGGCGCAAGCGCGTGCAGGAAGTGCTGGAGCGCGTGGGCATGGCGCACCGCATGAAGCATTACCCCTCGCAGCTTTCCGGAGGCCAGCAGCAGCGCGTGGCCGTGGCGCGCGCCCTGGTGGGCCAGCCGGCCATCCTGCTGGCGGACGAGCCCACCGGCAACCTGGATTCGAAGAACGGCGAAGCGGTGATGGAGCTGCTCAACCAGCTTCACCGCGAAGGCGCCACCATCTGCATGGTGACGCACGACACGCGCTATGCCGGCTGCTCCGAACGCACCGTGCATCTGTTCGACGGCCGCATCGTCGAGGAAACTACGGCCGCGGGGCATCAGGCGGTGCAGGCATGAACGCCGTGACGCACGAACTCGGCTCGGCCGGCAGGCGATTGGCGGCCACTCCGGCGGCAATGTTTGTGGCCGTGCTGACCGCGGGCCTCGCTCTCGCCTCCGCGGCCCAGCACTGGGGGCTGTATAACACCGGCGGCGTTGCCTCGCGGCGATCGCGCGTGGTGCTCGCCTGCCCGCGTTCGAGCGCAGCGAAACCCGCCTCGGCCGGCGCGCATGGGTCCGGTCGCAACGCTGGTCAATCTTCTACGGCCTCCACGGCTGCTGCGCAAAGCGGGGCCAGCGCTCCCTCGGAAAAACGTTCCGCCGGAAAGACCGGCGGCAGCGGCCTCTCGGTGCCGTTGCCCGATTTCAACGCGCCGGAACTGAGCCGGTTCATTTCACCGCTGTAGAGCACAGGCAAACTGCGCGGCCGGCTCGTCCGCCACGGCGGACGAGAGGGGTCGAGGTGCATCCAGCCGCGCAAAAAAGCGGGAGACGATATGTGGCAAGGATTGGCACAGGATCTCCGCTACGCGCTCCGCCGCCTCGCCCACAATCCCGGCTTCGCAGCCCTCGTCATTCTGACGCTCGGTCTGGGAATCGGCGCGAACACCGCAATGTTCAGCGTGGTGGATGCGGTTCTGCTTCGCCCGCTGCCCTTCCGCGATTCCGACCGCTTGCTGCAACTCTATGAAACCGAGAGCGCCGAGGGGCATTTTCCCCTGACGGGACAGGATTACCTCGACTGGCGCTCGCAGAACCGCACATTTGAAGACCTGGCGCTCTATTCCTACCAGCAATCCATGAACGCCAGCGGGTCGGGCGAGCCCGAGCGAGTGCACGTGGTGGAAACGCAGGCGAACTTCTTCACCATGCTCGGTGTGCCGCCCGCCCGCGGCCGGGCGTTTGTCGAAGGCGAAGACCAGGCCGGCCACAACCGCGTGGTGCTGCTGAGCTACGGCTTCTGGCAAACGCACTTCGGCGGCCAGGAAAGCGTGGTTGGGAAATCCATGCAGTTGAATGGCGCCGCGTACGAGGTCGTGGGAGTGATGCCGGCGTGGTACCGGATCCCCGGCGCCGCCGACCTCTGGGTTCCGATCGACATGTCGCCGAAATACCTGGGCGTCCGCGGGTCGCACCACCTGCGCGCGCTCGGGCGGCTCAAGGCAGGCGTCACGGCGGCGCAGGGAGAAGCCGACCTCAAAGCCATCGCTGCACAGCTCGAGAAGCAATTCCTCGAGTCCAACGAGAAGGTCGGCGCTGCTGTCACCCCGCTGAAGGACCCCCTGGTGGGAAATTCGAGAGAACAACTCTACATCCTGCTGGGAGCAGTGGCGCTGGTGCTGCTGATTGCGTGCGCGAACGTGGCCAACCTGCTGCTGGCGCGCGCCTCAGGCAGGCGCCGCGAGGTGGCCCTTCGCGCCGCGATGGGAGCGCGCCGCGGGCGGCTCATGCAGCAACTTCTGACGGAGAGCGTGCTGCTGTCGCTTCTGGGAGGCGCAGTGGGGATCGCGCTCGCTTATGCCTCCGTGAGCGTAATCGTAAGCGCAGAGTCGCTACCCGTTTCCCCGGCCAATCCGATTGCGGTGAACCCGACGGTGCTGCTGTTCACTCTGGCGGTGAGCATCGGAGTGGGAATCCTGTTCGGCCTCGCCCCCGCGGTGCAGGGCTCGCGTGTGAGTCTGAACGAGGACTTGAAGTCGGGTGGGACGATGGGGGCGACGGCATCGAGCCGCGGCCGGTGGCTGCGGGACGCGCTGGTGGCTGCGGAGATTGCGCTGTCGCTGATGCTGCTCACCGGCGCCGGTCTGCTGCTGCGCACCTTCGCCAACCTGCGCCAAGCGGACATTGGCGTACATACAGATAGCGTTCTTGCCGCCAGCGTGATCCTGCCGCCGGAGAAGTACCGCACACTGGATACGGAGTGGTCCTTCTTCCACCGGCTGGTGGAATCGCTGGAGGCCTCTCCCGGGGTGCGTTCCGCGGCGCTGTCCACGGAGTTGCCTCTCGAGGGCGGGAACAACGGCTACATTACGATAGACGGACAAACGGCGGAAAGCACGCAGAACACCCTGGTCGAGTGGAATTTCGTCACGCCGGATTACTTCCAGGCAATGGGAATACCGCTGCGGGAAGGACGCGGTTTTAGTGCCGCCGATCTCGCAGCAACGGCGGAATTCGCAGAGAAGGCAGCATCGTCCTTCAATTCCGATCGGCCGGTCGCCGAACGCCCCAAGTTCGAGTTCTTAGCCGTCATCAACCAGAGCATGGCCCACCGGTATTGGCCGAACCAGCCGGTCATCGGCCAAGTGTTCCATCAAGAAAATGTTTCCTTCCGGGTGATCGGAGTGGTGGGAGACGTAAAGGAGTGGAGCCTGCGGCAAAGCCCGATCCCACAGGCATATTTCCCGTTCACGCTGGCTCTGGGTGCCCCGGGGGGAAACCGCGTGGCGAATATCGTGGTGCAAAGCGCGGGCAAACCTGCGGACGCCGCCGGACTGATCCGCAGCCAGGTGCGCGCACTCGACAGCAGCCTGGCTGTGGCCAATCTGCGGACCATCGAGCAGATCGTAGCCGAATCCATGACGGACACCCGTTACCAGACGCTGCTGCTGGGTCTGTTTGCCGGGCTGGCGCTGCTGCTCGCTGCGTTGGGAATCTACGGGGTGATGTCCTACGTGGTCTCGCAACGAACGAATGAATTCGGAATCCGCATGGCGCTGGGCGCGGGCTCGCCGGCAGTCTTACGGATGGTCGTGAGGCAGGGCGCGCGGCTGGCGGTCACCGGCGCCGTCGCAGGAGTGGTCGGTGCGCTCGCTCTGGCCGGAATGCTGCGGAAATTGCTGTTCGGAGTTGAGCCGGCCGATGCGCCGACGCTGGGAATTGTTTTTGCGCTGACCGTGGCGATCTGCCTGGTGGCCTGCGCGATTCCGGCGCAGCGCGCCGCGCGCGTCGATCCCCTCGTGGCGCTCCGATATGAGTGACTGGCGGAAGGACGTGCGGAGGTAACCGTGGAAACGATTTGGAGTGACATTCGGTTTGCAGCGCGGACACTGGTGAAAAGCCCCGGCTTCACGGCGGTGGCCGTGCTGTCGCTGGCGCTGGGTATTGGCGCGAATACGGCGCTCTTCAGCCTGGTGAACGGGCTGCTCCTGAGGCATCTGCCCGTGGCGAACCCGGAACAACTGGTGGCTGTGGGGCTGCCATCGAGAGTCAATGGGGTGTCGGAGGGGACGCCGCAGTTCAACCTGCTTTCCCTGCCGCTCTATTGCGCGGTGCGCGATGCGAACAGGAGCTTCAGCGGGCTGCTGGCCTCGGGGCGCACGGGCCAGCTCGATTTGCGCGCAGAGGACTCCGCCGCAACCGCCGAGGCGGAACATCCTCGCGGACGGTTGGTGACCGGAAATTATTTTTCCGTGCTCGGAGTCCAGCCCGCCGCAGGACGCACGTTTACCGAAGAAGACGATCGTCCGGGTGGTGTGTCGTCCCCAGCGGTGGTGCTGGCCTATCAATACTGGCAGCGGCGATTCAATCTCGATCCGTCGGTGGTGGGCAAGCGGCTGAAGATCAATGGAGGGCTGTTCACCGTCATTGGCGTTGCCGCGCCGGAATTTACGGGCGAGGTAGTGGGCGCGCGGGCGGATCTGTGGATTCCCGTGACGCAGCAACCGCTGGTGAATCCGGGACACAACTGGCTGAGTGACGGAAACACGAGCTGGTTGCTGCTGCTGGGGCGCCTGAAGCCGGGCGTGACGCTGGAGCAGGTGAAGGCCGAGCTCGAGCCTCTGGCGCACCGGCTGGTGCCCACGCTTCCGGGTATCAAACTGGATCAGGATGACCGGGAAACCGTCGCGGGCTTCCATGTGACCGTATCGCCGGGCGCGCTGGGTTTTTCCTCAGTTCGCGCGCGCTTCACGCATCCGCTGCTGCTGCTGTTCGGCATGGTGGGCGTGGTGCTGCTCATTTGCTGCGCCAACATCGCCAACTTGCTGCTGACGCGTGCGGCGGGCCGCAGCCGGGAAATCGGAGTTCGTCTTGCCATGGGTGCGGGCCGGGGACGGCTGATGCGGCAACTGCTGACGGAGAGCATCCTTCTGGCGATGCTGGGCACAGCCTGCGGAGCGATTCTGGCCGTGTGGGCGAGCGGCATGCTGCTGGCGCTGGCCTCCGGCGGTCCGAATCCCATTCCTCTCGACGTGCATCCCGACCTCCGTGTGCTGGCGTTCACGTTTGGAATCACGATGGTGACGGCAATCCTGTTCGGACTGGCGCCGGGATTGCGCGCTGTGCGCGTGGATCTGATTTCCGCGCTCAAGCCTTCCATGGGACGCACGGGCCAGGCTGGCAACGCGCGCGGTAAATTCCACGCTGGAAAGGTGCTGGTGGTGGCGCAGGTTGCGGTCTCACTGCTGCTTCTGACCGGCGCGGGCCTGTTGGCACGCAGCTTGAACAACCTGATGCAGCAAGACGTAGGGTTCGATCGCGACCACCTGCTGGAAATGGAGACGGACCCGCTGACGGGCGGCTACAACCAGAAACAGATGGACGCGCTGATACGCGACGTTACAGCGTCACTCGCTGAATTGCCCGGGATCAACGGCGTGGTTGCGTCGTACAACGGCCTTTTCAGCGGCACGGAAAACGCGACTTTGCTCGGCCAAGGAGACTTGAAGCGCACCTCGCGGAACGATCGCTCCAACTTCTACGACATGGTGGGGCCTGACTATTTCCAGATCATCGGCGCGCACATCCTGCAGGGCCGCGGATTCGGGCCGCAGGACACGGAAACCTCGCCCAAGGTGGCGGTGCTGAGCGCGGGCATGGCGAATTTCCTCTATCCCGGAATCAATCCCCTGGGTCATCACCTGCTGCTGGGCGACGCGGAACATCCGGTGCCCGTAGAGATTGTCGGTGTGGTGAGCGACATCAAAGAGCACGACCTTGCGGAGGAGGCCGGCCGACGGTTCTTTCTGCCCATCGCGCAGCGGCCGGATGAAATCTTCTACCTGCGGTTCCTCCTGCGGACGCCGGGCGACCCGGGCACGCTGAAAAAGGCCGTGCAAGCAAGGCTCGCGGAGCGGTTCCCGAACCTGCGTGCGATCGACGTCGCTCCCGTGCTCGAAAACATGAGGGACGACATCACGGAGCAGCGGATGCTGACGCAACTCTCATCGCTCTTCGGCGCGTTGGCGCTGGTGCTGGCAGTGACGGGGCTGTACGGCGTGATGTCGTACACGACCTCGCTACGGACGAATGAAATCGGAATCCGCATGGCGCTGGGAGCGGAACGCGGGACAGTGCTGTGGATGGTGTTGGGCGAATCGGTCGTTCTGCTGGCGGTGGGTGTTGTGCTGGGAGTCGCGCTGGCGGCCGGAGTGTTGCGCGTGCTTTCAAGCCGCCTGTATGGACTCTCGGCCACTGATCCGGTGACGTTTGCCGCGTCGGTGTCTGTGCTGGCAGTGGCCGTTCTGCTGGCCGGCTATCTGCCGGCGCGCCGGGCATCGCGAGTGGACCCGCTGGTGGCGCTGAGGGAGGAGTGATCATGGACACCATCTGGCAGGACCTGAAATTTGCCGCGCGGATGCTGGTGAAAAACGCGGGGCTCACGCTCACCGCGATCCTTACGCTGGCGCTGGGGATCGGCGCGAATACAGCGATCTTCAGCGTGCTGAGCGCGGTGCTCCTCCGCCCGCTGCCGTACCCGGAGCCGGAGCGCCTGGTGAAAGTTTGGGGGCGGTTCACCGGCATCGGCCTGCCCAAAGACCAGATGTGGTTCTCCGCGCCGGAATTTCGGGATCTGAACGAGCTGAGCCGGAGCTTCTCCGAGATTGCGTGCGCCACCTCGAATTCGTTCAATATGGGCGTGCGCGGCACGCCGGAACAGATCTCCGGGGCCAACGCGACTCCCAGCCTGTTCCGCGCCTTGGGCGTAAACGCGCCCATCGGACGCACGTTTACAGATGACGAGGCGCAGCCGGGGCACGACTCGGTCGTGCTGCTCAGCGACGGCTTGTGGCAGCGGGCATTCGGCGCCGATCCGAACGTGGCGGGACGCACGATCCAGGTGAACGGCCGGCCGATGACGGTGGTGGGCGTCTTGCCGCCTGGGTTTACTTATCCCGGCTTCACCGGGATTGAAATGTGGGCGCCGCTCGCTTTCCGGCCCGCGGATCTCACCCCAGACAACCGGGGCAGCCACCAGTACGAGGTGGTGGCGCGGCTGAAATCGGGAGTGACTCTCTCGCAAGCGAGGGCGGAACTGGCCAGCGTGGCAAAAACAATCATGGACCAGAACAAAAACTACGGGTACGCGCAGTTCCATTACACGCTGCTGGCCAACCCCTTGCTCGATGAAGTGGTGGGCGACGAAATGAAGAGTTCCCTCTGGATCCTGATGGGTGCGGTCGGATTTGTGCTGTTGATTGCCTGCGCCAACGTGGCCAGCCTGCTGCTCAGCCGGGCGGCCGCGCGCGACCAGGAGACCTCCGTGCGCATGACTCTGGGCGCAGGGCGAGGCCGGCTGATCCGGCAACACCTGACGGAGAGCTTGCTGCTCGCGCTCGTGGGCGGTGCGGCGGGAGTGGCTCTGGTGCCGCTCGCATTACGGGCGCTGGTGGCGCTAAGCGCGGAAACGCTTCCGCGGCCTGTCACCACGAGCGTAGACATCGGCATGCTGATCTTTACGCTGAGCGTGGCGCTGGGCACCGGCATCGTGTTCGGGCTGGCGCCGGCGCTGCGGGCGGTGCGCGGCGTGCAGTTTTCGATTCTGAAGGAGGGTGGCCGCGGCGCCTCCATGGGAATCCGCGGCAACCGCGGCCTGCGCCTGCTGGTGGCGGGAGAGGCGGCAGTGTGCCTGATGCTGCTGGCCGGTGGCGGACTCCTGTTGCGCAGTTTTCTTCGCGTGCTCGATGTGGATCCGGGATTCCGTCCCGCGGGCGTGCTGACCATGCAGATCACGCTGCCTTCGGAGAAGTACAGCAAACCGGAGCAGGTGAAGGCCTTTTTCCACGATGCGCTCGACCGCATTCGCGCATTGCCGGGCGTGCAGGCGGCGGGGGCCATCAGCGGTCTTCCGCTCACGGATAATCCCAACTCCGGCACTTTGACGGTGGACACCCAGGCGGTGCCCCCGGACCAGAGAGCGCCCGAGACCGACTACCGCGGTGCGACCCCGGGGTACATGGAAGCGATGGGAATCACGCTGGTAGAGGGGCGGCTGTTCGACGAGCACGATGCCGAGACGGGAGCGCCCGTGGCGGTCATCGACCAGAGTATGGCGCGCCTGTATTGGCCGAACGAGAGCGCGCTAGGAAAACGCGCCAAGGTCGGCAGCCTGGATACCAAACTGCCCTGGATGACGATTGTGGGAGTGGTGCGGCATGTGCATTACGCGAGTTTGGAGTCCAATTCGCGCGTGGAGCTCTACTGGCCTTACGCCCAGCAGCCCTACCGGCAGCCGCAGATGGATGTGGTGGTGAAGACATCGGGCGACCCGCGAAGCCTCGCGCCCCAAATCGAACGCGCCGTCCATGCCATCGATCCGGACCAGCCGTTGTTTCACGTGCGCACGATGGAAGAATGGATGACGGATGCGGTGGCGCGGCGGAGGCTCGCACTCGATCTGTTGGCTATCTTCGCCGGGCTGGCGCTGCTGCTGGCGGCGGTGGGGATCTACGGAACCACGTCGTTTTCCGTGGCGCAGCAGACGCGCGACATCGGCGTGCGGCGGGCGCTCGGAGCGCAGACGGGCAGCGTGCTGCTGATGGTCTTCGCGCAGGAGGTTCGCGTGGTCGGTGCGGGAATTGCCGCAGGACTGCTCGGCGCGCTGGCCGTCACGCAGCTCATGAAGCAGTCGCTCTTCCACGTCGGCGCCGCCGACCCGGTCACCTACCTCGCGGTGATCGGAATTCTCGCCGCGGTGGCCGTGGCAGCAGCGGCGCTGCCGGCATGGAGAGCGACGAAAGTGGAGCCGTTGGTGGCGCTGAGGTACGAGTAATGAGCACTCTCTGGCTGGACATTCGGTTCGCGCTGCGGATGATGGCGAAGAGCCCGTGGTTTACGCTGGTCGCGGCGCTTTCGCTGGCGCTGGGGATCGGTGCGAGCACGATGGCGTTCGGGTGGGTGGACGCGGTGCTGCTGCACCCGCTCGAGGGCGTGTCGCGCGACAACGAAATCGTTTCGATCGAGAACGTCACGCCTTCCGGAACGACGATCGACTCCTCCTATCTCGATTACCGCGACTATGAGCAGGCGGCGACCTCGTTTTCCGGAATGCTGCTGTTCAAAGAGCGGGCCGTGGCGCTGGGCGACGACCGGCGGGCCGACCGCGCCTGGATCTACATGGTCACCGGGAACTACTTCGATGTGCTGGGCGTGCGGCCGCTCGTCGGGCGGTTTTTCACGAAGGACGAACAGGACGTCGTGCCCGGCGCGCACCCCGTCACGGTGCTCAGCGCGGCGTTGTGGAAGTCGCGGTTCGGCGCCGACCGCAACATAATCGGCAAAACGCTCAAGATGAACCGCCAGACGCTCACGATTATCGGGGTGGCTCCCGAGAATTTTCCGGGGACGATTGTGGGCCTCTCGTTCGAAGCCTACGTGCCGCTCTCGATGCTTCCGCAACTCACCGGCGGCAACAACTGGCTGGAGGACCGCAACAAC
>Ga0187803_10000286_pt1 | contig 20856 bp, 12 predicted proteins | sample NC_wetland_sal_i_2_FD_132425 | JGI IMG/M metagenome (GOLD analysis project Ga0187803, IMG submission 132425) | Wetland sediment microbial communities from Neuse River Estuary, North Carolina, USA - Control_3 | ecosystem: Environmental > Aquatic > Freshwater > Wetlands > Sediment | place: USA...
CAACTCGAAACCTGCCAGGGACGTGCCAAAAGTGCCGTACGATGCCTTGACGCTCCCGTGAGGAGGCGTCATGCCTTGCCCCGAGCGCGTGGTTGCGTTGATCACCACGCTGGTCTTGTCCCCGTATTCCGCGTGCGGCGCGCCGGGGATCACCTCCAACGACTCCACGGAATCGAGGGGAATCTGATTGGAAAAAAGCTTGCTTTGCTGGTCGGTGATGGGCTGGCCGTCCACCGAAAACGAAACTTCATTGTGATCGCCCATGCCATGGAAGAGGCCGTTGGAATCTGCGGCGATGCCCGGCGTGGTCAACGTCACGAGCGAGCTGACGGACGAAGATTCGCTCTCCAGAGGTACCTTGTCAAACAGTCCGCGGTCCACATCGGTGTGGTTGGTGGAAGTTTGCTCGATCAGATCCGCCGCTTCGCCGTGCACCTCGACGGTGGTCGCCGCGGTCGCCACCTGCAGGTTCAGCACCAAGGCGGTCGGCACTGAGGATCGGACGGTAACGTCCTGTTGCAGAAGCTGGAATCCATGCGCCGTGACGCTGAGGTGATAAGGGTTGAACGGAAGATCGGTGAACCTAAAACTCCCGGAATCGTTGGTGGTTGTCGAGCGGTCAAAGCCCGCGACCGGGTTGCTGATTTCAACTGTCGCACCTTTCACGGCCGCGCCGGAAGGGTCGAGCACTGTACCCTCGATGCTAGCCGATGTCTGTGCCGCCGCTGGAGTTGTGCCGAGAATGACTAGGCTACCCAGAAGCACCGCGGCCGAAAGTGCGCTTATTGCAAGGGACGAGCAGAAAACAGACTTGCCGCCTTGAACATGAACATCTCGCGTGAAAGTGAACCTGATAAATGAGTGCATATCCCCTCCTTAATGGGAAGTTTGGTGATTCGCCTGGGTAACGGAGAAAGGTGTCAACCGTTAGGACACGACAGGCGGAGCACGGCCGGAGGGTCGAGCAATGGGGAAACTGGAATACCTGACGGGAGATACAGAGGCGGTCGATTGAGTCTTGGGTGAGTCCGCGACGGCCAGGCCCTGGGACGGAACATTCACCGACCCCTGGCGGGCGATCTGGCAAGCGGGACAAGGCGCATCGGAGCCCGGAGATGCACTCAGCGCGGCGCGAATCTCGTGGCGCACTGCGCCAGGGGACAGGCCCTGGTGATTGTGCAACACCGTCACCAGGAAGAGATGGAGCTGCAATACGACGGCCGCTACGGCCACTGCCAACCGCCGCGCCGGATAGGAAACAGGCATTCGGTAGGGTCTCACTATCTGAGCCATCGTTCCGAGCAGCATGTATTCTAGCAGAAAGCAAAGATTAAGTTCGAGATTCTGCAAAGACTAAAGGGCCCAGCCGCCGTCAAAGCAGATGCGCCACGACCGTCATGGGTTGCATGTTTAGGGACGCTGGTCTGCACCGCGCAGGCTCAAGTGTTTCGAGAGGCGCGCCCTGAGACCTCTCGGATCACGCGCGATCGAGGGTGATTCTGGGGCGAGAAGCCTGGTTTTATCACGACTTCAGCGCTTACTTCCCGATTGGGGAACGCCCTGGCAGCAGCCTGGTCGAATTGAGAATAAAGGCCATCTCTGAGACCACATGAATCAGCGCCGCCAGCAACGGATTCAGAAAACCAAAGGCGGCCATTCCAACTCCTACGCTGTCCACTGCCAACGTGCCCGCGAAATTCTGCATGATGATGCCACGGCAGCGTCGTGCAATCCGCAAGGTTTCGACCAGCCTGGAAAGATCATTTCCTATCAAAATGATGTCTGCGCTCTCCCTGGCAACATCAGTCCCCGATCCCATGGCAATTCCCACATCGGCCTCCAGCAAGGCTGGAGCATCGTTGATGCCGTCGCCGACCATGGCGACCTTTCGACCGTTCCGGCGCAGCTCACGGACCCACTTCGCCTTCTGCTCCGGCAAGAGTTCTCCAATTGCTTCGTCCACGCCGAGATCCTGCCCCACTGAAGTTGTCACGGCTTGCATATCTCCGCTCAGCAGAATACTTTTCAAGCCCATCCGCCTCATTGCCGCGACGGCTTGCTTCGCTTCGGGGCGAAGAACGTCAGCAATGCGGATGCTTCCCAGAAATTGGCCCCCTCGAGCGACATAGACTTCGGAAACGCCGCCTGGGCCGTCGCCATCGGCAGACAGAATGCTTCTCACGCCGCGCTCCATTAAGAGTACCCGGCTGCCCACAAGAATTTCCTCGCCTCGTGAAGTCGCTCTGACTCCTCGGCCGGGCGTATAGGAGAATTCGTCCGGCTCCACGATGGGGACGGCAAGCTCGGCAGCCCGCGCTATGATCGCTTTGGCAAGAGGATGTTCAGACTTGCGCTCGGCAATGCTGGCAGCGGCAATGATCTGCGGGGCAGAGAAACCGTCGCTCGAGACGACCTCCCGAATCTGAGGAGTGCCGAACGTCAATGTGCCGGTCTTGTCCAATAGCACGGTATTCACGGCGGCCAGCGCTTCCAGGTACAGGCCGCCTTTAATAATCGCTCCCTGACGCGCGGCGCGTCCGATCGCGCCCAGTATGGCCAGGGGTGTTCCAGCCGCGATACCACAGGCTCCGGCAACGATGACGACCGAAATCGTAGACCGGGCGTTGTGAGTGACGATGAAGGTCAGGGCTGCAGCCCCGATCGCAAAATAGACCAGATAGCCGGCCAGGCGGTCGGCCGTTTTCTGAATCGGAGCCCGCGACCTCTCCGCCAGCTCCACGGCTTCAATGATCCTTCCGAACGTGGTATCACGACCCAGCTTTTGTGCTTCGATCTCCAGCGCGCCCGACTGGTTAAGGGTTCCTGCATAGACGGCATCTCCAGCCGCTTTTTCCACCGGCATGGGCTCACCGGTAATCGCCGCCTGTTCCACAAATGAACGTCCGCCCAACACAGTCCCATCAATGGGTATGTGCCCGCCCGGCTTCACAATCACCGTGTCGCCGAGTTGAACCTGGTCGGCGGAAATTTCAATTTCTTGAGTATCACGCCGGACCAAGACGGTTCTTGGAAGGAAATCGAGAAGGTCCTGGATGGCACGCCGGCCGCGTCCGACCGTGAGACCCTCCAACACCTCGGCGGCTAGCACAAACCCTGTGATGACCAGAGCAGTGAAGAACTCCCGGATGGCCAAGGCCGCGAGAAGGGCGATGGTCATCGAGAGCTCCATCGTCATCTTGCGTTCGATGATGTTCTCGACGGCCTCTTTGAAAATCGGATACCCACCGATCAGAGCGGCCCCAATACCGATTACGCTGATCCTTGGAAAGGGCTCCCACACGCGAAACCACACGGCAGCGGCGGCGAGTGCCACAAAAGCAATGCGAACCAGTTCGACCCAATCGAGTCCGTGCTCGTGTTCCGCGTGCTCCGGGCCTCCGCGAGCGTCGTTCATGCGAGGGGAGCTTCCCCCCACAGCAGACTGGGGCGCCGTTGGGCCAATCTTTCCGAGCAAGTGAGGAGCACTCGTACCGCTCTCCTCTCCCTTAAACCGGGAGCCGGTTATTTCAAATACGACTTGACCATGGCGATCACTTCGTCGGCCGCCGCTACCTGGTCCGAAGTAGGCCTTTGCTTCCCGTTCAGTACGTGACTCTTGATGTGGCCCTCCAGGAGCTCGGCCATCAGACTGTTCATCGCGCCCCTTGCCGCACTCAGCAATTGCAGCACGTCGGAGCAATCGCGCTCTTCGGTGAGAGCCCGCACTAGAGCTTCAATCTGCCCCTGAATGCGTTTGGCCCTTAGAAGCAGTTCCTGTTTGTGCTTGATCGTATGGCTCATGGTTGCAACTTCCTTTCAATGATACCATACCGCGTACGGTATGACTGCACTTTGCTGATGGACCCCCCTCTGCTGACGCTCAGAGTGAAGAGCCGACAACCGGCAAATGCCTATCTCAAGGCAGGTTCCGTGCCCACCGCTTCGCGCAGTTGTTCGACCGCCAGCATATAAGTGGCCAGCGCCTGCCGGTAGGCAAGCTGGGTGGCGCGGTAGCTGCGCTCCGCATCGAGATAATCGAGCAGGCTGGCGGCGCCGTGCTGGTAAGCGTACTGGCTGATGTCGCGGGAATCCTGCGCGTTCTTCAGGTAACCCGACTCATAGAGTTGAACCACTTGCTCGCCCGTGCGTGCGGCTTCGAACGCGACCGCAACGTCATTCATCACTGTTTCCTCCGCCGACGTCTTGGTTTCCTCCGCTTGCGTAATGGCCACGTGGGTACGCGCGATTTCGCCTTGGTTGCGATCGAAGATGGGGATCTCCATGTTGAATATGAAACTGGCGCTGTTGATGGCGGAAACATGGGTGTAATCCAAGGTCGTCGTGACATTCCGTTTGCCATTCGCTTTCGCCAGCTCATACTGGCTTAGCGCGGCCGTCACGCCTTCCGTGGCCGCCAAATAGTCCGGACGAATTCCCAGCGCCTGAGCTTGCATATCCTCCCGGTTCCCGTGCAGGGGCACATAGGCCAGGTCCCCTACGACGTCATAGTCGGCGGGCACGGCATCATAACCGAGGAAAGCGCGAAGAGCGTCCCGGGCTTGGATCAGCGTCAGTTGGGCGGAAGAAACATCCGTCTGGAACTGCAACAACTGTAGCTTGATTTTCAGGAAATCAGCGTCGCTCATGGCGCCCGCCTTGACGCGCGACTCGCTGAGATCTACAGTCTCCTGAAAACTTTTCAGGTCTTGTTGCGCCAATTGGAGATTCGATTTGGCCAGGAGAACGCCAAGAAACTGCTGCGCTACATTGAAGGTGAGGGTGCGCTCGTTGTCAGAGACTTGCGAGCGCGTGACCGTGGTTTGGTCTTTGGCCGCCTTGATTCGCGATTGACTCTTATGTCCGCGCTCGAAAGTGTAGCTGCCCCGATGTCGAATTCCGTGACGTTATTGAAGGTCGCTGAATTCCATTGGCTTGGCGAGATAGGAACAAACACGTCGTCATAGGTAAATACCGGATTGGGCCCGATAGCCGCAGTGATTTCTTCGGCCTTGCTTTGGTCGATTAGTGTGCGGGCGGCCTTCAACGCATGGTTGTGCGTGATGGCCAACTGGATGGCTTGATCGAGATCGATCCGAACCGCAGGTGGAGGGTTTTGTCCCAGCCCCGCGGCCGCCGACACAGCCACGAAGAGGAGACTACTAACCAGCTCGCCAGAATTGGGAAAACGGATCCACGAGGGTAAGAAACCTGTCTCATTCATATTCGAGCACCACCGTCAATGATGAAGAATGCGGGCGCAAATCGGCGCGCCCCTTCTGAAAGACCCGGAGAATAGCCTTACTCTTCCGAGAAAAGCGGGGGAGCTCGACCTGACGGTCGAGCTAGAGGAAGGTCTGAAACTTTGATCGAACGTGCCGCATAAAGGGATCGTGCTTTGGGCAGTTCCAAAATGGCCGGGCCTTGGGGCGGCGAGTTTACCGATCCTTGGCGAGCAATCTGGCAGGCGGGGCAGGCCGTATCGGTGCCCTGAAATGAGCGCATCGCATCACAAGGTGCATTGGAGGGCGGACTCGGATACAGGCTCTGATGATTATGCAGGTCTGTCACCAGGAAAAGGTGCAGTTGCAACACACCCGCCGCCAAGGCCACGGCTATGCGCGGCAGGCCCCGGCGAAGTGTGCTTTGCGGCTTCAGTAGCATTTAAGACGACAACATTTGAGGTGCCGTTTCGAGGCTGTGTTTTAGCAGAAAGTAAGGCCCAATTCGATCCATTGCCTGGCTGGGGCACCCCGGCCATTACAAGATGCGTCTTGGCTATCAGGGAGTTAGTGACGCTGTCGCGCTTCAATCCTCAGCGCAACCCATCGTCGCCTTCTCCCAGGCGCTGAAGAATATTCTGGGCCCGGGCCTGAGCGAGATGAAGAAAGTGCGAATCGCGCGCGATCGATCTCAGCGTTGGCACCATCAGCTCCGGGTCGGCCAGCGCTTTGTTGTCGAGGTCGATCTGAATCTGCAACAACTCCCGGGGGAGACCCAGGTGATCGTACTTCTCTTCAAACTCCAGCGCTTTGATATGCTCTTCCACGCTCGCGATCTTTTCGAACACATCGGCCAGTTCCTGTGCCTCGCGGCGCAAGCTGTAATTGAATTCGGCGCTGTACTTTTGTCCCCCTGCGTCATAGGTGAACGTTTTTCTCCCCAGGTTGGCCACTTTCTTGTGACTCTCGAGGTCGATCGATTTGAAGTCGTCCATCGCGTGCGCGAGGGCGAAGAGTTTTCGCGTCGTGACGGAGGAGAGCTTCAGGGTTCGTGGGCTCGGCGGGTCCGCAAGCTGGCGCCCGTCATAAGTCCCCGATCCCGTCGAGTCAACCGTGATCTCTGTGAATTCGGGCGCGCTGCCGGGCAGGACTTTTCTGAAGGTCAGCTTGGCCGGGGATGACACTTCTTGTGGAGCCGAGATGGCTGTGGCGGCCAGCGCGCTAACCAGAATGACCGCCGAGAGGATGGAGTCGTAGGGCCGACCCTTGGGTCGGCCTAGTTTCGCAAGGCCGAGGCAAGCCTCGGCCCTACCGTCACCGGAAGGTCTGTTTTTGAAATAGCGCACAGAGCGTCTCAGTGACCTCTGTGTTGAGTCTTTTCTGTCACTCACTCCAAAATCCAGAACATGTGCTGAGCGAAGCGAACGCATCCAAAATTCGTCTTACCTGGCCTCCGTGAGGGCGTGGATTTCGGCCTCCTCGATGTCAAAGTTGGCGTGGACGTGCTGGACGTCTTCATGGTCCTCCAACTCTTCCATCAAGCGCAGCATCTGCCCCGCGCTTTTGCCGCTCAATTTGATGTGCGACTGCGGGATCATCGAAACTTCCGCCACGGCCGGCTCAATATTCGCGGCCTTCAAGCGATCGGCGACGGCGTGCAATTTCTCGGGCGGCGTGAAAACCTCCCAGTTGCTGCCGTCGTCGGCCATGTCTTCGGCGCCCGCTTCGAGCACGAGGTTGATCAGCGTCTCCTCGTCGGCCTTTTCCTTGGGCAAAACAATGTAGCCCTTCTTGGTGAACATCCACCCCACCGACCCGTGCTCTCCCAGGTTCCCGCCGTTCTTGGTGAGGATGTGACGGATTTCAGAGATGGTCCGATTCTTGCTGTCCGTCGCCACCTCGATGATCATGGCGACGCCGCCTGGCCCGTAAGCTTCGTACACGATTTCTTCATAGACCGAGCCGGGCAACTCGCCCGTGCCTTTTTGGATGGCGCGCTTGATGTTGTCCGCCGGCATGTTCTCCGCTTTGGCCGCCAGGACTGCGGTGCGCAGGCGCGGATTCGAGTCCGCGTCACCGCCGCTGATGCGCGCGGCTACCGTAATTTCCTTAATCAGCTTGGTGAAAATTTTCCCGCGGCGCGCGTCAGCAGCGCCTTTCTTGTGCTTGATGGTAGCCCACTTGGAATGCCCGGACATGACGATTGTTTCCTTTCGCAGGCCCCCACGGCGGCGCTCGTAACCTTCGTCAACATCGGCTACGGGCTCGCGGTCAGGATGGCTGATTGTCTCTGTGATGTTACCACAACCCGAAGCGCGATGCGAATCGCAAAACTCAAAGAAAACCCAAGCCTGACCCTGACTGAAAGTTGGGCATAAGGTCACTCGAATCCGAATGCCAAACAGAAAGGGCGCCCGGTCCGCCAGGCGCCCTTTGGTTGTCTATCAATTCTCGGCAAGCTTGGTTCGCGCTGGTGCAGCGCGCCAAGGTTAGAATTCAACTCGCAGCCCGAACTTGATTTGCCTGTTACCGCCGGACGTCAAGCTCGGAATGCCGAAGCCGGTGCCCTCTTGGAGGGCTCCGGCGTCATCGAGGAACGCGTCAACGGATCCGAAGTTGGGGTGGTTGAACACATTCAGGAACGTCGTGTCGAACCGCACCTTCACGCGCTCCGTCACCTTAATGAATTTGTAAACGGAAAAGTTGGCGGAATTGGTTTGGTAATCGCGCTCGCTGTTGCGCGGCACGTTGCCGAAGGGTGTGCCGGCGATGGACTCCGCTGTCGGGCCGTTCACGATATACTTCACGGAGCTGGCCGACGCCGTGGTGGAGGTCCCTAAGGTATTCAGTGTGTTCCAACTGAGCAGGGTATTTGCAGGCATGCCACAGGACGGATCGGCGGCCACCCCTATGTTCGTTTGATAATTGCAGGCGTCGCCGGCGTAGATGCCGACTTGCGAGACGGGGGCATTCGGGCTGCCATAGAAGGGGCGAATCGCCGCATCGGGGTAGCTGAAGAACCCGCTGTTGAACGCTGTATCGGGCCACGTAACGCCCGCGGTCGCGGACAGGAACGCCGAGGAAGGCGTGTAGGGCTGGCCGCTGGTAATGAGGTACGTACCGGCGAGGACCCAACCGCCCAGAACATGTCCGACTAGGCCATGCTGGCTGCGGAATGCCGGAATATCCTCCGAAAAGCTAAGCGTCCAGCTCTTGGGAAGGTCCTGTCCGGAGAGCCCGTGCTCTGCATGGAGGTAGTCGAGCGGATTTTGGGAGTTGGCATAGGTGTTGCCGCCGGCAAGAGAACTGAAGATCTCGCTGGTGTTGTCGGTCGTCTTGCTCCAGGTGTAAGAGGTCTTCATCGTCAACTGGTGCCACAGGCTGGTCGTGCGGAGTTCAGTCTGCCAAGAATTGTAGTCGGAAACTCCGGTGTTGGCACGCGTGCGCAGTACACCAAGGTTGCAATTCACCCGGCCGACCGCGTTGGGGACGACGGCGTTCGCGGCTGGGCAAGGAGTAACGCCGGTGACAGCGTTGGGGAAGGCCGCCAGAAGGTTGTCAACTCTGGGATTGCCGTTGATCGACTGGAAAAGGCCGCCGGCGTGGTTGCCCGCGTAACGGGACTCGAGCACGGCGTGCGTACCAAGCTGCCGCTGGATCCCGAAAGACCACATGTTCACATGGTCGGCGCGGAAATCAGGCGTAACGTTGGTCTGGTTAAACGAACGAGGATCTGACACACCCAGGACGAGATATGACGCAGCCTCGGTGCGGATAGCGTTCCCCGTGGGATCAGCCGGCAAAGGCACGTTATAGACGGCGGGTTTCCTCAACGTCTGGGCCAGCACCTGGGGAGTTGCCGTGGCGATATTCAGATAAATGTTATAGTACGCCGGATCGTAAGCCAGCCGATAGCCGCCGCGGATGACTGTTTTGCCCGCCCCACCCCACCAACTCGGGTTGTAAGCAAACCCAATGCTGGGACCGAACGCGTTCTTGGGGGCAGGAATTATCGGGAAAGTCCGCACCGAAAGCGGGAGGGCCGGGTTGAAGAGCGGCGCGGAACCCGTCTCGTTTTTTGTGTCCAGCGTGTTGAACAAATTGGCCGGCTGCCCGAAGTAAGAGTAGGTGATCCCCGCATTGATGGTGAGGTTCGGCCGAAGTTTGTAGTCGTCTCCGAAATAGAAGAACGAATCCTTCTCGCGGAAATCGAGGTTCGGAGTGCCCACGGTAACGCTGAGGGAACTCGGGACGTTCGCAATGTAGTTGCTGATGCTGCTAAACGCGTAGGTCCCGTTGAAGTTGGGCAGGAAGACGTTGGGAGACCGCTGGTAGGTCAGGTTGGTGCCAAGCTTGAACTGGTGCGCGCCGTGTATGTAGCTCAGGTTGTCCTGAATCTGGTAGGTGTTGACGATGCGTCCCTGAGGCAGGTTGTTCGGAGGCCCGAAGCCCGCCCAGCCGCTCGCCACCGTGACGCTCGCCAAGCCGTTGGCAAGGTTGCTCATCTGGGGAATAGTGTTGCCGTAAGGGTTTCCACCGAATTGCACGGCCAAGCGGCCATAGTTAAGCCGGGCTTCATTAAACATGTTGGCTGAAATGGTCCGCGTCCAGCTTATTCCCGTTTGTACACCCAACGACGGAACGTCATAAGGGTACCCGGAAGCGCTGGTCCCCGCGTCTACCGGAGTAGTCTTCTGCCACATGAAGCGCCCGTAAAAGCGGTCCTTTGCGCCATTCACATCCACGCGAGTGAAATCGTCGTATTGGTGGTAGGCTGTGTTTTGCAGACGCTGCACGCCGGACGCCTCAAACGAGCAGGAAGGGGCGCCGGAGGCGGTAAGCAGCGGGGCGCCGGAGGCGGTAGTCGGCGTCACGGTCTTGGTCACCGGGGTCCCGCTAATGGCGGGGTGGTCGCCCGTAACACCGAAGGGACCGTATTTGGCCAGCGCCTGGAGGGAAGTGCTGTTAGGGTAGCAGGCCTCCAAGGTCTGTAGTCCAGCGGGGGTAGGGGTCAAGGAGCCCGTCGAAGCGACGGCGCTGCCGGGAATAATCTCATCGTCAGCGCCCCCGAACACGAAGAGCTTGTCCTTCAATATCGGACCCCCAACGGATCCGCCAGAGAACTCGTCGTTCAGCACCGGCAGTTTCGTAAGGCCTTCGAACGCCTTCTGGGTGTTACTGAGAGTGTTGAGCTTATTATTGGCCTCGGTACCGAAGACATCACCGTGCCAAGTGTTGGACCCCGACTTGGTGATGACGTTGACCACTGAACCCGCGTTACGGCCGTACTCGGGGCCAAAGTTGTTGGTCGTGACTTGGTACTCCTGGACGAAGTCCGTGTTTCCGACGAACAGACCAGGGCCTGTAACCGAGTTGTCATTATTGTTGGCCCCGTCGATCTGCTGGTCGTTGGCGCGGCCGCGGAGTCCGTTGACGGAGAACGCTGCGCCGTTGGTGTTCGCCCGGTTGTTGTCACGGGTGCCCACAACGCCAGGAAGCTGCATCACCATCGAGTCCAATCCGATGTTGCCGTTCAACCCCGGGAAGACCGTGATCTCTGACCCCGTAACCGCGGTAGTGATCTGGGCCTGGGTGGTATTGAGCAGGGGCGGAGCCGCCGTAACCTCCACGGTCGTTGTCGTCTGCCCGACCTCCAGCTTTAGCTCTCCTAGCCCCGTGTCTTGAGCCGCGGTTACTCCGACACCCGTCAACTCCATACTGCGAAAACCTTCCTTCGTGATGGTCAGGTTGTACGAACCGATAGCCAGCAGTGAAATTCGAAATGCGCCATCCCCAGCCGAGACCGTCGAGGCGGACGAGCCGGTCGAAACCTCTACTGCTTTAACGGCAGCACCCGGAACTCTCGCGCCGGTTACATCTTCGACGAAACCGGAAATCGAGCCCTTTACGACCTGTCCGTAAGCTATCCCCGAGAACAGCAGAAGAAACATCCCGGTCGCCAAAACTTTCAAAAAGGAACTCTTACTCATACGATTTCCTCCGTTCTCTTGCATTTGAGGTAGTCTGAACTTCATCAGAAATAACTTACTTTAAAAAATCTGGACTAGGGGCGATAACCGCGAATGGTATCTATTGATTCTAAAAGACATTCCGGTTTAGTTCTTCAAGTCCGAGGGGCATTGGCCCACTCTTGTCATAGCCCCCCCCACTACACACCAGTTCTTGTCCAACTGAAATGCTAACGTAGTTTAGGGCAATCGAGTGTCCAAAGTCGACTCATCCATCTAAATTATTGAAAAATAAGCATGAGGCAGACATTGTAAACAGGAATAAAGGCCCGGAATCTTCCAAATTCAATATAGAATCTTCTAAATTCTGTATTAATCGTCCTTGAGAAGCGCGGGCGTCCGGCCCGCTCCTCGTCTTGCCACCTCCTGCGCTGGAAAGAGCGGGTCAGTAACTGACGAACTGAAATACCGATGCACTGACGTACTGATTCTGCGGATTCATCAGACCCCGGGGCCGGTTTCGTTTTTCTTGGCGTCCTGCTCCTTCGGCTTCCCGACTTTTTGTGAAGAGGCCACGCTGAAGAGCTTGAAGTCGGAATATTCGTGCTCGTTCCGCAGATTTTTCCCGTTCCAACGCACGGTGACGGTAACGGCGCGCGGCAGCCAGAAAGCTTCGGCGACGGTCTTGAAATGCACCTCGCTATAATCGATTTCCGTTGTTTCTCTTTCCAGCCGGACCTCCGGCAAAGGCGTCAACAGGTCGGTGCGGAGACGCAGGATTTGATAACTCGACGGGTCCACCCATGCCAGACCCTGCGTAAATATCGGCATGGAGACTTTGCCCGATTTGAAGATTCCGTTCATCCGCGCCTTCTTCGGCTGCTGGGCAAAAGCGATGACGAAGGTGTCCCGGCCGTTGACTTTCTGACGTCCCAGATAACGGAACGTCGATTGGGGTTGGTATATGGGATGGAAAACGAGCGAGGACGAGGCAAAGCCGTCGGTGAGCATAAAGCCTTCCTCCAGGCCGCGCAGCTGGCCCTGGTCACCCGACAAGCCAGCGCGCGATTCACTGAAGCCCGGCCCGGTGGTCTCCGATGAAACGATGCACAGGTAATGAAATTTCTGATCCTGGCTGTCGTCCACCTTGCCGCCCTTGTGGCGCAACTTCTCCTGATGAATCTGCTCCAGGGCGCTAGTATTGGGGAAATTCCGGAAAAACAACGAAACGCTCTTTCCTACGCTGCTGAGGATGGACTCCAGCGGCTTCTGGTCTTCGGCGGGCTCCAGGTCTTTCAGTTCCGCGGGGATGTGGTGGACATAGTCGATGGTTTGAACCTTTTCCGAAATCACCTCAGCGTACGCCGCCTCTACCTTCTTCTTATTCTGAACTTGCGCCCAGAGCTGTCGGACGCGAATAGGCATCTGTTTCAGGTCTTTTCCCTCGAGATAACGGGTCATCTCTTTGTTCGCTTCCTCGACAGAGCCCGCGTTCAGCAGCGCTTCGACGAGCATCAGCCGCGCCTCAGGCTTCGCCCCGGCATCAAGGGCTTTGGTGAGGTAAGGGGCGGCATTCACCCAGTTTTGAAGCAGCAACTGGGAGCGCCCGAGCTCCTGAAGCGACAGCGCATCCTGCGCATCGAACTTGAGGGCCTCCACGAAGAAAGGAGACGCCTTCCCTGGATCGTGCCGCCAGCTGTACATCACTCCGTAGGCTACGAAAGGCTCGGGGCGCGCCAGTTTTCGATCGGCCTGGATCGCATTGACCGCCTCTCCCAAATTGCGTTGGGCGCCGTCCCAGTCTCCCGAATCGAGTTCTGCAAGACCCAGCATCGTTCGGCAAGCCACGCAGGCTGGATCGCGCTTGACCACTCCGGAAAAGAACGGCAGAGCCCGATCCGGACGGCTTCGGTCAAGGAATTCCTCCACCCCGCGCGCATATTCCTTCTGGCTCTTGGCGGACAGCCTGTCGGAGGGTCCGAGTTCCTTCAGTTTCGGCGCGAGATGTGAAATCAGATCCGCCTGCGACAACAGATTGGGATCCTCCTTCGCATCCCGCAGTGTGACCGGAATTACCCAGAACTTGTCGGTCCCACCCAAATCGATAATTTGGTGTGCATCGAGAAAACCTTCCATGGTGACCGTCAGCGCAACGCTGAGCTCTTTAACCGTGTCTGTATTAAACTGATAGTCGGCCCGAAAATTCCCCTGCAAATCTGTCCTTATGAATCGGAAGTCGCCGGAGGTGCTGAGGGGTTGCACCACGACCTTCGCGCCGTGAACCGGATCACCCTCTAACGTCCTTACCTTTCCACCAACGACCCAGGCCTTCTGAAAAGTCACCGGAACATTGGCCGTTCCGAAAGAAGGCGCAGCGTCTTGGGCTATCACTGGCACTTGCAAGAGACACATGGACGTAACAAGCCGGAGTAATCTGGGGCGAGCTCTCATGATAACTACCTTTTCTGGGTGGAACTCTCAGATTTCAAACTTCTTACAGTACGTGAGAATTCTACACCTGTGCTCAGAGCCGGTCAAGCTCAGCGGAAGCTGGAAGCCTTGAGGGGCTTCATCGCCTTCGGGCAGCACAAGCGAGCAGCAGCTTGATGACCATAGGGTTCGCTGGCGCGAACCTGCGGGGATTTATTATCATGAACTACGCATGCGGGCAAACCCGATGCGCGCAGGACAATGGTGTTTCGATCTGAGACTGAATTCGTTGGCTGGCTGAAGCGTCTTACGCCGCGGCGACCGTCCGGCGTGCGGCTGGGCATTGGCGATGATGCGGCAGTGGTCGTGTTGCGCCCCGGGAATGACCTTATTCTGAAGACCGATCTCTCGGTTGAGGGCGTGCATTTTCTGCGTCAGCTTCATCCGCCGCGCGCCGTCGGCCATCGCGCTCTCGCTCGTTCTCTGAGCGACATTGCTGCGATGGGCGGCACGCCCCGCTACGCGCTGATTTCGCTCGCCGTCTCACGAAGCACTTCGCGGGCGTGGCTTAACGAGTTTTATGCGGGCATTCTGGCCCTCGCGCGCCGCCATGCAGTGACCATCGTCGGCGGAGACACCGATGTCATTCCGGATAAGACTTTTGTCGACGTCATGATCGCGGGCGAAATCGAGCGCGGGAAAATGATTCGCCGCTCCGGCGCCCACCCTGGCGATCAGGTGTTTGTGAGTGGACGACTGGGGCTCTCGGCCTTGGGGCTTCACAGGCTGAAAGCAAAAGGGAGCGCACGAGGTCCACGAAGAGGACTGGACTCCGCCGTACGCTCCCACCTTTATCCCGAACCGAGGTTGCGGTTGGGTCGCTATTTAAGCGAGAACCATTTGGCATCGGCCCTGATCGACGTGAGCGACGGCCTCTCTACCGACCTCGCGCACCTTTGCGATTCGAGCGGCGTGGGCGCCACAGTTTGGGCCGAGCGCCTGCCCATGCCCGACGACCTCACTGCGCGAGAGCGCCGCACGCTGAGCCCACTGAAACTCGCGCTGCACGGCGGGGAGGATTACGAGCTGTTGTTCACTGTTCCCAAGCGCAATATCTCCTGGCTTCGAAACACGGTGTATGGAGTACCGGTTCACCGGATAGGCGAAATTCGCGGCGCCAAAGGCGTTTCGCTCGTCACGGCTGACGGCCACGAGGTCTCGCTCGAACCGCGCGGATATGACCATTTCAGGAAATACAAATACAGTGGATAGTGGTTAGTGGCTAGCAAAAAGACCGGGCGCCGAGTTATGGCCGCTATCCCCTAGCCACTGTCTTCACTGCGGCGGCTTCGGTGCGGGTTGGGCCGTCTCTGATCCCGGTGGCTTGGCCGGCGCCGGGTGCAGATCGCTCTTGTTTTCAGCGGGAGCCGGCTTCGCGACGGGTTTTGTCTCGCCACTTGGTGACGCTGACTTGGGCTGCGCTGCGCCAGAGTGGGCTGGCGCAGACCCTGTCGGCTTGGCTTGCGGCGTCTTAGATGGAGTTGTCCCAGCGGGCGTGGCATGGGCATCCTGCCCATGCTCCGCCACGGGCGAGACGCCCGTGCCACGCTTGGGCTGAGCGCCTTCCGGCTTGGACTCGCTCTTCACCGGCTCGGTGTGAACTTCCGCCGCAGGTTTAATCGTCGCGGTCTGGTTTGCGACACGCTCCGCCAGAAGTCTTTCTGTGCTGGTGCTGGCGAGGATTTCCTTTACCTGATCGGGATTCGTCAAGAGCGGCGAGCTGGGAAAATCCTCGACGGGCTTATCTTTCAAGGCATCACCCATGAAGTTCATCCAAATGGGCAGCGCGACTTTTGCTCCTTCTTCTTTCGGGCCGAGGGTCCGATGATCGTCAAATCCCACCCACACGCCGGCAGTGAGCGAAGGCGAAAAACCCATGAACCAGGCATCAGTAAAATCGTTGGTGGTCCCTGTTTTACCGGCGATGGGCCGTTTCAAGGCTTTGGCGCGGACGCCGGTGCCGGAATTAATCACCTCGCGCAGCATCGAGACTTCCAGCCGCGCGATCGGGGCGGGCAGCACGTCAGTGATCTCGGGCGTAAAATCGTCAATCACCCGGCCATCGTAGTTCGTGACGCGCAGCACCATGCGTGGCGCGATGTGAACGCCGTCATCCGGGAATGTGGTGAAGGCGGAAGTGTGTTCGAGCAAGGTGAGATCGGAAGCGCCCAAGGCGAGCGGCAGATTGGGAACCAGCCGCGAGGTAATTCCAAACTTGCGGCACAGCCTGATCACTTTGTCGACTCCCACTTTGGCCAATAACCGAACCGCGGGCACATTGCGCGACTCGGCCAGCGCGTGCAGCAAGGTGATGGTCCCTTCGAATTTGTTGTCGTAGTTATGCGGAGCCCAAACCCCCGAGGAAGAAGGGAAACTGATGGGGCTATCAACGATGGTATTGAACGGACTCATGCCGTCCATCAGGGCTTGGGCGTACACATAGACTTTGAACGACGACCCGACTTGCCGCTCGGCCTGCACGGCGCGATTGAACTTGCTGTCCTCGTAGTCGTAACCGCCGACCATCGCTTTCACGGCTCCGGTGGCATTGTCAATGGCCACCATGGCGCCCTGCGCGTCAGGCTTTTGGTCCAGGCTCGCGTGAACGGTCTTGCCTTTGGCTTCCTTGATCAAAAAGAGATCGACGTCGCCCGGCTTGAATATCTCTTCGGGAGTCGCCTTCTTGGTCCAGGCGAAATCGGCAGGAGTGATGAGGGTAGTGATCTCGCCGAAGCGCACCTGCGCGCCTTTGGGCTTCACGTCCATCACCAGGCCATGGACCCAGTTGCCTGCTTCGAGCACCTTTTTCCAATCATCATTCGAATACGTCTCGAGCGTCGCCGTGGTGCCGTCGGGAAGCACGACCGGCGTTTTCAGGATATTGTCTTCGGGGCCTCGCCATCCGCGCTTCTTGTCATCGTCATGCAATCCCTGTCGCAGGGCCTTTTCCGCGATGGCCTGAAGCTGTAAATTGATGGTCGTATAGACGCGCAATCCTTTTTCCTGGACCGCTTCCGGTCCGTATTTCTTTTCCAGGAACTCGCGTACTTCCTCCACGAAGTAGGGCGCCGTGTTGTTGTTCCACCGCTGCAAATTCAATCCCAGCGGCGTCGCCTTGGCCTGCTGAAATTGCGCTTCGGTGATTTTGTGGTTTTCCAGCATGGCGGCCAGCACTAGATTGCGCCGCTCCTTCGCCCGATCCGGATGCAGTATGGGCGAGTAGCCCGTGGGGGTTCGCGGCAAGCCCGCCAGCAGGGCCGCCTCAGGCAACGTCAGCTCGCTCATGTGCTTGCCGAAGAAGTACTGAGACGCCGCTTCGAAACCATAGTTGCCATGCCCCAGCGAAACGAGGTTCACATACATGGTGAAAATCTGTGGCTTGGTGTACCGCCGCTCAATCTGAATGGACAGCAACATCTCTTGAAATTTTCGCCGCCAACTCTTCTCCGGTGAAAGAAACAGAATTCGGCTTACTTGCTGCGTCAAGGTGCTTGCGCCCTGCGTCTTGCGCCACTCGAAAATGTCCGTGAGTCCCGCCCGCACAATGCGGATTACGTCCACGCCCCAGTGGCTTTCGAAATGGCGGTCTTCAATGGAGAGAATTGCGTCCTTCAGCACCGGCGGGATCTGGTTGTAATTCACCATCACCCGCCGCTCCAGCGCGAAGTTGCCTATCACCGTCCCATCGTCCGAGTAAAGCTGCGTCATCACGTCCGGGCGATAGTCTTCGAGCTCACGCACCTTGGGCAGATCCAGCGAGTAAACGAACACCAGCCCAGCAATAATGCCGACACCGGCGGACATCAAGATCAACGTTAGAAACACGAATTGGCCGAAAATCCTCCGGCTGCGCACGAAAAGCGATGGCCGCGGAGGTCGCGGCGGAGGAGCTGCAAAAAGTGAGAACTCGTGATCATCCATAAATGAGAAAACTGTCGCTGTCCGTCGTCCGTTGCTTGGACGCCGGACGACTTATAAAAGCATCACACTTTCTCCATTCACCTACAATCTTATGCCGCTGGTTCCCTCCCGTCAAACCGGGAGTTGCAGATCATTCGTCCTCCATGGAGCCAGTTTCCATTTTCCAGCTTCGATTTTCGAGTGTCCTTATCTTCTCGCCAATCGGGAATAGTGAACGGTCCCACGAATGTTATTTTACTCATTCTAAGGTACATTCCGGCTTCGGTCGCAAGTCGCCGCGCTTTTGAGCCTGAGGTCGAGTTTCGATTCTTGAGTCTCTAGCCTGCGGCCAATTCGGGAATAGTGAGGCGTGCTCCATTTGTATTTTCCATAAATCAGACCTTTTTCGTTGCAAGTAACTGTAAACAAATGCTTTAACTTCAATGGCTTCGTTTTTGCCGAAATTGCATCATGTTATAGCATCGAAAAGACTTAACCTCAATGGCTTCGTTTGGCTTCGTTTTTCCTCCTCCTCGCTTGCGCCCTTCAACTGGGCCGCTGATCCCCATTTTCGATTTTCCATTTTCGATCTTCTGGCAATCGGGAGTAGTGACGGAACCGCGTGGCGTATCATATTCATTCTACATAACATTCCAGTTTCGTTCCAAGTTCCGCGGTAGATTCCACACTGGGAACTGGAGATTGGGGAGTCCAAACCTGGATTCCCGCTTTCGCGGGAATGACTCGCCGGGCCATTTTCCATCTTCCAATTTCCAGTTTCCTCGCTCGAGTTTCGATGCGTTCGCTGCGCTCAGCACAAGTTTTTGAATTTCGAGTTTCGTGGGGCTTCGGCGAATCTGGCGGGGGTGAGGGCTTGCATTCTGCCAACGACATCCGAGACCTTCCTTGAGCCGCCTCTCCCCCAGGCAAGGCGAGTCCTGTCTCACGCTTTCGTTACCAGCCTAGCATATCCTATTCAGAAAAGTCAACGCAATTCCGCTGAAGTGTAGATTTTTGCGCCTGAAGTGTAGAAAAACGGGGGTGAATGGAGTGGCGCGCCGCTCGCTTGGCAGTCAACCCCTGCACAGCGCGGTCGATTCCGCCATATCGGCTGCAGTGGCTTTCATTCTATACTACACGACTTGCAATTGAGGCGGTATGAAGAAGAGAATTAGGCGCCGGAGTCGGAACAACGATCGCGACACGATGCGGCCGGAGTACGACTTCAGTTCCGCGGTTCGTGGGGCAACTGCGACAAGATTCGCTGAAGGCTCGAATACCGTGGTAGTCGATCCAGCACTGCTGGATGTCTTTCCTAACGGCCAGCGGGTGAATCAGGTGTTGCGTGCCCTTGCGCCAGTCCTCCGCGAACAGCGCCGAGCCGCACCCAAGCGAAGGAGCGCGTAACGCCCACGCCTCCGCTTTGCCTCGTGCTACCGGTTTCACGATGTCCGCGAACCGGACACGTGCCACACGTCGTCACACGTGCGCCACCTGTGGGGATTCTGATACACTAACGGTTCCATGGCTTCCCTGGGCCACAGCATCGTTGATGCGTTGCAGGTGATCGATGCCTTCATCGGCCCCGATCTAGGGGCGCGGGTTGCCGACCTGGAGTGGAAGGTCAAGGGATGCAACGGCGACGGGTGTCGCGCAAAGAGCGAGGAGGCCGGTGTAACCGGCACCCTGCTCACAGCAGCCTACTCGGTCAAGCGCGCTGCCGGTCAGATACACGTCGTCATCCATGTGGTTGGGTGTTTGCTGCTGCTCCCGAGGATCATGGAGTTGGGCGAAAAGATCGAATATGTATCGCTCGGTGCGGGCAACACCGGGAAGGATTTTGACCTCGCCACAGATCGGCGTATCGCCGAGTTCAAGTTCATTCACTGGCGTGGCGGGCCGGAGACGATGCGGAAGAAGGCCCTCTTCAAAGACTTCTATCGACTCGCCGAGGAACCAACCGACCGCCGCAAAGAGCTTTACGTGCTCGGCACTTCTCACGCGCTGCGCTTTTTGCGTAGCAGCAGCGCGCTGGAAAGCGTCATGAGTCGGAACGTCGCCCTCTTGGAAGACTTTCGCGAAAAATTCGGGAACAAGTTCTCGATGGTAGCCGATTATTACGCCGCCCGTGAGCATGTCGTAAACCTAATCGACGCATCGCCATTGGTACCCGAGTTGGTGCGTGCGGTCAGCGTTGAGGTCGCCGAAGAAGAACAAGCCGAACTTTGAGATTACCCAACGAATTCGATCACTGACGAGGACAAGACTTCCATCCGATTACGCCGAATTGAGACCCACTACCGTCTGACGTGTACAAAGAGAAACCAGTGGGTCACGTGGCAGATCTTACCGAAAGGAGACACCGATATGGTACACACTTGCGGAGCTTGCGGAGGCGACGGAGTGTGCAGGAATGAGCATCACTCACTCGTCAACAACTTCAATATTTTCGCGGCTGTGATTGACCCGGCAAATCCGTGCCCCGCCTGCGGCGGGACACCCGAATCACCAGGCAATTGCTCTGTTTGTGGCGGAACTGGCGAGCAAGACGATTGACCCACAGGAGCCTGGCCGCTTCCCCCGCCCTGCGCTAACGTCCTCTGGGCCGAGCTTGCATTTCGCGGCGTAGCACCGCGTTCATATACGTCTGATATTTACTGGCATGTGAGCGGAACCACGCCAGGACGTCAGCGTCCACGCGCAAACTGATTTGGCGCTTGAGCGGCCGATAGAATCGGCCCACATGCAGCCTGTGAGGGACGGACTTCAGTCGCGAGACATCCGAATAATCGATCGCGGAGTCCGGCTGTCGCGCCAGGGCTTCGAGTTCTGCCCGCTCACGCTCACTCAAGGGGGTGGTAAAGAGCGCGTTCGCTCGGGTCCGCCTTTCGTGCCGAGATGATGCGGATTTTTTCCTCGCCATTCTCCACCTCAACGGTATGCGCGACCAACATGAGGACAATGCCTCTCGCGGTGCCAATCGTATGCCAGCGTTCCTCGCCGTCGACAACCTGATCCACGTAAGAGACGGCCACCGGGTCTGCGAAGACCCTCGCCGCCGCCTCAAACGAAACGCCGTGCTTTCGCCGGTTCATCCGATTCTTGGTCTCGTCCCAGGCGAAAACCATTGTATATGCAAAATTGTATCAGATTCTTTGCGTCAAGCAACGGGGAACCGCAACTTGCCCTCCCCCAGTTTTCAGGGTGAGAAAGCAGTCAAGCCGGAGACGCCACGGCCGTTCGCGATGCGGGACAGGATTCCGACGAAGCGACGCAGC
>Ga0187803_10000287_pt1 | contig 20807 bp, 13 predicted proteins | sample NC_wetland_sal_i_2_FD_132425 | JGI IMG/M metagenome (GOLD analysis project Ga0187803, IMG submission 132425) | Wetland sediment microbial communities from Neuse River Estuary, North Carolina, USA - Control_3 | ecosystem: Environmental > Aquatic > Freshwater > Wetlands > Sediment | place: USA...
AGAGGGGAGCAGTCCTTATCGCCATGGCGGGGAGTCCGCCGCTCCTGAGCTGTATGCCGAGATTGCCGAAGGTCGTGCCGTGGCATATCGAATGCTGGGAGACCTGCCTCGGGCCATCGAACAACAAAGGCGCGCGGTGTCGTTGACCCCCTTGAGCGGCGCTCGCTGGAACATCTTGGCCGACCTTCTGCAATTTGATGGTCAGTGGCAAGCCGCTATGGACGCGCGTTCCAAGGCCCGAGATTTGTCAAGCCGACGAGCGGAGAACTGAATCCCAGCGTGGACAGGCGGCGTCACATTCTAACTGCACATCTGTTCTTCCGGGGGCGAACCATCGCAGAGGAGGGATGGCGTGACCTTCATCACCGGCCGTGTGATCGTAGTCACAACCTGATGTGATGATGGATGCAGCCGAAGCGATGAGGGGCTTCTTACCCTTGCATTGACGGATGGTTGCGCAAAGCGCTTTGGGGTAACATCGAACCCGCTATCTGCGGTTGGGGAGTCGGCGAAATGGCAAAAGAAGCAATCGAACAGCGCCCCGATGCTGTGGCTTGGCAGAGTACGCAGGTTTACGCGATGGCTGCCATTTGCCTGGTTATCGGGTTGGCTGTCGGGTACCTGTTCCGAGGATCTCGGTCTCCGGTCAGCACAGTGCCGAGTGCGGGTCAGGCGAACGCCGCTGCGGCAAGCATGGGCGGACACATGGGCGGGCAAATGCCCACTCTTGAGCAAATGAAGCTGATGGCCGACAAAAAGGCGGCGCCGCTGCTGGAGAAGTTAAAGACCGATCCTAACAACAGCGATACCCTGTTCCAGATTGGCAACATCTACAAGGCAACCCATCAGTTTACGGAAGCCGCTTCGTACTACGACCAGGCCCTCAAGATCGATCCCAAGAACATCGCCATTCGTACCGAGATGGCCTCCTGCCTTTACTACAACGGCGATACGGATGGGGCGATCGCGCAGTTGCAGCAGTCGTTGCAATATGCCCCCAAGGATGCAAATTCCTTGTTCAACATCGGAGTGATGAAGCTGCAGGGGAAGCAGGATGCCAAGGGCGCGCTGGCCGCGTGGCAGGAACTGCTCAAGTCAAACCCCAACCTTGCCCCCGACCGGAAAGCAAACGTCCAGAAGCTGATTGAGGAGGTCAGGAAACGCGGGGCGAGCGGCCTGACCCGCGAACTGACGGGAACCGGTCCGGCAACCGAGACTAAGGACTGAAAGCTGCGGCGGGCTGCGACACGTCTGGTGATCCAACATCCATGAGCGTTGCTGAAGAATTGCGCGGACTGCTGCGACTGCGCGGATTGCGCTGGTTCGCTTTGGCCATGCTCCTTGCGGCGGCGGCCTGGCGCTCATTTCAGCTCAGGTACTGCGTTCTCGACCTTGACATTTGGTGGCACCTCAAGGTGGGCGACTGGATCGTCCAGCGCTTTTCGGTTCCACATAACGGCATCTTTTCCAGAACCGCGGCGAGTCGTCCCTGGGTAGCTTACAGCTGGGGCTATGAGGTTCTGCTCTCGCGCGCCTACGCCTGGTTTGGGCTGCTGGGCGTTGGATTATTTGGGACACTGCTTACGGTCGCGATCGTGCTTGCCGTGTATTGGATGGCACGGCGGCTCTCAGGACGGTTCTGGATCAGTTGCCTGCTAGCGGTGGTGACGTGCTCGGCGTTTCTCTTCGAGATCATGCCGAGGCCGGTGTTCCTCTCCATCGTGCTGTTCACCGTAGCGCTCACTTTGATCCTGAATGCGCAGCGCAGCAGCCGACTCCAGAGCCTTTACTGGCTACCGCTGCTATTTCTCTTTTGGGCCAATGTTCACATTCAGTTCATTTATGGATTGTTCTTAGTCGGATTGCTGCTGGGAGTTACTCTGGCGCAATGGGCTGCCGCGCGCCTCGGTATTCGAACCGACTTTCTGACATCGCCAACGCTTCCCGCCGGGGGCTTGGCCTTGGTCTTTGGCGCTTGCGTGGTAGCTACACTGATCGGGCCATATTCTTGTCATTTGTACGCGGTCGTGGCCGAGTATTCTCGCGCCAAGGTGCCTTACTCCGCGATCATGGAACTTCAGCCTCTAAGCTTCCGCATTCTGGGAAACTATGTGGAGCTGCTTATTGCGGCTGCGGCTTTCTATGCGGTGGGATGGCAGAAGAAGATAGACCCGTTCAAGCTTGCTCTGCTGGTGGCCGCTAGCGTGGTCGCGTTCCGCACGATGCGCGACGCCTGGTTTCTCTGTATCCCGGCGGCAGCGTGCCTTGCGGATGCTCCGGTTGACGACTCCAGGCGCGATTCCCCGGAAACGCTCTTCGGATTCGCTGGAGTCTTCGTGATTGCGGCGCTGGCGATGCTGCTTTTTGCCCGGGACGCGGACTTCACTCGTCGCGGTCTCGATCAGGCCATCACGAGCACGTTTCCGGTGAAGGCCAGCAACTTTCTTCGCCGCTATCCTCAGCCTGGTCCGCTTTATAACACTTTCGACTGGGGGGGATTTCTAATGTGGTATCTGCCTCAGTATCCAGTTGCCATAGACGGCCGCAACGACCTTTATGGCGACGAACTCGATGAGCGATTCTTCCGGACACAGAGTGGCGATCTCTCCTACAAGGGCGACCCTTGGCTAAACGAGTCGGGCGTGATTCTGCTGCGCCGAACCGACGGATTGGCTGTCTCGTTGAGCCTGGACTCGAACTTCAGGAAGATCTACGAGGACGAGCTTGCGAGTGTCTTTGTGAGGCAATAATGCGCCATACAGGTTGGATCGTCTCTGCGGCGGATCATCCAATGCAGATCGCAGTCGGATTCGGAGGAACTGCGGCAAGGTGCCGCGCTACTTCGGAGCGTCTGCGGTCACCTGACCCGCCGGAAGATGAGGTACACCTGCCGATCTTTCCATCCCCGTTTTGTAAGCAAATACCCGTCTGAGGCGTGGACCAGGGCATATCCAAGAGTGCCCATCATCGGTGCGTAAAGTTCCCGGTACACCGTCCCAGGATCGGACCAGGCCGGAACCAACAAATACTCCGGGTCGGCTGCCTTCAGGGCGTAAGGATCCATCTCTGCCGCCAGGGAGTCGATCGAATGATGGAAATATGCAGTTGGATAGTTCGCAAGGATGTTGTGGTCGAAGTAGGCTTGCACGGCGACCTCGCCATAGAGATAACCAAAGATGCGTCCTTTATCGGCTCCGACAGACTTGAGATAGTGGGCTGCGTCCTCCGCGCCGCTGTAGGGCAACTTGTAATCGTTGTTGATGATCACGGCGGCGTTCCACGACTGGTAGGCAAACAGGCAAGCGAGAAGCGCGACCATACCCGTATAGGCCAGCCGATGCCCACGGGTAAATCCCCTCTGTTCCCCGTTCTTGGGCCAAGCTATCCAGAGCGCGGCCATGACGGCGAGAAAAATCGTCCCTTGCTGATGCGGCCAGCCTCGGACGTAGACATAGAAAGGCACCAGGAAGAGCAACGGAAGAATAAAGGCTGCCAGTTCCTTCCGTAACAGGGACCAGAGCCCGGCGAGGAGGAGGAAGATCGCAGATAGGAGAGGATTGTCGAAAAAAGGCCCGCCGATCGCGTCCAGCAAGTAGTGGATGCGGGGCGGGTCCGACGGATTGGGCGCGGTATGGAGGGCTTCGACGTCGGGCGGAGGCTTTAACACGATGAAAAGGAACGCCATGGTCAGCAGCATCGCTGCTACACAAAGGACAAAGCGCCGGCGCGTGCCCGGACTTAGGGTCGGCCAAACCTTGAGCACTCGCAGTGCATACGCTATACCCAGGCAGACAGCCAAGATGCTCCCATGGGTCGTGAGATTGGCCAGCAAAATAAGGACGAGAGTAAGGCGCTCCGGTCGCTGCACGTCGGAAAAGAAATAAGCCGCAGCGAACGCTAGTAACGGAAAGAGCGTGTAGTGACGGGCGATGGCCGCGTACTGGTACACCATAAAATAGGTGAACACGAACATCCAGCGCAAGGGGCGGGGAAATGGGGCTTTGAACAAAACGAGCGCTACGCCGGCGAGAGCGCAGGCCGCTCCGATGTAGCCGATGGAGTTGTATTGGGCGTGGAAGACGCGCTGCGCCATCCACAGGATGGTGTGCCACAGGCCGGGAGTGCCTTCGTAGCGCAGTTCGTGGAACCAGAGGGTGCGGAGGTCGAGGTCGCGAGCGAGCAGCCAGGCTTGGGCTTCGTCGGCCCATTTTTCGTGGTGCTGAATGGTGACGAGGACGGTCACGATCCACAGGCCGAGGACGCCGAAATCGGCTATGCGCCACCAGGGCGAGGGCGGGAGGGGGCTCGGGGCAGGGGTGTGCTGCGGGGCGGCGGGGACAGTCGCATCAGTCGGGGATGCGGGGGCGTCGGTTTGGGTGGGGTTGTCGTCGTTCATAAATCGTTCGTTCATCAGTTTCTGGCGCGGCGGGCGAGAGCCTGCCCTGAGCTTGCCGAAGGGACGCCCGCCGTCCAGCCGCCGAGACGACCGCGCTACATTCACTGTTCTCCGCTCTGATTGAGCTTGGCGGCTAGTTCCACTGCGATTTCCTTGTTGCGGGAGGCTTCGGCATAGTCTCCTATGAGCTGATAACAACTTCCGAGATTCGTGTAAAGGTCGGGATCTGTTGGCTTGATGGCAATTGCCCGTTGCAACAGGCGGGAGGCCTCGGTGTAGCGGAGCTGGGCCATATAGTCGAGTGCGAGATTGTTCATCACTCTTGTGTCACGGGGCGCGAGTTCAAGGGCGCGCTCATGCAGGGAGATATCGTCATGCCAAACCGGCAGACCGGTGAGGGTCACGATGCAAAGGATGCCGGCAACGGCGGCCGTGGCGATCACCTGCACCGGGGTGAAGCGAAGACGGCTCAGGATTACGGCGGCGATCACGACCAATCCTACGGAGGGAGGATAGAGATAGCGGTCGTGTAAGTAATCGTGGTCGAAGTACCAGATCGCCAAGGCGGGCAAGAGCGTGATGGCAAACCACGCCATTCCGAAACGGATGGTTTCGCCGCTCTTACGGAAAACCCAAATCAAAGCGCCCAGGACGACCAGCAGCAGCAGGAGGGGCCAGATGCGGGTTTCCAGAGGGTCATCATAGAGAACGCTGAGGTGGATAGGCCAAAGGAGATGGAGCGCGTAGGTGGCGAGCAGGTGAGGCCAGGTCAGCACCATGGTCCAGAAATGCATGTAGTGCCGGGTGGCGACGGTGGCTTTGCCGATGGCCGTCATCCGCAAAGCGAAATACACGGCGGCGCACGGCAGGTAAGGGAGGGAGGCGACAACCGCTTTTTTCAGGGAAGAGTGGATCCACTCGTAGGCGAAGATCAGGCCCAGCGCCATCACGCCCACCTCTTTGGTGAACATGGCGAGAAGCGCAAACAGGAGAGACAGAACGCTGACGGGACGCTTCCGGGCGGCATAGAAGTACACGCACAAGGCCATAAAGGCGGTGACCAGGGGATCTTCTACGGCTGAGATCCAGGCAACGGATTCGGTGTGGATGGGGTGGATTCCGAAGAGGCCAGCAGAAAGGACCGCGGAGGTGGAGTCGCCGACCAATTTGCGGACCAATGCGTAAACCGCGGCGGTGGCGGCTACGTGTGCTAGCAGCGAGCCCCAATGCCAGCTGCCCGTGGGCGATCCGAGCAGTACGTAGCAAAGGCGAAGCCAGACCAGGAAGAGTGGCCGGTACCATTTTCCGGGAATAGTCGCATCGTGAGCCCAGAGGTGGGTGGTGAAATACCCGGGAAAATAGTGCCAGGAAGTGAGCCGATAATTGCTGACAATCTGAACGTTGTCGTCGGACACGAGCCCGTATCTGACGGTTGGCAGATAGAGCAGGAAAACCACGGCCAACATCAAGAATGGGGGAACGAAACGTCGCATACTTGCTCTCAGTTTCTCCTCATTAATACGCAGGCTAGATCATCGCGATAGGCGACGCGAAAACCGGGGAGCGTGGCTAGCGCTTCGGCGATCGGCGATTTTGCGTCGAACAGAAAAGTCTGGGCTCGGGCGAAACCGGGATGCGACTCCAGAGGAATCTCGGCCAGCGTGAGCTGGAAGTAAGGGACGCTTATGCTGTCGCGATAGAGGTCGAGGCGATTGTCAATCACTACGGGATACTCAGGCAGGTACCAGGTCAGAAAGCTTCCCCAGGGATAGGTGTTGAACAGGGGCTGAGGAACACGGTTCTGGCGGATGTAGTCGGCGGCGCGCACGGGGAAGGTTTCGGCTACTTTGGCCATGAGCAAATCATTTCGGTCGGGAAGGCGAATGGCGCTGGCGGCCAGTAGAGTCAGGACCAGAGTGGCCGCGAGCGGCGTTTCCCAGGGTGCGGCGGGGCGGGCGGGGGCGCTGTTTTCCTCCTGCTGGCTGGCGGAGAACCGGTCACCGAAGACGCCTACGGCGGCCAGCGTCACCAGCCAGGTATCGCGTTGGAAGCGGAAGGAAATGACGGCGGCGACCGCCAGGAGGGAGATTTGGAACAGGTCGCGCGAGCGGCGGCGTCCGAGAGCGAGAAACGCAGACAGCAGCAGCAGCAACAGCAGATAATCCTGAGGCTGGCGGAAACGCATGCTGTGGAATTCGGGGAGGTAGCGGTCCACGGCGGTGCTGGTCGCGCTCTGCCAGATCAGTTCGGGAAGGCGGTAGGTGTAGGGCGAGAATAGAGTAGCGAGCAGGCAGGCTCCGAAAACCGCGGTGGAGAATCTGAAGGCGGCTGGGGCGGGACGGTTTTCGAACCAAGGGCTCGCCGATGGCGGGGCAAAATATTCCACGGCAGTGGCGAGGAAGAATAGCGCCAGGGCCATCAGTCCATAGCCAAACTGGTGGTCGAGGTTAACCCAAAAAATGAATAGCGGAGGCAGCCACAACAAGGCTCGGATCTGGCCGGAGCGGCGGGCATGGAGTAGCAGGGACAGTTCGAGGGCAAAGAACACGATGGAAATCAGGGATGGGCGTGGCTGGAGATTGAGAAGGCAGCATTGGGCGATTGCGGCTACGATCGCGGCCGGCCAGAAATTTTTTCGCGCGCCGCCAGCCAACAGAAAGAGGGCCACTGCAATCGCGGCCTGAAGCACCATCAACAGGACGGGCAGGCCTCGGAGGCCGCAGAGTTTGCACGCGGTCGCCAAGAGGAGGTCAAAGCCCCAGCAGGAATCAACCCACGGGAGAGAGGGATATTGCGAAAAGAGGCCGTCTTTGGGAATGGTATGGTGCTCGAGAATCCACGTCCCGGTGCGCAGATGTATCCAGGAGTCGGGATCGGTCAGTGCGGTTAGATGGGAGGCCTGGTAGAGGGCGGCTGCCGTAAAGAGGGCGGCCAGCACCGCGATCCTGATGCCCGCGATGCCCGGCGAAATCGGGCGCAACCCCGAAGGCGGCGGGGCTAAGGAGACGGTTTCAGCGGATTGGATCATGCCTAGTTTTTGTGTGTCGTCGCGGAAGGCACCCCGCCTTTCCGCGTGCGTATGGCGAAGGCGCAAATTCGTTGCGGCATATGCGGCACGACTAAACAGGCTACGGAAAAAAGCCCTGAGAACGTTCAAAACGACCGCCGGGGCTAAAGCCCGTGCTGATTCGACGGCGACTTACGCGGCCCCTTCGACAAGCTCAGGGCAGGCTCTGAAGGGCCGCTCTTCCACGGTCGCGCTAACTTTCCTGACTTTTTCCGCAGCCTGTAAAGACGTGCCCTTCCGTTTTCGATTCGCACGTTACGGCAAACCGAGAAATGCTCTTGCCAAATACGCTCTGAGCCCTGCCACAGAATACCCCGTTGCGCTTCTATCCTCACCCGCCTCACTCCAGCGGACAAGTCCGGCTGGAGACTACTTCTTACCCCGATGCTTGCCGGCTAACATGCCGGCGGTATGAGTCTGCCCGTGACACACCAGAGCACAGCTGTCGTTGCCCCCATTGTAGGAGTACGTGATGGGAGTTGCGCCGTTGGGCGCTACGACAAGGACATCGAAATTCACCAGTCGCTGGCCGGAGATATTTGGCGATGTCGCTCCCATGCCGTGGGGAGTGTGGCAGACCGAACAGGAGAAGCCCGTGTTGATGTGGGCAAGGTGCTGACTCCAGCTCGAATTGAGCAGGGTCAAATTATGACACTTGGCACACATGGCGTAGGTACCGACCGGGCTCAGGTCGGGATTGGGATACAGATACTGGGCCGGGATGGGCTGGCCGGGCGCGGGCGCCTGATTGAAGGGATAGGCGCGCTCAAGAATGTGGCTGTACTTGGAACCATGGGGTCCATTGGGGCTGCCGCCGCCGGATTCGCGGCTGTCGTCGTTGTTGTGGCAGTCGGTGCAGAAGATCTGCGAACCGATGCTGCGTCCCTGCGTGGTGCCATTCAGGTTCCACATGTTACTCAGGAGCGTCGGCTGAGGCAGCCCGCCGCTGGGGGGATACATCACGGGATGAGCCGAGGTCGCCGCCGAGGCAAACTGCGGAATCAGGTTGAGTGGGTCGCCAGCGGCGACCGCGCGCACTGGCAGGTATCCAAAAATAGGATTGACGACCTTGCCGCTGCTGTTGCCGTGGCAGCGCAGGCAGTTCTCGTACTGATTGACGGCGGGGTTGATGATGGTCGTGCCGTCGGCGCTGACGCCGGCGATGCCCGTTTGCGAGGGACGAATCGCAGGCGGCTGCGAGAATGAAGTCACGGCATAGGACGAGTGCGGTTCGTGGCAGTCGACGCAGGTAGCGTGACGATTGTTGTTCAGGACTACGTTTTGTCCGATCAAATCTTCGGTGGCATCATGCGCGTTCGTGCCCTGCGGGAAGGGATGGCCCACATTGCCCGCTTTGGTGTACTCGGCGAACACATTGGGGATGGCCGGTGAGAGGTTGGAGCCTCCGCTGTGGCAGGCCGCGCAATCGAGCTCGTTCGGCTGGCGCGTCAGGCGGGTGGGGCCCGGCGCGTTGTGGGGCATATGACAGGAGATACAGGCGTTTTGCGCGACGGTTGAGTAATCCCCCACCCCGGCGTTGGCGGCCACCGTGTTTGAAGCCGTGGCGTGAGCGCTGTTGGTCCAGAGGGTAATGGGATTCTTTTGCCACTGTCCTGCACCGGGTCCACCGGCCGGGCGGTTCGGATCATGACAAGCCTGGCAGAGCTGGCCTTTTGAACTGTCGCGAACCAGGAATGTCGTCGAGACGTTGTCCTTGTTTTCCACGTGAGGATCGTGACAGCTCGTACATTCCACGTTGCCCTTGATGAGGTTCACGGTAGGATCCAGAGTCTTACCCTGAACCAGGCCTATGTACAAGTCGAGGGAATCCTGCAGCGGCAGCACCAAGCTGAACGGATGCTGTGGTTCGAGCGGGTGCTGATTATTCTGGTCGACCGCACCGATCAGATCGGTGCCGTTCATGGTTCCGTTCATGGTCATCGGACCATAGGCGATGGTCTGTCCCACGGCGATGGTTCCATCATGACAGCTCAGACAGAGATTGCTGTCCGAGCCGAGCGGAGCTTGCGTATTCCCTTTCTGGTGGTAAGTAGAACTGGTGTACGGAGTGTACACGGTAGTGGAGAGCTTCTGATTCCAGAGGTCGTGTCCGGTGGTAAAACCGGAATGCGGAGCGTGGCAGTACACACACCCCTGACCAGACAGTCCCGTGACCTGCGAGCCACTCCCTGGCGTCAGTTGGTGTTGGCCAAGAACGTCGCCACTGTACTGAGCGAGCGTGAAACTCCCGGCCAACAGCGCCAACCCGATAATGAGCAATCTCAACTTCATGGCAAAGCTTTCAAGGCAACACCAGTGCGGCCTGTTTCGGCAGGCCAAAATAGTGGAAAATCTGGATTCGGCGGTTAAACGAATCCACAACGAAAATGCGGTTCTCGCGATCAATGGAGAGACCGGCAGGCAACTGAAACTCTCCCGGACCTACACCGCGCTGGCCGAAGTGGTAGAGGAGTTGGCCTTCGCGATTAAAGGCCTGCACCGTGCTGGCGTAGGCATCGACGACATAGAGGTGCCCCTCGGTATCGAAGGCGACGCCCTTGGGCCGGAACATCTGGCCCGGCCCGTCTCCAACGACTCCCAGGGCGTAGAGGTAGGTTCCATTGCGGTCGAAAAACTGCACGCGAAAATTCATGGCATCGGCGACCGCGACGTCATCGCCCTGCAGCCGCACCTCGGTGGGCAGGTTGAATTCCCCTGGGCCCGTCCCGCGCATGCCGAAGCTTTTCAACACCCTGCCGTCGAGGTCGAGAACAAACACTTTGTTGCGCAAGGTGTCGGTGACGTAGATCCGGTTCGCGGCGGAGTCGACCGCGATTCCGGTGGGGCGCTTGAAATAGCCTTCTCCGCCTCTAATGCTGCCGATGACGCGGCGGAATTTGCCATTGGCGTCGAAGACGAAGATCTTGCCCGAAACCGAGTCGGTCACGTAGATGTTGTCTTGCGCATCGACGGCCACGCACTGCGGAGTGCGCATCGGATCTTTATCGCGGTCCCAGCGGTAGAGGAACTTGTATTTCTTCTCTCTGAAATCGAATATGTGAATGCCGGCGGCGCCGGGATCGGTGACGATGGCGCGGCCGCGGGAATCCATGGCGATGCTGTAGGGGCGTACCAAACGACGATAATCGGGCGCACCCACCACGACGTCCAGAACCTTCTTCCAAAAACTGCGCTTGCCATTCAGTTCTTTTTCGGAGCTGAAGCTGCCCTCGTAGGTGAGGCGGCGGCCGCCATCCATCTCCAGTTGCGGACCTACCAGCGGAGCGGGCGTTTCCTTCGAACGGCTCCAGGCGGGAACCGCCAGAATCAGAACGACGGCGAAGGCGACCCCGCTCCCCCATCGTCTTCCGCACGTTCGCTTTAGAAGAAATCGAACCATCGGTTGATACCCACGTAAAACGTCGATCCATCAAACGGCTTAACGCCAGTCCCGCCGAAACCTTGCTGCAGCCGGCTGTAGCCTCCAGTAAACCCCATTTGCCGGAAGCGGTATTGTATTAATGCGTTAAAGCTCTTAGTGCGGTAGGAGGTGACCAGGTCGGGTGAGGTGGTGTTGCCATGCGCGAGCGCATAGGAGGCGGACATGGTCAGGCGCCGGATCGGCGAACTTCCCAGGGAAAAGTTGTAGCTCTTTCCACCAAACAGAATCAGCTGGGTCAGGCCCGGCACGGGTTGCGGTCCAATCCCAGCCGGCGTGATAACGCCACTGCCGCTCGAAGTTGAATACCCGGCGCTGCCCGACAGGTGGCGGGAGAACAGGCCGGTGGAAAAGCTCTCTGAACTATTCGAATTGCCGGCCTGCTGCACGACTCCGCTATGGCTGCCGGCAAAAGACGCAGTCCAGCGTACTTTCCAAAATGGGTGGAAAACATTCGCCCCGTAGCCATAGGCAGAGGTCAGGTAGCTAATCAGCAAGGTCTGCTGGTTTTGAGAATAATTGAAGTTGCCCGAGACGCGCCAGCTCCCGAGATCGCGTGAATAATTAGAATTGGCGATCAAAGAGATTGCATTGCTGCCAGGGTAGCCGGCGGCGGCGGCCGCTCTGTAATCGGCGAGCCGGAAGGAGCCCGTAATCAGTCCTCCGAGGAAATTGGCCGACGTTGAAGCGCCTCCACCGAACACGTCCGAAGAGTAGGTCTGCCCCAGAAATGACTGCTGCTGGCGGCCTACGATGCCATCTGCCGTGATGTTGTGGGGGAGCCTGTAAATAGCCAGGGCATTCATGCTCAGCGAATGGGAGCCAGACGAGGTGAGGAATTCACCCGGAACACCTCCGGCCAGAAGTATCTCGTTCAGGCTCCCAGTCAGATTGTCGACGTAGTTTACGTTTCCGGTCAGGGTGAGTTGAGATGTGGGGGTGAAGTTGACGTTGCCAAAAGCATTGTTCACAGAACCGGTATCGTGGTAAGCGGCAGAGTCGGCGGTGAAGTCGGAGTGGTTATAGCCGCCGGCCGCGCCGCCGTTGAACGGCAGCTTGTGCGAAACGCTGAACGAGTACCCGTCGCCCGTCGAACTGGAGCTCTCCGCCAGGCTCTGCAGATACGGCGGAATCTCTGAGTGGCTTCCGGAACGGTTATAACTGGCGGCCAACTGAAACCCATCCAGGTTGTACTGGGAACGCAAGCCAAGGCTCTGGCTGTCAGAGCTCGAAGTCTCATTTGTCCCATACAACGAAGCCGAACCGGCAGAGCGGTTATAGAAAACAGAAACAGTCGGCAGATCCGGAAGATTTACGCCCCAACTCACGCCCAGGCTGTCGTTATTGCCATGGGTGGTGACATTGGGGACTCCGGGAATCGCGAAAACGCCGCTGCTGTCGTAATTCCGGTTGTAGCTCACGGAGCCTGGAAAATGGCTGCCGGCAAAAATAGAAGTGGACAAGGCAATCCCGGTGGAGTCGTCCACGGAGCGCGAGTCCGAGTTCGCCCGGGACTGGCCATAGTATGGGCTGACGTTGAAGGTAAGGAAGTTGGGATTGTAGTAGTAACCATTCAGCGTGGCGCTGCCGTTCAGGTTCAGATTATGACTCGAAATTTCCTGACTACCATAGGCCCCGGAGTAGCCTGCGCCGATGATTCCGCTGAGTTTGGAGAGGTCAAAATCGCCGAACTCATACTGCGCCGCGGCTGGCAGCGCGGCCAGCAGCACGATCGTCAGCACCATTTTTTTCAGGGCTCGCCACATTTTGTCGACCCACCACAGCCGCTCCCCAGCGGCCGCGTTACCAGGGATCCTTAAAGCTCTTCGATCTTGGCGCTCTTGTGCAATTTCGCATCCAGTTCGGTACGCAGCCGGTCTTCTTTTTCTTGCGCCAGATTCTTGATCAGTTGGTCTTTTACGTCCTCAAACTTCCGCTTGCCCGCCGGGATATGGGCGTTGAGGCGGAAAAAAGTCATGATTTTCCCCATTTGAATGAGATCGCTCACATCGCCAGGCTTCATGGCGAGAGCGGCGTTGACGACGACTGCAGGAAGCACGTCGCGCTCCACCGCCTTGTGATCGCCCATGTTCACGCGAAAATCGTCTTCGGAAGTCTTTTCCGCCAGCAAGCCGAATTCCTGATAGCTATGCGTGGCCTTAGCCCGGCGCAGGGCGTCTTCGGCGCGGCGGCGAGCCTCCTCCATCTCCTGACCGTTGGCAGTTGCCGGCGGCATGATCGAGATGGATTGGTAGGCGAAGCTCTCTTTGTAGGAGAAGAGCTCCGGATGCTTGTCGTAATAGGCCCGTGCCTCGGCGGTCGAGACGGCGGACTTGTTCTTGACTTCGGCCGTCATATACGCATCAATTACCAGCGAGCGGCGGATGCGGTCCTTGAGCGCCTGTTCCGAGCCTGACGCTTCGGTCCGCAGATAATTCTGGTACTCCTCGCGAGACGAGAACTTTTTCTTGAAATCGGCCAGAGCACGATTCACCCGGCTGTCGGGCACGGCCGTTTTCTGCCGCTGCGCCTGCTGATAGACCAATTCCTGGAAGACGATCATCTGCAGCGCGCCCTTGCGGATATCGGCTTCCATCTCTTTCGGGAAGCCATTGTGCTGCTTCGCGTACGGGAAAATAGTGAACATCTCGCGCAGCAGATCGCGGTCGGTCATCACCACGCCATTCACGCGGGCCACCGGCTTGCCGGTAACGGTCTGCACCGGGCTTGTTGCAAACGCCGAACTGGAAGTGCGCGCCGCGAGTGCTGTCGGAGCGTGCGAGGCAACCTGGGCCGAGATCGGTCCGGCCAAAGCGGCCGAGACCAGGATCGCTGTCAACCAATGCTTGCGCTGTGGAACTCTCTTCATGTCGGTCATCCCCACCCTCACCCCCATCATTTACCGCAACCACAAAGCTGAAATGCGGAGAGGACCGACGTCCTCTCCGCGCAAAACGACTACGTGGTTGGAATGTTCATGGCATTGTTCTTCTCGTTCGCCTCGCCACCATGGCACTGGCGGCAGAACTGCGCAACCGAGTTGCCCGTGACATTGGTCGGGTTGTAGTAGCCACGGAGACCAAACTGGGTCTGGAAGTAGCCGCCGACTCCGGCGATGGTGCCGCTGTACACGGTCATGACGTGCTGGTTATGGCAGGTCGTGCACATCACGACCGGCTGGTTGTTGTAATAGGACGGGCTCACCGCGAAACCGTAGTTGGCGATGAACTGGGTCATCAGTGGGCCGGGAATGATGTGGCCGTTGGCAGCAATGGTGCAATCCCAGTTGTATTTGCCGCCGCAGGCGATGGTGGCGTTCAAGCCGGCCGGGTGGTCATTCTCGTAATTGTTGGTGCCGCTGCCATCGTTGCCCAGCCAGGTGGGAACGTTGGGCGAGGCATAGCCCAGGGCTTGCCAGTTCAGACCTTCAGCCGCCCAATCGACGATACCGGTCATCATGGCGCCCTTGGCGTAGTTGCCGTCATGGCAAGTCAGGCAGAGCAGCAGGCCGCTCAAGTCGGGGGTGGTGGCCTGGTCGGTCGACGGCAGCGTTTCAGCCCAGCCGCCGGCGTCGCCGAAGTTGATGGTCAGGCCAGCGAGTTGGCCGGGGGCCTGGCCCCAAAGAGCCAAGTTTCCAGTGAACCCTGTTTGATCGACACCGCCGTTGCCCGCAGGCCCGCTGTGGGGAATGTGGCAGCCAGTGCAGCCACGCCCATGGTTTTTGTGCGCCCCTAGAACGTCAACGGGCGAATTGTAGTTGCTGTTAAGCTGCGCCAATGCGATGCCGGCGGCGAAAACAACAACCAGCAGAACAAATAGAACTTTCTTCATCGAATGAAACCTCCTCATGATTTGTGTTGCAACACGTTACCTAGCACTGCCGGAGACGAAATGGCATGTCTCCGTTTGTTGGCCCGCGGGCCTTCAAACTCTATTGCGGCGTGGCCGCAGAATTCTCAGGCGGCTTGCTTCCCGGTCTGGCATCCGCCGCTTTCTTCTCCCGTTCCTCCTGCCGGCGATCGAATTCGGCTTGCGCCTCCGCCTGCGTGATGTAACGGAAGACCTGAACCTTGCCGGTGGGATATTGCTCCACGGTGAAAACGCGATTCGACTTGTCAATGGCGATGCCGACCAGTCCCTTGAACTGCGAGGCCAGCTTGCCGTGCGTTCCAAAGGCCATCAGCAATTCGCCCTTGTTGCCGAAAATTGTGACTCGGTCGAGCGCCTGGTCCGCCACCCAGACATGGCCATCGCCGTCCACGGCGATACCCTTGGGCCGGCCAAACTCCCCGACCGCGTCGCCGATCTTGCCCCAGGTGCGAACGAATTTTCCGTCTGCGTCGAAGACCTCGATGCGGTTGTTCAGCATGTCGGTGACGTAGAGGTTGCCGTCCTTATCCACGGCAGCGCCGAAGGGCCCGCCGAAGTCGCCCTCGGTGGTGAGTTCGTGGTTGTGTCCGGTGGTGCCGATCTTGCGCAGCAACTTGAAGGTGTCCGCGTCGTAGACCAGCACTTGGTCCAAACCTGCATCCACCACGTAGAGGAAGCGGTTTTCGGTATCGATGGCCAAGCCGACGGGATCCTGCAAGCCTTGTTGAATCTCATCCACCGGCTTGTGCGCGGCATCGAAGACCAAGACATGATGGAGCTCGCCGTCGGCAACAAACAGACGGTCGTTGTCATCGATGGCGAGGCCGTTCACGAGCGAGAAGTGCGCTTCGCGGCCGTTGCGGATAAAGGTCGTGTCCTTGGTTTCAATGTCGAAAATAAAGATTCCGCCCGTTTTCTGATCGCCGACGTAGAGCTTGCCCTTGGAATCCACCGCCAGGCCGAGGGGCCGGACCAGTTGCGGCGGGATCTTTCGCTGACCTTTGCCCTGATCCTCGGCGGCGCCCGCCATCTTGTCCATCCAGCTCCCCTTCTTCGTCTTCTTGGGTGCCGGCTCGAGCTTGGCGCCGTAGAGCTCGCCGAGATACTTGACGCGCGCGATTTCGGGCGGCGGCGGAAATTGCAGCTTCGAATAGTCAATCGGCTTGGGGGGCGGAGCGGAATCAGCCGCCGCTTTCTTCTTCTTGGCCGAAGCGGGACACGGCAGCACAAGAGTCAGCGCCAGCAGCGCCAGTGCTGCCATCGCTTTCCTGCCCATCGAAGTCGAGTGAAGCTCAATCATCTGTTTCTCCATGCGCCTCAGTGCGCTCCGCTACCGCTGCCTGGCCTCAGGAATTCACTGGCCTTGTGGCAGGTTCCACAAAACGCCTGGTTGTTCGTTTGATCTTTCACCAGGAGCCCGGCCTGCAGAGAGGCGTGGGGCTGATGGCACGAGAGACAGCTCAACTTGACCGTGACCTTGTTATCTCTCGGGTCAACCAGGTCCGCGGTCGGATGGTTCTGGGTGGGGTGGCCAATGCCGTACTTCAGGGGCAGGCGCGGGGTCCGAGCGAAGTAGTTCTCCGGCAGCTTCACTTTTCCGTTGAAGATGGAGACGAGATGCGCGCTCTCATCGCGGACCGGCTTGATTTCGGGACCGTGGCACTCGAGGCAGAGAGCGTTGCCCTGGGCGCGGAGGAGATGATCGTTGTCTCCGCCATGGCCTTCGTGGCAGGTCGAGCAGCCCTGCGTGAAAGCGGGCTGATGCAGGTGCGCCTTCTTCATCTGCTCCGCCTGGTCGCTGTGGCAGGTCAGGCAGATGTTGACCGGATCGGTCTTTGGCAGTCCTGGGTACGTGCTGGCGTGAGGGTTGTGACAGTCGGTGCAATCCCCGGCGGCGCCGGGATGCTGCACCTTCGCGGACTCGATCAGCTTGGCCTTGTCGTCGTGGCAGGTAACGCAGAGGGCCTTTGCGTCGGCTTGCGTCAGGACTACTTTCCCGTCTTTCGCGGGGGCGTGGCAGGTGTCGCAGCTCTTGTCGGCGAAGGGCGGATGAAGGAACCTCGCCATCAGCTTGGGTTGCGCCGACTGGTGCGGATCGTGGCACTGGAGACAGTTGGCTGAAGCGAATGGCTGGTTTTGATGCGCTGTCTGCAGGGTTGCGTCCTTTGGGTCATGACAATCGGCGCACAGGGCGGGGGCAGCCTTGGTCAGGTGAAAGCGGTTTTCGGCAGTCGGCTCGACGCCCGTCTTATGGGTCGTATGGCAAGTCTCGCATCCCATATCGAGGGCTGCGTGACGGCTGCCCTTTTCTGGAACATTTGCGCCTTGCGTGTGGCAGGTGAGACAGAGATTGTCTTTCTTGTCCCCGGAGGTCGCCTTCAGCAGCTGGTTTTTATTGGCGGAAGTGTGAGGATCGTGGCAGGTCAAGCAGTCACGAACCGCCGGCTCATGAACGTGTCCCTTGATCTGGCTGGCGTCCTTGTCGGCGTGGCAAGACAGGCAGAGCTTGTAGGGTGTTGTGGCGATCAGCTTGACCCGAGTCGTATCCTTGGTATTTCGGATCTCATGGCAGCTCAAGCAACCCGTGGCCATGGCCGAGTGGACTGCCTTCCCCTGGTTCTTGTCGCTATGACATTCCAAGCACTTGGCCGCATCGGTGTTTTGGTCGAGCGGAACAGGGTGGACGGCTGCGGAAGCCCGGGCCAAAGAGAATGCCGTCACCAGAAGGAGCAGAACGGCTCTGCAACCTAGGGTAGCCTTGTGACCGAGGAACACGACTACCGTTTGCCAGCTCTGGTCGTGTTGGGCGGAAGGGTTCACGCTTCCTCTAGGCCGTGGAAGTGCACGAAAGTCACCGTCCGCTACGAGGCTGAGGATTTTTGCATGGGAGGCATAACTGGCTGAGACAGAGCAGGTTGCGGAATCGGGATGTCGCCGCTGTAGAATGCAACAGCGGTCAGTTTGGGCTGGAATGAGCCTTCTCCCGCAGTGGCATTGGTGAAATGACCCAAGTCATTACGCAAGTGCAGCAGCAGTTTGAAGTTCTGCAGACCGGCTCCGAGCGGAGCGGTCACCGGATACGGTGAGGATCACAAGCGGCTGTGATATCAATCACAGAGAAGCGTGCTTTGGAGCCAGCGCCGAGGAACGGTGCGCCTGTGGCCTGATACGAAACTCACGGTTCCTGTGCCAGGGCGGCGGAATCGTTTCGAGGCTGCTGGCGGGAGCTTGCGGCTTTAAACAACGGAACTCGGGTCTCTGCATCCAAGGCCTGCTCACCGCCCGCTGCGCCCGCCTCGTGGTATTCGGCGTCCTGGTTCACAGCCCAGACATCGTACTTGCGCTCGCCTGCCAGGATGTTTTTCGCGGTCAGCATGGCCGTCATCATGGCGTGGTCCTGATTGTTGTACTTATGCATGCCATTGCGGCCAACCAAGTGCAGGGTGGGATAGTTTTCGTCAAGCGCCTTGCGAATGATGGCCACGTGCTGCTGGTAAGCGTCGTCATAAACCGGATATGCTTTAGGTTGGCGGATAACGCAGCCATCTACCACGTCTGCGCTGGCGGCGAGGTTCACCTGCTGGATTTCCCGTTTCGCGAGCTCGATCAGCTCGCGGTCAGCCGTGGTCCACAGTCCGTCGCCCTCGAAGCAAAAATATTCGAGACCATAGGAGCTGTAACGGGCATCTGGAACCATCTCAGGCGACCAGGACTTGTAATTCTGCACCCGGCCAACCTGCACCCCAGGATCGTGAATATAAATCCAGTTATCGTTGAAGCGTCCGTGGCCATTCACGATCAATCCGACAGTCAGGAAATCGCGATACCGCAAAGAGCGCGCGGCCTGGAGGGCGGCGTCGGGAAGCCGCGGTTCGATTTGCGCCACCAGTTCACGAATCGGCATCGAGGAAATCAGATGCTGGGCGCGATATTCTTCCAAGCTGCCGCCGGCGTTGCGCGCAGTCACGATCCAGAGGTTGTTGGCGGGGTCGAAGCGGCAGCCTACCACCTTGCGGCCCATCATCACGGCGCCGCCCAGGCTGCGGACTTTCCTCGCGCACACTTCCCACATCATTCCCGGCCCTAGCCGCGGATACCGGAAGGTGTCAATCAGGGTCTTGACCACCTGCTTGCGGTCTTTGGGCTTGCCTTTCGGCAAGAGAGCGTGCTTGATGGCGGAGCCGAGCGACAGGCCTTTAATGCGCTGGGCGGCCCAATCGGCCGAAATTTCGCTGCAGCTCATCCCCCACACCTTCTCGGTATAGGTCTTGAAGAAGATGCGAAACAAGCGCTTGCCGAACTGGTTGGAAACCCAATCTTCAAAGGTTTTCGGATCCCGTATTGGCCGGAGGCGCGCCACCGAAAACGAGAGCATGCAGAGAAACGACTCGATCAATCCCAGCTTCGAAAGCGCCTCAAACGGTTTCAAGGGATAGGTGTAGAACTGGCCGCGGTAGTAGATTCGCGAGGAGCGTGGGCGCTCGAGCATATCGCGGCCGGCGATCTCGGTCCAGAGTTCCTCAACCTCGCGCGCTTTGGAGAAGAACCGGTGCCCGCCAATATCGAAACGAAAATCCTTGTAGTTGACGGTTCTGGAGATTCCGCCGACATATTGCGGGTCGCTCTCGAGAACGACGACGGGCGCTCCTTGCTTAGACAGTTCATAGGCAGCGGTCAGTCCCGCCGGGCCAGCGCCCACGATAACGGCTTTGAAAGCAGTTGTTGGCATGAGTACGGGGAATCTTGTGCGTGGGCCTGGATCGTTCTTGATCATACCCTTGCGCACTCGGCGATGCCAAGCCTCACAGACTCCACGGAGGCAATTGTCATGCCAGGGCATCATGGCGCCTAAGTGCTTGATGAATAAACTGTTGTGTGCAGGTAGCGGCTCGGCTCAGGACCGCCAAAAGGGTTAAATGCCACGCTAATGTGGGCAGAAATGCCCGGTTTTCGTGCGCCGGGGGCAACCTCGAATGCGGAACATCGACGATATCGCCTGTCCGTTGAGCTGTAGAACCAGCTAGTGTCGTGTCCCCAAGAATCGCGGCATAAGTCCGGCCTGGATCTTGAGACAAAGCGAAGAGTCTTGTGGTGCAAACAAAATACATAAGTTTGCGAGTCATCCTGACCCTGAGCGGAGCGAAGGGGAAGGATCTATGTTGCGAACTTGCGGGCACACTTCCACCAAGCTCGTAAAAGTAGGGCCGTCCAAAGGTTTCCAGCATGTTCTGCCGATAGTGTTTTGGAGGCGTTCCACTCCGGAGGTCATCTTCTGCTTTGGAGCCGCACTGCACTTTCGTAACCCGCTTCCGCCACCGGAGTGTTAATTCTTCCTGCTGATTGTGGTTTCCTTCCTATATAGGCGAATTCGGCTCGGAGAATGGCATGAAGGTGGTGCTGTTGTGTGGCGGACTCGGTACGCGCTTGCGCGAGGAGACCGAATTCCGCCCCAAACCAATGGTCGAGATTGGTGGTCGCCCCATCCTCTGGCACATCATGAAACTTTACGCCCACAGTGGGTTCCGGGAGTTTGTTCTCTGCCTGGGATATCGCGGCAACATGATCAAAGAGTATTTCCTGAACTACGAGGCGATGAACAACGACTTCACCATCTGCCTGGGGCGGAAGTCGCAGATCCAATTCAACGACGTGCACAGCGAACAGGGCTTCCAGGTCACGTTGGCTGATACCGGGCAGTCCACCATGACGGGTGGGCGTGTCAAACGAATCCAGAAGTATATCCACGACGACACTTTCCTGTTGACCTACGGCGATGGCGTTGCCGATCTGGACATTGCCCGGCTCGTAGAGTTCCACCACAGTCACGGGAAATTGGCCACCGTGACTGCGGTCACTCCCAGTTCCCGTTTCGGCGTTCTGGAGATGAATAAGAACCGCGTCATGAGTTTCTTGGAAAAGCCGCATACCGATGGGGTGGCCAGCGCGGGATTTTTCGTGCTCAACCGGAAAGTGTTCGACTATCTCGGCGGCGACGACTGCACCTTCGAACGCGAACCCTTGGAGCGTTTGGCGCG
>Ga0187803_10000288_pt1 | contig 20805 bp, 22 predicted proteins | sample NC_wetland_sal_i_2_FD_132425 | JGI IMG/M metagenome (GOLD analysis project Ga0187803, IMG submission 132425) | Wetland sediment microbial communities from Neuse River Estuary, North Carolina, USA - Control_3 | ecosystem: Environmental > Aquatic > Freshwater > Wetlands > Sediment | place: USA...
ACCGAGAAGCTGGGTGAGGCCATGGAAAAGGCGCGAACAGATGGTTTTCAGGAACTGCTCGTGCTCCGGGGCGTCACTGCCAGTGGCTGCGAATTCCAGGCAGTCTCGCTCAGGTAGCGAACGGAACTGACTTTAGATCAGCAGAGCTAGTATTTGTACGCGCCCACCCCGGGTGCCATCCAGTATCCGAGAAAAAGGAAAGTATAGGAACGGTGCCAATCCATGGTCTTTCTGCACAACCACCTCAACTTAGAAAGCGCCCTAGTGTTTGTTCGTTGGGTCGTACTCCCTTCACTTTTTATTGTTTCGTGGTTTGCGCCCCGTCTGGGGGAGAGCTGGCTCGGTCCGATTGAAAGAGCAGCGTCGCGGTTCGCGAACAACAAAGGCAAGACAATCGTCGCCGTCGCGTTCGTCGCGACACTGGCACGGCTCGCTCTGCTCTGGCGGATGCCGGTTCCCGTACCCCATGTCCACGACGAATTCAGCTACTTACTCCTTGGGGATACCCTTGCGCACTGGCGGCTGGTCAACCCTCCGCATCCGATGTGGATTTTTTTCGACACGTTCCACGTACTCCCGCGACCGACTTACGTGTCAATGTTCCCTCCGGCCCAGGGGGCAGTGTTGGCACTGGGCCAATTGCTGGGTCAACCATGGATTGGAGTGTTGTTGAGCATGTCGGCCGCGTGCGCAGCCATCACATGGATGCTTCAGGGGTGGGTTCCAGCCAGGTGGGCACTGCTCGGCGGAATTCTGGCTGTGATGCGAATCCACTTAGGTAGCTATTGGGTGGACAGTTATTGGGGTGGGGGGGTGGCCGCCATGGGGGGGGCGTTAGTGGTGGGAGCGCTCCCTAGGATTCTCAAGAAGCAGCGGCTTCGCGACGCCATCATAATGGGCCTTGGCGCAGGTTTGCTGGCCAACAGTCGTCCACTCGAAGGCGGGTTGTTCTGCATTCCGGTTGCGGTACTGATTTCTGCATGGACATTCTCACAGCGTGGTCCGTCCTTCCAGACCAAGAGCTGGCGCGTAGTCTTCCCTCTGGCCTGTACTTTGACGGCTGCGCTGCTTTTCATGGCGTACTACAACTGGCGAACCACCGGTAACCCTCTTCTGATGCCACATCTGCTGTATTCTCGCGAATACATAAATTACCCCATTTTTGTGTGGCAATCGCCACGGGCGCCGCTGCACTATTCGAACCCGCAGTTTGAAACCTACTTCAATGACTGGGTCCGCACCACTTTTAAAACGTCCTGGAGTTTGCTATGGAACACCTGCCACCAGTGGCGGGGATTCTTTCTGGGTGGATCACTCTCGCTGCCCTTCCTCGCTTTGCCTTGGTCAGTGCGAAACCGGCGGGTTCGCTTTCTTTTGATCCAGTTTATTTTCTGCGCCATTGGCCTGCTGCTCGTGGTTTATTTTCAACCTCACTACGCCGCGCCGATGACTGCGACTGTTTTCGCGCTGCTTATACAATCGATGAGGTACCTGAGACGATGGGAAATCACCCGGCGCCCGATCGGCATCTTCTTGACGCGCCTTGTTGTCCTGCTGGCGGTGGTCAGAGTGGTAGCGGTAGGGGTACAAACCGATCACAGCAGGGAAACTTTTTGGAGTTTTCATCGCGCACGGATTGTGGCCCAACTGGAAGCGACGCCGGGCAGTCACTTGGTCTTGGTCCACTATCAACCTGACCACTCCTTCTATGAGGAATGGGTCTACAACGCGGCAGACATCGACAATTCCAAGATCGTGTGGGCACGGGAAATCCCTGGCGTAGACCCGAAACCGTTGCTGGACTATTTCAAAGAAAAGGTCGTATGGGAACTCGATGCGGACGCAAATCCGGCGCAGATCCACCCGTATCGAGGAGCAGTCTCGACAGTGGAGAGTTACGAACCGACGGCAAGAGTTTGTTTCCTGATATCATTTCCTCTGCTCAAGCATTGTGCAGACATCGACGGCGTTTTTGGCCTCTAGTCGTCTGGAACCGGCTGCGGGTGTCACCGCGAAATCCATTGTTAGGAATTGCCATGCCGAAGGCGGAAGCGACTCTGGGGCCCCCTCGCGGGTGGCGGCCATGAATCTTGCGGCGAGCATGCTGGAGCACACCTTGGTGTATCGGGCGTGGCAGGCGCCGTTTGCCGGCCAGAAGTTCGCGCCGGTGGTCGAGCACAACGCCCTGCACCGTGTGCGCCGCGTGCTCGACGTGGCGTGCGGGCCGGGTACGAACACGAAGTACTTCGCCGACGCGGACTATCTGGGAATTGATTTCAATGAGCGCTACATCCAGGATGCACGCCGGCGTTACGGCCGCAAGTTTGTGGTCGCCGACGTGCGAAGCTATGTGCCTGCCCCCGAAGATCGGTTCGATTTCGTTCTGGTGAACAGTTTTCTGCACCACCTGGACACGAAGGACGTGCTGGCGATCTTGACTCACCTAAGATCCTATTTGACCGAAGACGGGCACATTCACATGCTGGAGCTCGTGCTGCCCGAGAAGCCGTCCATTGCCCGCTTGCTGGCTCGGTGGGATCGTGGCAAATTTGCGCGCCCTCTGGAGGAATGGCAGGACATCTTCGAAGGGCTTTTCGAGCCGGTTGTCTTCGAGCCCTATCGTCTGACTGGCCTGGGTGCCACACTGTGGAACATGGTGTACTTCAAAGGGAGGTCGCGGGCATGAGCAGACCGGCTCGGGTTTCGTTGGCCATCCCCGTCTATAACGAAGAGGCCGTCGTGCCGGAACTCATACGCCGGACGACCGCAGTGCTCGACGACGTTCCGGGCGGTCCGCATGAAATTGTTTTGGTGGATGATGGCAGCTCCGACCGCACGTTGGAACTCCTGGAGCAAGCTGCGGAGAAGGACGCGAGGATCGTGGCGGTCTCACTTTCCCGCAATTTTGGCCATCAGACGGCGTTGGCGGCGGCCCTGGACCAGGTTTCCGGCGACGTGGCCGTTCTGCTCGACGGAGATTTGCAGGACCCGCCGGAAGCCGTGCCCACGCTGCTGGACTGGTACCAGCAAGGTTATGACGTGGTCTACGTGCGGCGCGTGAACCGGAAAGAATCGTGGTGGCTGCGCGCCTGCTACTACATCTTTTATCGCTTGCTGGCTGCGCTCTCTTCCGTTCAGTTGCCTTTGGATGCCGGCGACTTCGGCCTCATGTCGCGCCGGGTAGTCGAAGAAATCCGCCGGATGCCGGAGCAGCACCGCTATCTCCGAGGGTTGCGCACGTGGGTGGGATTCCGCCAGATCGGAATACCCTTGGAGCGATCGGCGCGTCATGCGGGCCGGACCAAATACAGCCCACTCAAGTTGCTCAAGCTGGCGTCCGACGGGATTTTTGCGTTCTCCATCGTGCCCCTTCGCGCCGCCGCAGTACTGGGGGTGGTTGCGATTGGCCTGTCGTCCCTGTATTCGCTCTATTCCCTGTATGCAAAGTTCTGGATGCACTCGCCGCAGGGCTTCACTGCGCTAATCCTGGCTTTGACGTTCTTTTCCGGGGTCAATCTTTTTTTTCTAGGGATCATCGGAGAATATGTGGGCCGGGTGTACGAAGAGGCGAAGGGCCGTCCGCACTATGTGATCCTCAAAATCGTGAGACGAGGCGGCAGCGGCACGGCAGATAAGAATGGCGTTCCGCAAGCGGAGAGCGTAGTGCGCCCGTAACGAAAGTGGAATGGGCCGAGCGGCGATGGGAAAGGGCCGGGATTCCTGGTGGACCCAAAGTACGGCGAAGCATATCGCGAACTTTTCGAGAAGCACTGGTGGTGGCGTTCTCGCACCGAGTTGATCGTTGACAAGCTCCGTCAGCTGCGGCCAGCACAGGGTTGGAAACACATATTGGACATTGGCTGCGGGGACGCGCTGTTTTTCGATCGGCTCGCGGAATTTGGCGAAGTGGAAGGCGTCGAACCGTGCGCGGACCTGGTCCGCCCTAATAGTCCCCATCGGGACCATATATACATTTGTCCTTTTGACGGAAACTTCCGTCCGGGCAAGCGATATTCGCTGATTTTGATGTTGGATGTGCTTGAGCACCTGGAGGATCCCATCGGTGCATTGAGTCATGCGCTGAACCTTCTTGCGCCGGAGGGCCTGGTGATCGTGACGGTGCCGGCCTTTATGGCGCTGTGGACCAATCATGATGCGCTGAATCACCACCTGACTCGCTACACCAAACAAAGTTTTCGCAAGGTGGCCCGGCAGGCCGGTTTCGAGATGCAGGAAGAGCGTTACCTGTACCACTGGACATGCCCCGTCAAGCTTGGAGTGCGAGTGATGGAGCGTGTTTTTCATCCTAAGCCCGCAGCGCCCAAGGTCCCCTCGGGCTGGGCGAATGAAGCGCTGTTCCGGGTGTGCCGCTTCGAAGAAAAGACCTTGAGTGCTTTGCCTATGCCGTTCGGCAGTTCGCTCATGGTCGTAGGCTGCAAAGGGAAGCCCGCGTGACCGGCCTGTACGCGGGACACTACCTCGTAAGGTAGACTGTGCCAGGTCACGCTATTAATGAGCCCACGCAGCTTCATGAAACGGCAGCACTTGGACCGCGCCGCCATGGGAACATTCGTGACTTGGTCACGTGTCGCGGGTGACCTTCGTGACACGGCCCGAAGGTGGAGTGCCGCTACGGGCCGCCATGAGACTATAATTCCGCTTTGAAAGCATGTCTTCTTCCCGTTACGCACTGGTAACGTACGTCAGGAATCCGGTCGGGCAGTTCGTGGAAAAGCTGCGCCGGGAGCTTCATCCCACCCTACCCCACATGGCAGCTCACCTCACGATTCTCCCGCCGCGCGAACTGGCCGGCAGCGAGGCGGCGGCGCTGGAGTTTCTGGAGGAAGCCTGCAGCCATATCGTCCCCTTCGACGTTGAACTGGGGGACGTGGAAACTTTCCTGCCGACGACGCCCACGGTTTTCATCCAGGTCAAGCGAGCAGCGTATCGCATGCGCGAGCTGCACGATCAGCTGGGCGAGAACATGCTGTGCTGCGCCGAGAACTGGCCCTACATCCCGCACCTGACGATCGTGAAGGCCGAACAGGATGAGCAGGCGCGCGCGGCGACCATCGTTGCGCGCGAGCGCTGGCGAGAGTTCCAAGGTCCACGGCAGGTTCGTGTGGAAGAGTTGATGTTTGTCCGTGAGGCGGATGGATTCTGGCAGGACGTGGCTCCGCTGCCGTTGGGACGCGGCCAATTGTCCTCGAAATCGTAGCGCGCGCGGTTCGAGCGCGTTCCGGGAAAACCCCTCAAAACCCTTAACTGACGGCTTGTTTCGCGGACCGGCGGTACATGTACTTTCCGCCCGTTGCTAAGTCTTGTAGCGGGATTACCATAGACATACTGGTTTGAGCACCAGACGCCGGATCCCAGGCTGCGGGTTGATCGGAAGAGTGCATATGCAAATTGGCGTTTACGGATCCGGTTATCTCGCCACCATCATCTCTGCCTGCCTGGCCGATTTCGGCACGCCGGTCTGCTGCTGTCATGCCGACGGCACCCGCATCCTGGAAGTCGCCAAGGGCAACATCCCTTTCTACGAGAAGAATCTGCAGGATGTGATTCGGCGCAATGTGCGCTCCGGGCGCCTGGTGTATTCGGTTGACCCGGAAGACCTGGCGCACAGGGCGCAGGTGATATTCCTCGCCGAAGATTCCCCCGAAGGGCTGGAGGAACTGGTGCTGCGGCTGGCTCGAGCCGCCGGCCGCTTTCAGGTGCTGTCCGTGGTCACGCCGGTGCGCGTAGGCGAGACCTCAAGGCTTGAAAAAGCGCTGAAAGACAACGGGCTCAAGAGCCTGCTGGTATGCCAGCCAATGTTCTTCACCAACGGATGCGCGGTTGAAGACTTCAACTGGCCGGACCGCATCATCCTGGGCACGCCTTCGAGCGAGGCTGTGGCTACCCTGAAGCAGATTTTTCATCCGCTGGTCATGCGCGGCGTTCCCGTGCTGGTGACGAATTACGAAACGGCGGAGTTGGCGCGGGAAGCGACCACGGCTTTTGTCGCCACCAAGATTTCTTTCATCAATGAAATTGCCAGTCTGTGCGAACACGTGCATGCCGATGCCGTCAGTCTTTCGCTCGCGCTGGGGTTGGACAAGAAGATCGCGCCTCGCTGCTTGCAGCCGGGCGCCGGCATGGGAGGAATCTTTGCCCAGACCGACATGGACTCTTTGACCGAGCTGGCGCGCGGGAACCGCGTGGACTTGAAGATTCTCAATGCCGCGCGCGAGGTCAATCATAATCTTGTGGAGCGGCTGCTGGAGAAAGTGGCATTCGCGATTGAAACCGTGCAGAACAAGGACGTCGGCATTCTTGGGCTGGCCTTCAAGCCGAACACAAATTCCGTTGCCGGCTCCGCATCCATTCAATTGGCGCAAAACCTGCTCGCCAAGGGAGCGCGCCTGCGAGCCTACGATCCGGTTGCGATTCCCGAGGCGCGGCAGCAACTGAACGGCATGGTGAAATACTGCGAGTCCGCGTATGGGGTCGCCGAAGGAGTGGACGCTCTGGTGGTGGCCACTGGCTGGCCCGAGTTCCGGACGCTGGATTTCACCAAGATTCGTCACCTGGTGAAACGGCCCATCATCATTGACACCAAGAACCTGCTCGATTCCTCCCGCCTGCGGGCTATGGGATTCCAGTACCTGGGCGTGGGACGGTGAGTGGGCTCTAGGCTTTAGGCTCTAGGCTCTAGGTTCTCGGCTTTGTCCTCAGCGGTAAGTTCTATTGGGAATGCGAAAGCCTAGAGCCCAGAGCCTAAAGCCGATCTCCTCTCGCAATTGCTATAATCGGAATCTACGGTGGGAGTAGCTCAACTGGTAGAGCATCGGACTGTGGCTCCGACGGTTGCGGGTTCGATTCCCGTCTCCCACCCCAAGTCTTGGGTTGGGCGCATTCCCATCGGCGCACTATTGCTGATGGCACACGCGAACGAAAAGCAGCAGGCTCACCAACTCCTCGATCAGCTCGATGCTGGTCAGCTCTCAGTCGTCAAAACCGCGCTTGAGTGGGGCACGCGGCGCGGGGCAACCCTTGTTCTGATTTGCTGGGAACGGGGTGGGCCAGGCCCCCGAAACATGGACTTCCTATTCTTGCGTCAGTTGAAGAATGCGTGCAAAAATGATAGGTTTGCATGCTGAGAGAAAAAGGCGAACTCATGCGAGATTTCGGGACGGGTCGGACAGCTCACGGAAGAGGAGGAGAATTGGTGAAAAGGATACTTTTGCTGGCGGGTCTCCTGACGATTCTCAACTTGACGCTGTTCAGTCAAACGACAGAGCAGCCGCTCATGTTGCATCACAAGGGAAAGCTTAGGGTTTACGTGCCACCACAGGAAGTCCCCCAAGGTTTGACAGAGATCTACAGTAGCCTGGGAACCGACCCTAAGAATCTTTACAACTACCTCGCTACCTGGCTCGTTTCGGGACCAAATTCCATTATCGGTCTCTCTGACTTCATCGCCATGCCCTTTACCCCGAAATCAAACGCTCATGTTTTGCAGGTGCGGACCGCCGTCCTCTGGGACGAGATTGGGGCGGACCAGGTAAACCTCAGCATTCATGAAGATAGTAAGGGCCACCCGGGAAAACTGCTGGCCGGCCCCGTAACCGTCACGAACGTGCCCGGCGTCTTCTCCTGCTGCCAGCTTGCAGTCGCCAACTTCTCTTCAGTTCCTGTGAACGGCGGGACCCAGTACTGGGTCGTTGCCGACACCCCTAAGACTGGCCAAGGAAGTGACTTCCTGGGCGAGTGGGCGGGGGCAGTTTCGCCGGTCCTTCCGCTTGCCGCTAACGCTGCGGGAACGGGGTGGGTCACCTTTAACGGGAATGGACTACCTGCGGGAGACGTGCGGGGTACGATTCCCTAGGCGATTTACAGGTGGGTTTCACCTCTACCCAATCCTTGTCATTCTCGGCCAACCGGCTCCCAAACATTCAGCGGTCACCTGTGAAACGTCCGCTCAGGCAAAAACCGGGCTTGAGCGGGCACCCGGCGCCACTTGCTAAAGACGAGTGAAATCGCGAGACAAATCTTGCTTCTCCTATGGTTTGGGGCTAACATGTGAGCGAAATCGCTGTGGTGTCTGGCGGCCTCCAGCCCGCATTCGGTTGAAGTCCGAAGTACTGCTAGGTTAACGGATTCCCCGTCCGCTGCGGCTTCGGTGGGAGGCTTTATGATTCGCAGGAGCTTGGTTCTGTCGGTTGTTTCGATCACCTTCCTTCTTTTCCTTACACCCGCAAGCCTGAGCGCTCACCGCACACTGTTTAAGCCAGTCGTGGACTATGAAACGGGCGACAACGTGAACTTTTCGCTCGCCGTCGCCGACTTGAACGGCGACGGTAAGCTCGATGTTGTCACAATAGATTTCGACATGGGTACTGTTGCGGTCTTTCTGGGCAAGGGCAACGGAACCTTCCAGCCGCCACAGACATATAGCGCCGGCCTCGCACCGCGCCAGGTTGTGGTCGCCGACGTGAATAATGATGGCAAGCCCGACCTGATCGTAGCCGAGCTGTGCTATGACCCTCAATTTTGCAATGGTGTGATCAAGGGCGCTGTGGGGGTGTTGTTGGGGAACGGGGATGGGACCTTTCAGCCGATGCAGACCTACCCTTCCGGCTTCGCCACACTCGCCGTCGCAGTTGGGGACTTCAACCGCGACGGCAACCTCGATCTTATAGTGGCTAACGAATGCGATGAGCCAACGTGTTCCGATTATCACGGCGCGTTTGTGGTATTGCTGGGCGACGGCACTGGCGCTTTCCGTGAGGGTCAAAGCTATAGCACTTATGCTGCGTTTCAGGATTCGATCGCGGTGGCCGACGTGAACGGGGACGGTATCCTCGACGTGCTCGTCGCGAACGGCTATGTGAACGTGCTCCTGGGCAACGGTGATGGAACCTTCCAGCCGGCGCAGGTCTACAGCTCGGGCAGCCAGGGCGGCGCAGTCTCAATCGCGGTGGCGGATGTGAATGGAGACGGCAAGCCGGATCTGGTCGTGGCCGACAGCGGTGAGAAACCCGTACCGCCCGGCGCGGTGAGCGTGTTGTTAGGGAACGGCGACGGCACCTTTCAGCCGGCTCAGACCTTTTACACCGGCGGGCGGGTGCCTACTTCGGTGGCAGTAGCGGATGTGAACGGCGACGGGAAGCTGGACCTGCTCGTGTCTAACAGCGAAAGGCCGAAGGGGAAAAGAGGCAAGGGTAGTGTTGGAGTGTTGCTGGGAAACGGCGATGGCACGTTTCAGACGCCGACGGTCTCTAACTCGGGCGGGTATTCACCGCAGGCAATCGCAATCGCCGACCTGAACGGGGACCTCTTGCCCGATGTGGTGGTGGTCAATCTGGGCGTCGTAGGTGTATTGCTACACTGGCCGAAGTGATCTCGAGTCGAGTTCAGCTTGGGCTTTGGCGGATTAGCTCCGCTTCCTTCGCCGCATAGTGCGACTCGACGTAATCGTCAAGAATCTTGGTGAACTCGGCCACGATCTTGGCGCCTTTGAGCGTGGTGAACAGGCGGCCGTCAACGTACACCGGAGCCTTTGGCTCTTCGAATGTTCCCGGGAGCGAGATGCCGAGATTCGCGTGCTTCGATTCGCCGGGGCCGTTGACTACGCAACCCATGACGGCGACCGTCATTTCTTCTACGCCGGTGTAGCGGCCTTTCCACACCGGCATCTGCTCGCGCAGATAAGTCTGAATCTGCTCGGCCATTTCCTGGAAGAACGTGCTGGTCGTGCGTCCGCAGCCTGGGCAGGCTGTGACTTGCGGCGTAAAGCTGCGGATGCCGAGCGACTGCAGAATCTGCTGCGCTACGCGGACTTCTTCGGCGCGGTCGCCTCCGGGCGCTGGTGTAAGCGAAACGCGAATCGTGTCGCCGATGCCTTCCTGCAGCAGTACGGCCATAGCGGCGCTCGAGGCTACGATGCCTTTGGCGCCCATTCCTGCCTCGGTCAGGCCCAGATGCAGCGGGTACTGGCAGCGCTCGGCTAGGCGGCGATAGACGTCTATCAGGTCCTGCACGCCGCTTACTTTGGCGCTGAGGATGATCTGGTTCGCCTGCAATCCGTACTGTTCGGCCAGTTTGGCGGAGTTGAGCGCGCTTACGACCATGGCTTCCATGGTGACTTCGCGGGCGTCTTTCGGCTCGGCGAGGCGGGAATTCTCGTCCATCATCTTGGTGAGCAGCGCCTGATCGAGCGATCCCCAGTTCACGCCGACGCGCACGGGCCGCTGGTACTTTACCGCGACTTCAATCATGGTGCGGAAGTTGTCGTCGTTCTTGCGGCCCACGCTCACATTGCCAGGATTGATGCGGTATTTGGCCAGTCCTTCGGCGCATTCCGGGTACTTGGTGAGGAGCAGGTGGCCGTTGTAATGGAAGTCTCCTACGATGGGGACGCGAACTCCCTGCTTTTCCAGGCCTTCGACGATGTAGGGGATGGCTTTGGCCGCGTCGTCGTTATTGACCGTTACGCGGACGACTTCGCTGCCGGCGCGGGCGAGCGCGGCGACTTGCTGGATGGTTCCGGGAATGTCCGCGGTGTCGGTATTGGTCATGGACTGCACCATGACTGGTGCATCTCCGCCGACGCGTACCTTGCCAGTGCGATCATCGCCGAGTACGGCGGTCAGAGTTTTTCTGCGGTGGATTTCGGCCATAGGCGAGATTTTATTTTAGCAGGAGCTTTTGGCTCTTGGCTGCTGGCTTCTAGCTCCTGGCTCCTAGCCTTCGTTTCTGGACCTGTGCGCTGGCAGCTGCGTGCTAACATTTTCGGCATGACGATGACGGACACGAGTCCGAAGGCGCGGGCTAAGCAGGATGAGATTCTGCGCGCCATGTCGGGAGAGCAGCGCATGACCCTTGCTTATGAGATGAGCATGTTCGTGCGTGAATTGATGAGGGAGGTCATTCGGCGCGATCATCCGGAGTGGACAGAGGCACAAATCGCGCGCGAACTGTTGCGGCGGGCGTTCTTCCCCGCTCCGCTGCCAGCATGGCTCCGATGAGCATCCAGGACGTATTGCAGAGAATCACCTCGGCGCTTGATCAAGCTGGGATTGCCTACATGCTTTCGGGATCATTTGCCAGCGCGTATTACGGCGCGGCGCGTTCTACCCAAGACATCGACTTCGTCATCCATGCGAACTCGAAACAGTTGCGCTCATTCATTGAGGCTTTGCCCGTGAATGAGTATTACGCCGATCTCGATTCAGCCCTCGAAGCCCACCAGCGGCAATCGTTGTTCAATGTGATTGACCGAGCCACCGGGTGGAAGATTGATTTGATCATCCGCAAGTCGCGCCCTTATAGCCAGGAGGAACTGGGACGCCGCCAGCGCGTGAATCTGCACGGGGTCTCGCTTTTTATGACGACTGCGGAGGACGCAGTCATTTCCAAGCTCGAATGGGCGAAGCTGGCGCAGTCGCGACGGCAGATTGAGGACGCGGCGGCAATTTTCAGGGCGCGATGGGACGCGCTGGACCACTCCTATTTGGAGAAGTGGATCGCAGAGTTAGATCTGAAAAAGGAGTGGGACGACGTGCAGCGATTGGCGGGGATCCCGGGCTGAAGACGCAGCGTTATGTGGGGGCGCTATCGGGGCGGCCGACGGGCAAGAGACCTGTTTGGCAGGTCACTGCTATGGCGATTTTTCACCAGACTGTGAATATCATTGAGCCCGCCTGCTTTTCCAAAAGGAGCAGAGTATTCTATCTTCGATCTTTCTGGGAGAAGCGCTCGATGGCTCCGAGCCCTCGTATTCGTGTCCTCACTTACTTGGCTCTCGTTTTCTCACTCAGTTCTGTTTTTTATGTCCTCTGCCTCCGCCATGGGATGAAAGCGTCCTACATCTTCGGACTTATGTGGTGCCCGGCTGCCGCTGGAATCTTGACTGGTTTCCTGACGAAAAGATCATTGCTTGAGTTCGGATGGCGTTTGGGAAAGGCGAGGTATCTGCTGGCAGGCTGGGCGATTCCGATGATCTATATATGGCCCGCCTATTTGCTGGTTTGGGCAACGGGTCTAGGCGGTTTTCCCAAAGAGCAAACAGTGGAGAGAATACGTAGCCTACTGCACATGCCTTCGGAACCAACGTGGGTGCTGCTGACGATTTTCTATTTGCTTGGTTCCATCGGCGCGGTCCTGTTCGGTTGTCTTTGGGCGGCGGGGGAGGAGATTGGCTGGCGCGGCTTTCTGGTCCCGGAGCTTATGAAATTCAACTCGTTCACGCGGACCGCCGCAATCAGCGGCGTGATCTGGAGCGCCTGGCATGCTCCGTTGATTATCTGGAGCGACTACAACTCGGGCACGCCAACTTGGTACGCCGTCACTTGCTTCGCCACGATGACGGTTTCCGCCAGCTTCGTATTCGCGTGGATAAGGTTAAAGTCAGGAAGCGTGTGGCCTGCCGTGCTACTGCATGCCTCGCACAACGCAATCATCCAGGGATATCTTGACCCCCTGACCGTCGACCGGGGGCGGACGAGGTACTTTGTCGGTGAGTTTGGCTGCGCGATGTTACCGCTTGTTATCTTCTGTGCCTGGATGGCATGGAAAGGAAGGGGTCAAGTGGACCCTAGCCGGGCAAGCGATTCCGGCGGGCCCGCCTGCGTTGTCAATTGACGTTAACAGTATGGGTTAGCGCTCACGACCGGGCTAGGCTAAACCACATTCGTCGGATCATTGCGGAGCCCCGCACTCAGGCGTTTTCGCGCTGGGCTTCCGGAACGCTAGCCCAAACGGCCCGGTCTTTCGCCCACGCCCGGAGCTCGGCAATTTCCTCAGCGCGCGTGACCGAGAGCGGTACCGTAGACGACAGCGCGGTGAGCAGGTCCTCGTTGCTTAACTCCTGTTTGCGCGAGAAGGCGGCGTACATGGCGCCTTGGACGGCGGATTCGATTTCGGCTCCGGAGAAGCCTTTGGCGGCTTCGGCAATTTTTCCCAGATCGTAGTCGGCGGGGTTGCGTTTGCGCTTGGTTAGCTGGATCGCGAAAATCTGCTTGCGCTCGGACTGGTTGGGCAGATCCACGAAGAAGAGTTCGTCGAAGCGGCCTTTGCGGATTAGTTCGGGCGGGAGGACGGTTACGTTGTTGCACGTCGCGGCGACGAAGACGGGGGCTTTGCGGTCTTGCATCCAGGAGAGGAACGAGGCCAGGAGGCGGGCGGAGACTCCGGCGTCGGCGGAGGCAGAATCGGGGCCGCTGCCAGCGAAGACTTTTTCCAGTTCGTCAATCCAGAGGACGCAGGGCGCCAGGCCTTCGGCTACTTTGAAGACTTTCTGGATGCGCTTTTCGGTTTCGCCTATGAACTTGTCATAGACAGCGGCGGTGTCGAATTTGACCAGTGGGAGCTTCCATTCTCCGGCGACAGCGCGGGCGCAGAGGCTTTTGCCGCAGCCCTGCACGCCGAGAATGATGACGCCTTTCGGCGCTTCCAGGCCAAACTCGCGGGCTCGCGGATCCCAGGCGCCTTGGCGCTGGCGCAGCCAGTTCTTTAGATTCTCTATTCCGCCTACGCTGGCCATGCTCTCTTTGGCTTCCACGAATTCCAGCATTTGGGAACGCTTGAGGAGAGCTTTCTTCGCTTCGAGCACGTCGGTGATGCTGTCGGGCGAAAGGGCGAGACGCGCGACCAGGGCTTGCGAGATGGCGCGGTCGGCTTCTTCTTCGGTCAGGCCGCGGAGGTTGGCGGCCATGGCGTCCACGCCGTCGGCATCGAGCTGAAGTTTGAGGGTGTGCGTGCCGGAGAGGCGCGTGTAGGTTTCGCGGATGATTTCGCGGAGGCGGGGCTGGTCGGGCAGAGGGAGATCCAGGAACTCGACCAGGCTGGCTAGTTCGGGAGGCATTTCGACTGAAGGCGCGGTCAAGACTAGGGTGCGGCGGTTGGCGGAGAATTTCTGGCCTACGTCGCGCAGGCGGCGGACGACGACGGGGTTATCCATGTGGCGATGGAAATCCTTGAGGATGAAAACGGCCTCGACGGTCATGGTTTCGAGATTGGCGAGGGCCTGCACCGGGTCGGTGGAGTTATACATGGCAGGCTTGGGCGCGGCTGCGGCATCGGCGGCGAAGGAGGAAAGTACGGCGCGGGCAAGGCGATCACCCTCGCTGTCGCCTTGGGGCATGGCGACCGCTCGGGCATAGGGCTGTGGGGTTGCCGCCGGGTAGAGGCCGGTCGCTGAGCCGCCTTGGCCGGATCCGAGCCCCGTCCCCACACTTTGTCCGGCACTGCCGCCGGAGCGCACCAGGCCGTCGGCAATGGTCCATTCGAAGACGGCCAGGTTCAGGTCGGAGCAGGCAAGGCGGACCAGCGAGACGGCGCGCAGTTCCTCGACGGTTTCCATGACCACGATGGGGGTGGAGGAGTTGATCAGGACTTTGAGCCGCTCGAGCGGATTCATATGTATTTGACCTGTCGCGACTTGCTCTCGTACAATCATAGCTTCGGTGCCCACCGGAATATTCTCCTAGCGCATCTAGGACAAACAAAGGTAATCGAGGCTCATGGCAAACCATTTTTCGGCGCTGAAGCGCGCCCGTCAGACGGAGAAGCGGACTGTCCAAAACCGGGCAAACACATCGCGGCTGCGTACCACTCTGCGGAATATGCGGGAAAGCCTAGACAAGGGCGACAAGGCCGCCGCTGGCGAACTCTATCGGCAAACCGTGTCGGCGCTGGATAAGGCGATCCAGAAGGGCATTCTGCACGAAAACACCGCTTCCAGGTATAAATCGCGGCTTTCGGCCCGGTTGACAGCGCTAAAGTAGCGGGTTGGCGCCAGCCAGCGTTTCTTCGCGGGCGAGGGTGCCCGCGCCACACATGACGCCCACGCAACACATGACGTATCTGCTGGGTAATCAGTGGGTTGGAAATAGTTCTTGACCGGCTCATGAAGTTTGTTATACTGACGCCGTTCCCCAGACAAAGCTCATATTCCGAGCGGGGAGCGCCTCTGCCCGCGTTTGTGGCAACTCCAAAGAATTGAGCAACTTTCGGAGCGGGCAGGGCATCTATTTGGGTAATTCTGGCAAATCCTGTCTTATCTGGCCTGAATGCTCTTGGCCTGGTTTTGTGGCGACCATCAACATCATCCAGCGAAGGGACGATAGGATTAGCGGCCCGAAATTTTCCTAGAAGGAGAACGACCGAAATGCGGTCCGATCGCGTATTTGACGCTCTGCATACTTTGCGGAACCGGTACATGCTGTGCCAGCTTGCCTCGAAGGCAACGCGCAAGTTCCACCGGCCAAACACACGTATTCAGGAGACCATGAACGAGGTATTCGACAAGATCGCCGTGGCAGAACGCCACGACATTTTGAGCGAACCCGAAAACTTTGCCGAGGCGCAACGGCGGGCTGCCTAAGCAGCTCCGCCGTGTGCCCACACGGCGGCAAGACACAGATTCCCCCGAGAGAATCCCTCCCGAAGAGACCAACCGTAGGTGAGTTATGACCATCGCTGAACTGAAAGAGAAAAACATTACGGAGCTGACCAAGATCGCCCGATCGTTGGAGCTCCCCGGCGCCAGCGGCCTCCGCAAACAGGACCTCATCTTCAAGATCCTGCAGGCGCAAAGTGAAAAAGAAGGACACATCTTTGCCGAAGGTGTGCTGGAGATCCTGCCCGACGGCTACGGCTTCCTGCGCTCGCCCGACTACAACTACCTGCCCGGGCCCGACGACATTTATGTTTCGCCGTCGCAGATCCGCAAGTTCGACTTGAAAACCGGCGACACCATCAGCGGCCAGGTGCGGCCTCCGCATGAAGGCGAGAAGTATTTCGCGCTGGTCAAGATCGAGGCGGTGAACTTCGAGTCGCCCGACGAGGCGCGCAACAAGATCCTGTTTGACAACCTGACGCCGCTGTATCCGAATGAGCGCATCAAGCTGGAGACGGCGAAGGAAAATATCAGCGCCCGCGTCATGGATTTGTTGACGCCGCTCGGCAAGGGGCAGCGCGGACTGATCGTTTCGCCGCCGCGCGCCGGCAAGACCATGCTGTTGCAGAACGTGGCCAACTCGATCACCACCAACCATCCGGAAGTCGTGCTGATGGTGCTGCTGATCGACGAGCGGCCGGAAGAAGTTACCGACATGCAACGCTCGGTGAAGGGCGAGGTGATTTCGTCTACGTTTGACGAGCCCGCCGCCCGGCACGTGCAGGTTGCGGAAATGGTGATCGAAAAGGCGAAGCGCCTAGTCGAGCACAAGCGCGACGTCGTGATTCTGCTGGATTCGATTACGCGGTTGGCGCGCGCTTATAACACCATCGTTCCGCCTTCGGGCAAGGTGCTCTCCGGCGGCGTGGATTCGAACGCTCTGCAGCGGCCGAAGCGGTTCTTCGGTTCGGCGCGCAATATTGAAGAAGGCGGATCGCTGACGATTATTGCGACCGCGCTGATTGATACCGGTTCCCGCATGGACGACGTGATCTTTGAAGAATTCAAGGGCACGGGCAACTCGGAAATCATCCTCGAGCGCAAGCTGGTGGATAAGCGCACCTTCCCGGCCATTGATATTCAGCGCTCGGGCACGCGAAAAGAAGAGCTGCTGATTCCCAAGGAAGACTTGCAGCGAATCTGGGTTCTGCGCAAAGTGCTGAACCCGCTGTCGCCGGTGGAAGCGATGGAGTTGCTGATTGATAAGCTCTCGAAGACGCGGGCGAACAGCGAATTCCTGTCGAATATGAGCTCCTTGTAACCCGAGGATTGTGGAGGACGGGCGTCCTCGCCCGTTTAAGCCCATCGCCACCCACCTTGGGTAGTTGAAAAACCGGCGGTTGACAATCTGTATAGTATAAATATACACTACACATGATGATCAGGAGCTTCCGGCACAAGGGTGTCGAGCGGTTCTTCCACACAGGATCGAAGGCGAAAATCCAGCCGCATCATGCGGACAAATTGAGACTGCAGCTGGCCGCGCTGGACAACGCCAAATCCGCGAAGGACATGAACGCGCCCGGCTGGAGGCTGCATCTTTTGCGCGGCGATCTCGAAGGCCACTGGTCGGTGGATGTCAGCGGCAACTGGCGTCTGACGTTTACCTTTGAAGGGGAAGATGCCGTGTTGGTGGACTATCGGGATTACCACTGAGAGGTTTTTATGCGCATGCACAACCCGCCGCATCCGGGAAGAGTTCTACGAGAATATTTGGGGACGAGGTCGGTTACAGACACCGCCAAGCACCTTGGGGTGACTCGGGTGGCCCTGTCCCGCATCCTGAATGGCAGCGCGGGAATTTCGGCGGACATGGCGCTGAAGCTGGCGGAGGCCCTTGGCACCAGCCCCGAACTATGGCTGGGAATGCAGACGCAGTACGATCTGTGGCAAGCATCCCAGCGCCGCCGCAAGAAGGTGGCGCCGTTCTTCGTGGGAGCAGGGCGACATGACACCGCACGGGAAGCCCACTCATCGCAAAGTGCGCGATGAGTGGGGCAGCTGGCCGCACGTCTGACTTTGTCACTCGGCGTTTGAACCAGATCGTGGCGTCGCTCTGGCCAGGCGCCCCTTGGGCGAGCGTGAGGACTCACGTGGCTGTTCTTCGCTTGGCTCATGCGCGCTTTTGCCAATTAGGGCAGTAACGCTCGCTATGATCCCTTCGTATGCCTCCTGCTTTGGTGAATCGTTCGGCAGCGCATCCGCCAGTCTCTGAGCCATCAAAATGTGGTCATTGATTACTGGTTGAGCGAAGTACCTATTGAGTTGCTGCAACGATACTTTATGCACATCGAGAAATGTTTTTGTGATATAAGCGCTGATCGCACCTCCAATTGCCGCTATCGCCGATCCGGCCGCCAAGTGATTCAAAGAAGGCTCCGTCAGCACATGCTGCCCTCCCCAGAAGACGAACCCGAAGCCGGCAAACATCGCGATAAGTGCAATATAGAATGACCAGGAGGCCCGAGAGCGGGTTTCGTCCTGGTATTTTTCGATCTGCCGATTGTACAGATTAAATAAGTTGCCTAGCACTAAAGCGCCCCGACTGGAATCGATTAGGTCTGTCAACTCTCTGGTTTTAACCTCAAGACCTGCTTGGGAGGCACCAACGCGTTCGATTTTTTCCACCAACTCTTTGGGAAGAACGTCAAATGCACGCTTTTCGGCTTCCTCAACCCTTGAATCTTGTTTCTTGACGGAAAGCTTCTCAAATAGAGCCTTTACAATACTCAAGGCCGTGGCGGCGAGTATTGGTATGAATAGTTCGAGTGTCATAGGTATTTTGCTCCCAAAATAAGTAAGCCAAAAATCGGGTGGGCCACCTTAACGGGGAAGTATAACGCGGGCTCGTCCTTTTAAGATCGACCGAAATAACCGGGGCTGCGCCACTTCTCGCGCTTTTCGAGAAGTGGCCTGCCGAACCGCCGACACCGTTCGACTCCGCTTTACGCGGCCGGAGGGCGGACCTTCATCGTAAGCAACGGTTCTCCGGCCTTGCTTCCCGCAGTACAATATCTCCATGAAGCACTACACGCTGCCGATTATCATCGAACGCGATGCGGAGGGTTTTTATGTCTCCTGCCCTCCCCTTCAGGGCTGCTACAGCCAGGGAGACACCTACGATGAGGCTTTGAGCAACATCAAGGATGCAATCCGGCTGCACCTCGAAGACCGGCAAGCGGACCACGACGAACTCGCCGCACCGAAATCCTTCAGCCTGTCCACCGTTGAAGTCTCACTCTGATGCCGAGGCTGCCGCGCGTTACTGCACGCGAAATTATTGCCGTGCTCGAAAAGAAGGGTTTTCTGTTAGCTCGGCAGAGCGGAAGCCACAAAATCTACAAGGATGCAGCGGGGAAACGTGTGACCGTGCCATTCCATGCCCAGAAGGTTCTCCACCCAAAACTGCTGCGAAGCATCATGCGCGACGCCGGAATCGAACCAGAAGAGTTAGAGGCCCTGCTTTGATATTTTGGGAGCTAAGTATGATTTTCCATCCCTGCCATCCCGGCGAAGTTTTGAAGGATTACCTGGGCGACATGACGGTGAAGGAAGCCGCCAAGCGCCTTGGGGTAACGCGGCCGAATCTCTCCCGGATACTCAACGGCCGCGCCGGCATCTCAGCAGAAATGGCTGTACGTCTGGCCAAAGCGATGCCGTACACGTCTCCCGAGTTTTGGCTGAAGATGCAGCTCAATTACGATCTTTGGAAGGCCCAGAAAAACAGGCTGCCAAAAATCAGACCGTTTCCGGTCCGGCTGCAAAAAAATCTCGCCTCCGCCTGATACTATCGCTCCATGGCTAAGGCCCGATACCACTACAACATCATGCTCCGGCCCGAACCGGAGGGTGGCTACACCGCGCTGGTTCCGGCGCTGCCGGGGTGCGTTACTTACGGGCGCACCGTGGACGAAGCGCGCGAAATGGCCAAGGACGCCATCTCGGGCTACATCGCCAGCCTGTGCAAGCAAAAAGATATTGTCTAGACATCGTTTGGTTTTGCGACTGCCGTCCGCGCACCGTGGAAGAGCGGCCCTTCAGGGCCGCGTTCGGAGCCCGTGGACGAGGCCTTTAGGCCCGGTGGTCGCTCTCCTCCGGGGCCATTGAGCGCGGCAAAAGAAAGGTCCTATCCGGCGCCGGAAGAAAGCAGATTCCTCGCTGCGCTCGGAATGACAATGTCGGACATTACTTATGCAGACCTCATTAAAAGCCTTCTGATTTCTCGCCTTAACGCCGGCCTGAAGGCCGGCTCTTCCACGAGAACTGTCAACCTTCGATAGGGGAGTCGGGCGTCCCAGGAGATTCTCTATCCGAAGCCGCTGCAGAGCATTATGCGCGACGCCGGAATCGAACCGGACGACTTAAGAGGCCTGCTGTGGTACTCGGAGAGGACAAGAACAAACGCCATCCGTTGAACCGGATGGCGTTTCGTTTTGTTGTTTCGTCCTGCCTCAGTCCGCAGCAACGCGAGCTTCGCGGGCAGCGGTCTCCACCTGCGTTCCAATTCGCATGCCGTAGAACGAGCGGTGGACGAAGAAGAACGAGACCAGGAAGAACACCAGCGCCAACACGTGTCCCAAAACAGGAGCTTTGGCGGTCAGGCTCACCGCCAACTCGACCGCCAGCAGGCCGAACAAGGTGGTGAACTTAATGACCGGGTTCATGGCCACCGACGAGGTGTCCTTGAACGGATCGCCCACGGTATCGCCGATGACGACGGCCGCGTGCAGTTCCGTGCCTTTCTGCTTCATCTCGACTTCCACCCTCTTCTTGGCGTTGTCCCAGGCGCCGCCGGCATTGGCCATGAAGATCGCCTGATAGAGGCCGAAGATGGCGATCGAGATCAGGTAGCCGATAAAGAAGAACGGCTCCACAAACGCGAACGCCAGAGTGCCGAAGAAGACGGCCAGGAAGATGTTGAACATGCCCTTCTGCGCGTACTTCGTGCAGATTTCCACCACCTTCTGGGAGTCTTCGACGCTAGCTCTTTCCACACCCTCCAGGCGGATGTTCTTCTTGATGAACGCCACCGCGCGGTAGGCCCCGGTCGAGACCGCTTGCGTGGCCGCGCCGGAGAACCAGTAAATCATGGCTCCGCCGGTAATCAAGCCGAGGAAGAAGGGCGCGTGCAACAGCGAGAGGTTTTCCGTGCCCTTGGTCAACCCGTCGGTCAGCGCCATGATGATGGAGAAGATCATGGTCGTCGCGCCGACCACCGCGGTGCCGATCAGCACGGGCTTCGAACTGGCCTTGAAGGTGTTGCCGGCGCCGTCGTTGGCTTCGAGCAAATGTTTGGCGCGGCTGAAATCCACGTCCATGTTGAAGTCTTTCTTGATTTCCTGCTTGATGTTCGGGAT
>Ga0187803_10000289_pt1 | contig 20804 bp, 18 predicted proteins | sample NC_wetland_sal_i_2_FD_132425 | JGI IMG/M metagenome (GOLD analysis project Ga0187803, IMG submission 132425) | Wetland sediment microbial communities from Neuse River Estuary, North Carolina, USA - Control_3 | ecosystem: Environmental > Aquatic > Freshwater > Wetlands > Sediment | place: USA...
CACATTGACGCCAAGCGCGCTTTCGAGTACACCCGCGAGGTCACGGCTTTCGGCCCGCGCTACATGGGCAGCGAAAACCACAAGAAGCTCGAACGCTACATCCTCGATCACCTCAAGGGCGATCAGGTCGAAGACGACGCCTTCACCGCCGACACGGTGGAAGGGAAGTTTCCGGTCCGCAACATCATCGCCAAATTTCCGGGCAAGAAAGACGGCATCATCGCCATCCTCGGCCACTACGACACGAACTACCCATTACGCAATACGGGCTACGTCGGCGCCAACGACGGAGGGTCTTCGACGGCGATCCTGCTCGAGTTCGCCAATCAACTACGAGGCAAAACACGCGACGGTTACAGCGTCTGGCTCGTCTGGACCGACGGCGAGGAAGCTGTGCGCCATTGGTCCGACACCGACAGCCTTTACGGCACGCGCCACCTCGCCGAAAAGTGGGAAAAAGACGGCACGCTGAAGAGAATCAAGGCGCTCATGGTCATGGATATGATCGGCGACGCCGATCTCGACATCCAGCGCGAGACCAACTCCACGCCTTGGTTGCTCGAGCTGATTTACGCGGCCGCCGAGCGCGGCGGCTACCAGTCTCACTTCTATGCCTTTCAAGGGGCCATCGAAGACGATCACATTCCCTTTGTGAGGCGGGGCGTTCCCTGCGCCGACGTCATTGACCTGGACTACGGCTACAACAATGTCTTCCACCACACCCCGCAGGACACGATGGACAAGCTCAGCCCCAAGAGCCTGGAGGTCGTCGGCAACACCATCCTCGAAACGATTCGCCTCCTCGACCAGCGCTGAAGAAGGCTTGCAGCACCGCATGACGGCCCAGCCTGCTCGGGACGAGACCAGCCCGGATCGCGTTGACTTTTGGACATTTGGCAGTTGATGTTCAATTGATCCGCCGTGCATTGCCCAATCTGAGCACTTTTGCGATAAACACTGCCACAAGGAGGGATCATGTGGCGCACACTTTGTGCAATCGTTCTCATCCCCTCGTTTGCTCTTGCGCAGTTTGAAGATGCAACCGCGACGGGGAGCCAGCAACCGGCAACCACCCCACCGGCCCCAGCCCAAACAAAGCCGCCGAGTTACCGTCAATACACGTACTATGCGGAAATCCGCCAGGGAACTACGGAGAAGGCAGCAATTGCGCTGGCCGTAGACCACGGGTTCGTGACTTCTCCCCGGTCGGCCGTTCCCGGAATTATGCCGCTGAACTTGGAATTGCAGAGCGCGGAGGGGATCACCGTCAAGGATTTCGACTACCCGAAGCCCCGCCCTCAATCCTTTGCATTTCGACCAGAACCCATATCAGTTACATATGCTCAGCCTATAAAGTTCAAGGTGCACGCAGAGCGCACGACGCCGCTAGGCGGTCACACGCTCTGCGGGAAACTCACGTTCCAGATCATCACCAACCAGGGAATCTCTGCGCCCCAGTCCATCGATGTGCAGGTGCCGATCACCGTAGTTGCGCATGACGCAAAGGTGAGGCGGGGCGCTTGGCCTTATCACGAAACGAGCCGTGCGGCGCTCATTACCCTGATTGTGTTGTCGCCAGTCCTGATTGCAGCGCTGATCCCAGTGATGGCGTTCTGTGCGATTGCATTCAAGAATCCCGTTTGCGAATGAGTCCGACTACAGCGCGCACCATTTTGGAATCGCGCAGGCCCCTTGCTCGAAGCCTATCCGATGAAGTAGATTTTTGTGACCAAAAAGGGAGTGAGGTGCATGACGTCTCGCCGTGAATTCTTGAAAACCGCCTCCGGGGTCGCGCTCGCCGCCGGCGCCGCCAATCCCTTCCTCGCTTGGGCCGCCGACTCCTCGCCCATTGCCATCCCCGGCGAGGACGGCATGATCGTGCGCTCCTACCGCTTTTTCGATCTCGAAACGCCGGTCGGGTATCTGACCGAGTGGATCACGCCCGTCAACCACTTCTATGTTCGCAACCACATGTTCGAGCCCGCCAAGATCGATGCGGCCAGATGGAAACTGACTATCGTGGGCGAAGTCGAAAAGCCGCTGACCCTCACTCTCGCCGATCTTGGAAAAATTCCCGTGCACTCCATCACTAACACCATGGAGTGCGCCGGCAACGGCCGTTCCTTCCAGAGTCCGAAAGTTCCTGGAGTCCAATGGGGCAAAGGGGCAGTCGGCAACGCCCGCTTTTCCGGGCCCAGCCTGAAGGCACTGCTCGAGAAAGCCGGCCTCAAAGACACCGCCAAACACGTCCAGTTCCGCGGGCTAGATCAGGTGCCGGGCAAGGTTCCGCCCTTCGTCCGCAGCATCCCGATCGAAAAGGCGCTGGATGGCGACACCCTTGTGGCCACGCACATGAACGGCGCGCCGCTCGCGGCGCACCACGGATTCCCCGCGCGCGCGATGACTCCTGGGTGGGTCGGCGCGGCCTCGTGCAAGTGGCTCACCGAGATCACGGTCCTGGACAAGCCCGGTGAAGGCAACTTCATGAATCCCGGCTACCGCTTTCCCAACGCTCCCGGCAAGCCCGGAGAACCAGTCAAACCCGAGGATACTCACGCGCTCACCGCGCTCACTGTGAAGTCCGTCATAGCGGCTCCGAGCGACGGCGCGAAGCTGAAGCCGGGCGGGCACGTGATTCAAGGTGTGGCGTGGGCGGGCGAGGCCGGGATCACCAAGGTTGAGATTTCAACGGACGGCGGCTCCAACTGGAACGCCGCCCAACTCGGCAAGGATCAGGCCAAGTACGCCTGGCGCCTTTGGAGCTATAACTGGAAACCCGTCAAAAGCGGAGACTACGTCATCCTGTCTCGTGCCAGCGATAGCCAGGGCCGAGTACAGCCCGACGCCGCTATCTGGAATCCAAGCGGCTATCTCTACAACGCCTACGATCAGGTGAAGGTTTATGTCCAAGCGTAATCGAATTTTGATCAGGCCTTGGGGTTGCTCGGAGCGCCCCTGTCTACCCTGTGGTTCACGCATTTCGCATTTAATTAAGCAGAGGTTCCCTAAGATGTTTCGCTCTGCAGTGAACGGCCTTGGTGGCTTGTGCGCAATATTCTTCTGTGTAGCGATGGTCGCGCTGGCGCAGTCTTCTCCGAACGAGCAGTTACCAGCGGGGGCAGCGAAAGGAAAAGCTGAAGCCGCCTGTCTGACTTGCCACGAAGCCCGCATCATCGTGCAACAGCGGCTGAGCAAGGCTACGTGGGCAAAAGAGGTAGACAAAATGGCGAAATGGGGAGCCGAAGTTGACCCGAAAGACCGCGACGCTCTGATCGAGTACCTCAGCGCGAACTTCGGATCAGACCAGCCTGCTTACGCGGCGCCCAGAAGCGCCAGTGAGTCCAACTCTAAGACAAAAGCCAAGCCCTAAGAACGTCATCTTTGCGGTAGCCGGATTCTGGCTTGCTCGGCGATTCCGGGGTTGCTGTGTCTCTTGTGTTGTTTATGACCAGATTTACGGTTCCATTATGGTTAGAACGTGGCTTCTTCCCAGGTCGGCGTGTAGCCGTCCAATTCGCGGAGACTCAGGCACCTGGTTGGCCTTCTGCTTTCGCAGTTGTTTTCCCGGATCTGCCGAAACCGCAAGGCCGGCAATATCCGATACCGTGGTGTTGTCCAGAACCGCGGCGACGGCGTTCCTCACGTCGAGAAATACTTGGTAGAGGGCACGGTGCCGGACATCCTTGTCTATGAGGTCGCGCAGTTGGGCGGCGTCGCCAAAGGGCGCAAGCGGACCGTCAATCAACCGTATGATCTCACCGAGGTGAATATCTGAAGGATCACGGCGCATCTGGTAGCCTCCCCTTGCCCCACGCGTGCTGCCCACTAAGCGCGCGTTTTTCAGTTCGATGAGGATGATCTCAAGGAACTTCTCCGGGAGGTGTTCCTCTGCGGCGATGTCACGGATTTTGACCGCACCCTGCTGGTAGTGACGGGCCAGCATGATCATCGCTTCTAACGCGTAAAGCCCTTTTTGTGAGATTCTCATGGCTTGCCTTCATTAGCCGGACGGTTGGAAGTACTTGGGCAGCCGAGGCGCAGTGCAGAAAAGAAATGCACTCGGCCTTCTAAGTCCCGCCATCCCATGTCTAGTGTCTCGATTTACATACATCCATGCTGTGAGCGCCATCACCACCCTTTGTGATGTAAAAGGAAACCACCGCAAGGGGCTTTTCGGCGGGACTATCGCTGAAGGATATGACGAATCAGAAACAGCTAGAGCACTTTCAGAATTGCCTGAGCCACAGCGCTCTAAAAGCGATGGGCAGGCTCGCGTTCGGCGGCTTCTTCCGCGTTCGCGTGGTTTGCTGCCGCCGGCTCCGAGTCGCCTTGTCCCCTGTCCTGAGGTCGAGGCCGGTAGGTGGAGCGACGGCGTAAGCGGGAGGTGATGGCATCGATGATGAATCCGGCAAAGACGGCTCCCAGAACTGCGACGATGCCGTAGACCCACGGACGGCCGGCCGCCAGCGCTACCATCTGGGCAGGGAAACCGACCTCAACCACTTGCAGGACCGTGGTGGTTCGCGCGGCTACTGACCGATTCTGGCAGGCATAGACCTCGACCTCGTAGGAACCGGGTGGGGCGCTCCGCGGCCAATCCAGGTCCACACTGTAGCGGCTATTGTCTCCGGTTGCGTTCACGATTCGAACCACGCCCGAATGCGTCTGGTACCGCCCCTCGCGGGATTTCAAGGCCAGATAGTTGCTGGCAATGAGTTCTCGATACTGCGGATCGGGTTCTACCCCGGCACAGTGCGCGATCACGCCGGCCGAGGTATGGTGCCGGGTGGTTGGACTGCACTTGCAACGCGTGCGGCAAGCGAGCCGGTTCTTGATTGCTTGCTGGTCAAGCTGATAGGTCTCGATGCTGGTGGGGTCGAGAAGGGCGGTCACGTCCGCGCTGCTGAAAGACAAGAAGAGAGAAGGCGTGAAAGCGACATGGATCTTGTCGGTATTGACCCAGATGGGACCTACCCGTCCCTTCTTGTTAAAGAGCTCGTCGTGCTCTTCACCGCGGATTACGACCAGGACCTGGGAGCCAGCAGGAGCCGTACCCTCGATCCGCACCTTGGCCCCGCTGTAGAAGGCGCCCATTTGGATGGTTTCCGGCGAGAGCTTCACCGTTGGCGAAGGTGCTTGTGCGGAGGAAGTCTGCGGAAGAACAGGGGCCAAGATAGCCAACAAGAAGCCCAGCAGCACTCGCTCTTCCCACAGAGTCGACCGAGAAGGAAGATGTGTCGCTAAACTCCGGACGGTCGCTTTCCAAGTGGCTGTATTCTGTGAAATCAACCCCATGCGATCAGTCTCCTCAAGTGCCACAGGTGCGCAACGATGACGTCGTGAACTGGTTTCAGGGATGCGTTCGCGCCAGCCGCGTTTAGAGGGTTAGCAGGTGAGAGCGTGACACTGACGGCCATCTTGAGCATGACAGCAAGCGCCAGAACGCCGAGGATGATCATGAGCTGTTCGCCGCGCAGCAGACGGGTCAAACGGGCGCCAATCTGCGCTCCGATGGTCGAGCCGGTAGCCAAGAAAAGCGCCAGGACGAGATCAACCGTGTGATTGGTCGCGGCTTGCATGATGGTGGCGCCAGCGCAGGTGAAGAGAATCTGGAACAGGTCGGTTCCCACCGCGACGTGGGCAGGCATCCGCAACAGGTAAACCATCATGGGCACCATCATGAAGCCGCCGCCGACTCCCATGACCGAGGTCAGCACACCCACCAAACAACACAGAATGAAGGGAACAATAAGGGAGTGGCGGACTCCGGAGCGGGGAAAGTCCATTTGCAAGGGCAGCCGACTAAGGATAGCGCGGGTTTTCCCCGGCTTTCGCGACTTGGGCCTCATGAGCCCTGGGCGCCGCATTTTGCTGAGGCTGTCGCGCACAATGAAGCCGCCCACGAGCCCAAGCACAACGATATAGGTAAGCGCAATGAGAACGTCGGCATTGCCCATCTTCTTTAGAGCTTTGATGCACTGTACGCCGACCGCAGATCCGCACAAGCCGCCCACGAGCAAAATCAAGCCCATCTTGATATCAACATTCCGCAAGCGGAAGTGGGCAGCGACTCCCGACGATGAGGTTGCCACAATGGCATTGGTGTCGGAAGCGGCAGCCACGGTGGGAGGCACTCCTATCATCATGAGAATGGGGGTCAGTAGAAATCCGCCACCGACGCCGAGCAGGCCGGAGAGGATTCCGACCACGCCGCCGGCGGCGATCAGAAGAAAGAAATTGATACTAATGCCGGCTACCGGCAAGAGGATTCTCATGGAGTGTGCCTCGCAAGAGCGGAATGGGCGACGGCTAGAGCAGGTGTGAGTCTGCAATGGAAAAAGGAGTGCGCAAGGGGTCGAAGACCCGACCTACGTCGGCTACGGTGTGACCTCGTGACGACGGATTTGGGCAAGTTTGACGCTCCGGATACTCACGGTGCGTGTCGCCTCAAGAAAAACACAGTCGGGCGGAGAAAGCTGTGACTCATGGCACGTCAGCTTGTGAGACCAAACCCTTATATTACTATGGATTAGATAGACTAACTTGGTCGGGCTGCTCACTAGCGCGGAAATGGTAGTTACCGGCGAGAAACTGCTCCACGTACCATTTCATCACCGCCTCATTGGCCATGTACATATCGAGCTGACTGGAGCAGGCCATTAGCCGTCCGAGAACATCGAGATTCTCTTCCGTTTCGGCTGCGGGCGCTTTCTTAAACCAGGCATTCACCAGGTCTCCGCGGCGATCCACCAGGAAGCCATAGTGGGCGAGGCAAGCTTCAACGAAACGGGCGCGGAGATGGCGCCGGTAGTACACGGCTCCGCCGCCGGCAAAGCGAAAGGAAATATAGTTATTGCTGGGAGTGTCGCTGACACAGGCATCCACAAGGCTGAAATGATAGGCGAGGCGGGAGTTGAGGTTGATGTACTCGTCGGCGACCAGCAGATAACTGACGTCGCCCAAGGCCCGGCTGGCGTCGCTACCCGCACTCAGAGAGGTGGTTAAGACCGAAGCCAAGTCGCCCAAAGTGGCAGGCATTTCCCGTCTCCAAGAGACATCCTCATGAGTAATTCCCCGCCATAATGCCTGGAAGGGCCGCGAAACAATTTCCTCCGGGGTTATCTCTTCGGCCGCAGGATCCGCCATTGCCAAGCCTCCGCCTAAATCGAGGACGTAAAGATTGACCGGCACTTTGGTAAGAAGCTTGCGCGAGGAGCGTCCCGCACCGCTCTCCAGGGCGCTGTCCCCGACTTCGAACATGGCATCAATGGCTTTTTCGTGGCAGAAGCGGAGCACATCGTGAGCGGACTTGCAGCCCGACGGCCGGAAGTTGGATCCTCGAGGATCGAGCAGATGGAGAGTGAGCAGGCGCTCACTGATGGGGTCCCCCTGGCGTTGCATTAGGGCTTCGCTGCCGTTTTCGATCACGCGTGGAGACCAGAGGCTTCCTGTGTAGACCCGAGGCTGGACGGCATCGAGGCTGACCGGATCTCCATTGCGGAGTTTCTCAAAAGCGCCGCTCATCTGGAACACCGCGGGAATTTTGGCCTCCCGCAACAAAGCGGCGGCGTGGCCCGTCAGGTTTCCCAACTCTGCAACCAGGCCGGCGATGCGAGGAAAGACCTCGACGATTTCGGGCGAGGCTTTGCGAAGGAACAAGATCGCCCCCTCGGGCGTGGTCGCCAGCGCTCTCGGCTCCGAAATCAGGTGTGCTGTGCCGGAGACACGTCCGGGATATACGCTGCGACCGCCGGCTAACAGCGGTTCCTGTTTGACCCGCGACTTGCTTTTGACGGAAGCCGAATCCGCCAAGGCCAGGGCGCGCGATTGTACGATCCAGATCTTTCCCGCATCATCCATAGCCCATTCGACATCTTGCGGGGCTTTGAAGTGCTCTTCGATCTGGATCCCCCAGTTGGCCAACGTCTCCAGTTCGTTGGCGGCCAAGCTGGGAGCGGCTGCGTGCTCGGGCGCCAAGGGACGACGCATGATTCCTCCACCCGGCTGCAGCACGATTTCTTCCTTTTTTTCAACGATGCTCTGTTCTACGAGTCGATGAGGCCGCTTGCGGGTCACGACAAACAGGTCGGCTGGCATTCGGCCGCTGGCAATATCGAGACCCAATCCTCGCGTCGCTGTGATCCAGAGGACATCGCTCTTGGGATTGGCGGGATCCCGTGTGTACATGATTCCCGAGGCACGGGCAGGAATTACGCGCAGGCAAAGCACGGGAATCGGAGTCTCGATTTCTGAGAGGCCCGCAGAAAGACGATAAAACAAGGCGCGCACGCTGAAGCGGCCCGCCACCACCCGCTTGTAGGCTTCGACCATCTGCTCGAGTGGAATATTGAGCAGGCTGAGGAACTGGCCGGCAAAGGTCCGCTCCCCACCCTCGCCCACGGCACTGGAGCGCACGGCCAGCCCACCGCCATGCTCATAGAGGGTTCGAGCCCGCTCCGTGATGGCGACTTCGATCGCCCTCGGGACTGGCAAAGCCATGACCATGGCGGTGAGCTCGGCGGAGATTTTCTCAAGAGCAGTGAGGTCGTTCAGGTCGAGGTTGTGGGTGGCGTCCCGAATTTTTTCCCAGAGCGGTATGCCGCAAAACTGACGATACGCTTCGGTTGTGACCACGAAACCCTCGGGGACCGGCAAGTGGAGCTTGTTCCTGACTTCGCCCAGGGAAGCGGCTTTGCCGCCAGCCACGGCAACAGAAGATGCATCAATCTCCGACAGCCAATAGGAGAAATGCGAAGGTACCAATTCCTCGCGCGCGGCGATGTAGCGCTCAACCTCGTTGCGCTGCGCTTGAAGCGATTCGTGAAGCTTCGGGTAAGCGAATCCGCTCAGGCGTTCCAGGGCCGAGACAGTACCTTCGGATTTTTCGTAGAGTGTTGCGATTCTGGCGCCTACGATAGCGCGTCGCGGCAGGACAAAACGCAAGTCCTCCTGGATTCCCGCCATCACTTCCAGGCATTCGTTGTTCAGGGAAAGCAGTTCGCGGAAACTCTTATAACGGCGGCGGATGCGATCCTCGGCAGCGCCTGCCGGCTCTGCGGGCTTTTTTTTTGACCACCACGCCATGGGCTTGAGGACACTATATTACGAGGAAACGATAAATCTTGGGCGCCGGACGCCGCCGTCCAGATTTGACCCCAGCACGCCAACTCCAGGCTAACTGGGGCCCCCGGCAGGACGAGCGAGACGTCCATCGCTCGCCGCTTACTTGCCGGCCTTGCTCATGTCGGTCTTGCTCACATTCATCATGCGCAGCGCCTGGCCCGGTTGCTTGTAGTAATAGCGAATCTCGTCGCCCGCCTTCCAAGTAATGTCAGGCAGGGCGAGATACTCATCCGGAACGGCGAAAGTAATCAAGATCTTATACCGCCGCGAATAGACCGTCACAGTCTTCTTTTGCCGATCAACGCGGGGGAACTTCGCCTTGGCGACGCGGGGATCATCCCTGGTGACCTTGTCGAACCGCTCGACAACAGTGTAGGAGACAGTCTTGATCGCCACCGCTTCCGGATCAAAGATCACGATCCGATGCTTCTCGAAATCGTTGTACAGCATCCTGCCCGGCTCGGGCGGGGCGCCCATTTCGTTCGGGTCCCGCGGCACTTTGACCTTCACCGGGGGCAGCACATCATATCTGGGTTCCGATTGGGGAGCAGAGTCGAGAATTAGAGTCACGACACCGTTTTGCTTGTCAAAAGCGACGGCCCGGCCCTGCTCAACCTTGCCGAAATTCCCGCATGCCACAGCGCTCAGCAGGGCGGCCGCGGCCACCAGTATCAACCATGATTGCTTACGGAATAGCATCTAACGCTCCTTCGCGGTTAGGCATGTACGAGGTCTTCCTTGCGGGTGCGCTGCGCCCGCTCCTCGCGGACGCCTTTGAGGAAGGCGATAAAGATATAAAGTGAAATTGCCGAGACTACGCCAAGAATCAGAACCGTAGCGGCCGAGTCGGTGATCGGCTTGATGCGGACGAAAGTCGCCGACAGGATCTTCAGGATGACGGAAAGTTCACAACCGATGACCGCCAAGCCAAAGAAGATCCGGATGCCATAGCCCTTGACGTATTTTGTAGCGACCGTGCCAATCTGTGCGCCAATGGCAGCGCCCACCAGCATAATAAGAGCCGCAACAATTTCCACCCGACCCTTGTAGCTGTAGGTGGCCGCGCCGTAGAGGCCGGAGATGGCAACTTCGAACAGGTCGGTGCCGACGGCCACATGCGTGGGACAGCCAATCAAGTAGATCAAAGCCGGCATGCGGATCAGTCCGCCGCCGATACCAAGAATTCCGGCCAGCCACCCGGTGAAGAAGCTGACCCCAATCGGCAGCCAGACGGAGCAGGTGATTCCAGACCGGTTGAAGTGGACGACGGGCGGGATCTTGATCTTTTGGAACCGCTTATGCCACTCATGGCCGGTGGCCAGGGGATCCAGTTTCTGGCCGACGGCCAAAGCTGCGCGTTCCTTTCTTTTTCTCTTGGCGATGTCGGTGAATACGGTCCAGGCGATGAAGGTCAGCAAAACCACATAAGCCCAGCGCACATACAAGTCAATTTTGCCGATTCGCTCCAGCCACATGATCATCTGGGCGCCAATCTCGAGGCCGGCAACGGTGCCGATCACCATGGTGAGGCCGAGCTTATAGTCCACATTTCCGAACTTGCCGTGCCGCATAGTGGAGATCAGCGACTTTCCCGCCATGTGGGTCACGTCGGTACCGATGGCAAATGCCATCGGGAAGCCAAGAATGTTCAAGCCGGGCGTGACCATCCACGCTCCACCCATGCCGAAAAACCCGCCTATGATTCCCACGCCGAACCCCAGGATGACGAGACCGGGCCAAAACATCGGGACTCCGGCGATGGGCATAATTAAATGCAGCCAATCCATGATTGCCTCCGCGTTACACAGCGAATTGCCGGTTACGCATGAATGAGCTCTTCCTCTCGCGACCGGTGCGCCCGCTCCTCGCGGACGCCCAAAACAAACTTCGTGAGGATGAAGAGAGAAAGCGCAGCCACCAGGCCAAGAATCAGAACGGTGGCAGCAAGATCGAAGGTCTTCACCATGTTCTCAGCGACGACACCGAGAATCTTGAGAACAATGGAAATCGCGCAGCCGATGACCGCAACCCCGAAGAACACACGGATTCCATAACCTTTGACGTACTTGGTCGCGACCGAGCCGATCTGCGCGCCAATCGACGCCCCAGCCAGCATGATAAGAGCTGCCAGCAGCTCCGTCCGCCCTTTGTAGCTATAACTGGCCGCGCCATACAACCCGGAAATGGCCACTTCAAACAGGTCAGTGCCGACCGCGACATGCGTGGGGCAGCCGAGCAGATATATGAGAGCTGGCATGCGCACCAAGCCGCCGCCGATTCCCAGAACGCCGGCGAGGGTTCCGGTCAGGAAGCTGACAGCGATCGGCAGCCAGATCGAGCAGTGAATGCCCGCCCGTTTGAAGTGCACGACCGGGGGAATCTTGATCCTATGCAGCTTCTTATGCCATTCCAGACCGGTAGCAAGCGCATCGAGCGCATGGCCAGACGCGAGAGCGGCGCGTTCCTTCTTCTTTCTCAGGGCGGCATCGGTGAAGACTACCGCGGCAATAATGGTCAGCAGCACGACGTAGCCGCAGCGGACGTAGAGATCGATCTTGCCGATCCGCTCTAACCACATGATGATCTGCGCGCCGGTCTCGAATCCGGCCACCGTGCCGATCACCATGGTGGCTCCGAGCCTGTAGTCAACATTGCCAAAACGGCTATGTCGCATGGTGGAGATTAGCGAAGGGCCGCTCATCTGGGCGATGTCGGTGCCGATGGCGAAAGCCATGGGAAATCCCAGAATATTGAGCCCGGGCGTGACCATCCAGCCTCCGCCCATACCGAAGAAACCGCCAATGATGCCGACGCCAAATCCCAAAATGACCAGGCCCGGCCAGAAGATCGGCACTCCGGCAATGGGCATGATCATGTGCATCCAATCCATGACTGCCTCCGCCAAACGAAACGGACGCTAGTGTTCCGCCAGCGCCCGATTTCTCAGATCAATGCCTAAGCGGGACATCACCAGATCGGCCAACGTACCGAGGATCACGCCACACACCGGAATCACAATGATGGTTACGATGGCAAATAGTAAGTGGCTCTCGTTGTATAGATTGGCCCACCAGGCTTCCCAACCATGAAACTTACGGGTATCGGTCACAAGCACAACTGCATCAGAAGGTTCGCTCGCCGCCAGGAGCTGCGCGGGCAGAAGCACGAGCGCGAACAAGCTGCTTAGTCTCCAGGCTAGTTTGCGCATATTTGAGTCCTCCTTGTTCTCAGGTTAAGCCTCCGACCCGGGACGCATCGTCACACCCGGACTGGAGGCGCCAGTTCGTCGAGATTCAAAGAGGTAACTCCGGAGACGGCCGTAGCTACCCGCTTGACTTCCCCGATCTGGCTAAGCGTCGCAACCTTTCCTTTGACCGCGATCGCGCCGTTTTGGGCAACAACCTCGACTTCCAGGTCCGACGTAGATGGGTTGATCGCCAAATCTGCGCGGACCCGGCTGGCCAGAGCCAGATCATCCATTTTTAGCTGGCATTCGGGACTGAACTCGAATTGCCTTTCCATCACAATGGAAGAAATGATGCGGCACGCTTCTTCCAACTCAATGTGCTCAAGATTGAGCACGATGTCGTAGAGCGTGGGGTCTCCCCAGTCCACGCCGTAGAGATACTGGGTCCATTTTTGGCGGTCCTGATCGACCTTCTCGATGTAAGCAATGGCGTCGTTGCGGGAGTACTTCAGCCGGTCCTGAAGCATCCGGACGCGGAACTCCATGGGTGCGATGATGCGGGTCCGCAGGATGGGATGACCGCCCTTGAGGAGCAAGTGGCCAGCCAGGCCATGATAAACCGCCTTCCCGGCCCTGACCTCCTCGGCGAGCGCAGCCTGAACCAAGGTCAGGTAGAGGTAGCGCTTGTGTTTGAAGCGGTCGAGAAAGCCGGGAGGTTTTTCGAGAGCTTCCCGAATGTCGTCCTGCGACACGCCGTAGGCCGCCGCTCTTTCGACAATGATGTCACGGTCAATGCACCGGTAGCCGAGCCTTCGAGCTAAACATTCAGCCAGAGCCTTGCCCCCGCTGAACGAACCCCTGGAAATGGTGATGACTGACATGGTGAAACCTCCGTCCTTATAAAGACGCGGCCCGCGCCAGGGACACTGGTACGGGCCGCTTGTGACTCCATATCCGTTGCTCGCGTTGACCCGAATCAAGTCCTGGCCTTACACAACCGTGACTTGCTGCCGCATGGCCCAGCCCGTCACTGTGGCCGGGCCCGCGTACTTCAGTTCGACTCTTCTTCTCGCCTTTATTTCTGCTTGGTCACTCCAGTGGCCGCGCCGTGGAGCTTTACTTCCACCTTCTCTTCCAGTGTGTCGTAGTACTGCTTCAGGATGGCAATCACCTCAGGCTTGGAGAACTCGGCTGGAACCGGCTTGCCTTCGCTCATCAGCTTGCGCAGCAAGGTGCCAGAGAGCAGCAGCCGGGCGCCGCCTTTGTAGTTGCCGTTGTCGTCAATGACCGCCTTGCTCTCGTGCGGGCAGGTCTTCATCGAAGCCATGCTCTTGCACTCATAGCAGTAGAAGGTCCAGTCCATGGCGAGCGGCTGGGTAGCCATCGCGCCCAATGGGATTTCGTTGAAGATCTTCTGCGCATCGAACGGTCCGTAGTAGTCGCCCACCCCGGCGTGGTCGCGGCCCACGATCAGGTGCGAGCAGCCGTAGTTCTGGCGGAACAGCGCATGCAACAAAGCCTCGCGTGGCCCGGCGTAGCGCATCTCCATGGGGTAACCACCCTGGATCACACGTTCTTTGCGGAAGTACTTGTTGACCAGCGCGTCGATCGCTTTCACCCGGACGTCTGCGGGAATGTCGCCGGGTTTGAGTTTGCCGAGCAACTGATGAATATAGGCTCCGTCGCAAACTTCGATCGCTGTCCACGCCAGATAGGCATGGGAGTTGTGCATCGGATTGCGCAATTGCAGAGCCGCTACCGTGCTCCAGCCGCGCTCGGCGAAAAGTTTGCGAGACTCAGCCGGACGCTGATAGATGCCCTTGAAGTCTTCGGGGAAGTAAGACTCGGATACGGCCTTCACGGGTCCGGCAAGATTCACCGCGGCTTGCTCCATGACCTTCTGCACCCCGGGATGCTTTGGGTCGTTCGTTTTGAACACTTGTTTGCACTCGTGCTCTTTATCGATCGTGTACTTCTCGGTCACTTTCATGGTGCCGACGAGCGCATCGGTTTCGACATCCCAAAGCGCCACTTCCTCGCCAATCTTGATGGACTTGGAGTGATCTTCGTCGGCGGAAAGGGTAATCGGGATGGGCCAGAACAGACCTTTCTTGCTGGGCAGCTTGTAATCGTCGCAGCAAGCTTTCCAGTCGTCTTTGCCCATGAAGCCATCGAGCGGGGTAAAAGCGCCGATGCCCATCATGATCAAGTCGCCAGTCTCGCGGCTGGTGAGCGGAATCTTCTTCAAACCTTGAGCTTTCTTGATTTCTTCAGTGCGGGCTTGGCCCTCCAGCAGAAGCGGCTTCAGATCAGCGCTGCCGTGGGGCGGTACGAGTTTACTCATGTCTCAAAACCTCCTCGAAGGGAATTCGAATTTTCAGCCAGTTCGTTTTGGCGGGGCAGGTCACGACCCCGTATCCGCCAGAGTCTGGGTTGCTACAGATTGTTGATTGGCCGGCCAGGGCCGGTTTTGATCCCAAGTCGCTGCCAGAGCAACCGTGCGGTAAACGAAATGGGCGAATTTGGAGTAAGGCGCATACAGGAAAAGCGCCAGGATCAGCGTTAAATGGACGAAGTACACGGGGTACATCCAGACTTGATTCTGCATCAAGCGCAAGCCTTCCGACAATATGCCAGTCGTCACGGTCGTGGCCAGCACCAGAAGGAAGAACCAGTCGAAGTAGGTGCTGGCCGCTCGCGCCTCCTGATTCTTAATCCGGCCGGCAATGAGAATCACAGTGCCTGCGAAGACCACGAGCGCACTGAGATTAGCAAACACTTTAAGAGGGTTGAGAACGGGCAGGGGCGTGTGCATCACACCCGCGAGCGACCCGATTCCGATCACTGTCCCAACCAGGGCCAGTCCGCCGAAACCGTATAGCATCAGCAAGTGGCCCCAGTACCGGTCCTTTTCTGCATCGCATTTCGCGAATCGCCGATGAGTCATGATCTCGATCAGGACCGGCACCAGCGCGGGCAAGATCGCACCCTTGGCTCCGGAAGCGCGTAAGGCCTGGATAAAACGGACGACTCCGACGGCGAACACGAATCCGACGATGGCGCCGACGGTGAAGAACAGCGCTTCCAGCCTCGGCTGCGGAAACATCAACGCGAATTCCCAACCTTGCGCACCCGCCGCGTGGAGGGGTGCGGCGAGAGCGTAGAAAACAAGAATGGGGAGAGCAAACAACAACGGTAACGTCTTGGGGTTGTGGACCAAGTCCCCCATGAAGCGTGGGAAGGCGAAGCGCCTGATGACTTCGCTGCGGATCGCTCCCATGACCTGGCCGGGACGGGCATCGCGGGGGCATCGGGTGGTACAGTCGCCGCAGTTGTGGCATAGCCAGACCGCCGGGTCGGTCATCAACTGGCCGGTCATGCCCCATTGCGCCTCGATCATCTGCTTGCGAGGGAAGGGGTTGCTCTCGGTGGAAAGCGAGCAGACCGAGGAGCAGGTCGCGCATTGAAAGCACTTCTTCAGATCGGCGCCGCCGCCGCCCATGACATCGCGGAGGAACTTTCGATCGGGTTGAACCAACAGCGTGCTTGCCATAGCTAGAATCCCTTATACGGGTTCGGTCCGAGCTCACGCAGTTTATTAACAAAATCGTCAATGACCTGGGGCAGACGGCCGCAATCGTCAATCGCGAGTTGCTCCAGCCGGATTCGCTCCGATTCCAGCCGTAGCCGGTCGAGCGTGTCCTTCACATTCTCCAGGCGGCGATTCGCCAATTCACTGCCGCGCAGGAAGTGGCACTGGTAGTCGTCGCCGAATTTGCAGCCCAACAGCAAGATGCCGTCAATGCCGCGGGAGAGCGCATCGGCAATCCACACGATGTTCATCGAGCCCAGACAGCGCAGCGGGATGATGCGCACGCTGGCGTCATAGGAAGCGCGGTTCAGGCCCACCGTGTCGAGCGCGGGATAGGCGTCGTTTTCGCAGGCGAATACGAGTACACGCGGCTTCTCTGAGAACTCATCCGGCACCTCGATCGCCTTGATCATGCTGGCGATCATGTCCACCGAGTAATTCTTAAACGAGACGATGCGCTCCGGGCACGCCCCCATGCAGATGCCGCAACGCCGGCAACGATAGGCGTTGAACTTCGGCGTGCCTTTTTCGTCTTCGTCGAGCGAGCCGAACGGGCACTCCTCGGTGCAGCGCTTGCAGGAAGTGCAACGCTGCAGGAAAAAGCTGGGGTAGCTAAGGTCGCCGGCCCGGGGGTGAACCGCCTGGCCGCGCGTTTCCATCGCGATGCTCTGGATGGCCTTCATGACCGCGCCGCAGGCGTCTTCTTCGGCTCTCAGCGAATCCATGGGCGCCCGCAAAGCTCCTGCGGTGTAGATTCCCGTCCGCAACGTTTCGTAGGGGAAGCAGATGAAATTCGAGTCGGGGAAACCGTCGCGCAGCACCGGGAGGTCGGGGCCTTGACGGTAGTTGAGGTTCAGGATCTCCGTCCCCTCGTAATGCTTGAACTGCTCGACGACCTTTTCGGCTTCCTGGCGCTGCGTCTCGCTCTCGTTGCGCAGTACTCTCAGGTTGGCGTCGCGCAACGTGCGGATCGCCAGCCCGTCCGCCGAATTCGGAACCATGCCCGTGGCCAGCACCACCAAATCCACGCACACCTGTATGGGCTCGCCCACCAGAGTGCTGTCAATGGTGACCAGGACCCGGTCGTCGTCTCTGCATCTTTCGACCGCGGTTACGGCGCCCTTCATAAAGAAGTTGAGCGGCTGCTGCTGGACCTTTTCGTAGTATTTCTCGTAGGGTCCAGGCGTCATCATGTCCTTGTAGATAATGAAGACCTGGGCCTCCGGATTCTGCTCGCGTATGTACTCTGCCTGCTTGAGGGTGTTCATGCAGCAGGTGGAGGAGCAATACGGCAGGTGGTTCTTGTCGCGGGACCCGGCACATTGCACAAACAGGACGCTTCCCACCGGCTCGCCGTTGGAAGGCCGCGTGATCGCTTCGGCCTCCGCCATTTCCTCAAGATCCACGCTGGTGATGACATCTGGCACACCATAGCCCAGAGCGGTGAGCTTGGTGGCATCGTAAGGCTTCCAGCCGGTGGCCATGATGATCGCGCCCACACGATGGGTGAAGGGATCTCCGCCGTTCTGCAGGGTGACATCGAACATGCCCGGCTGGCCTTCCGTCTTCACGATGCGGGTGGAGCAGAACACCTTGATGCGCGGATTTACGCCGACCTCGTGAATGCGAAGGGCGATTCCGTCGCCTTGGGCCTCGGTGTAGGGAGAATGGCGGGGAACATCCCTCTTGATCTTAGCGGCGAATCCGCCCAGCTGCGCTTCTTTTTCGACCAGCACAACTTCGAAGCCGGAAGCGGCCGCTTCGAGCGCGGCAGTGATTCCGGTAACTCCGCCGCCCACGACCAGAACCGTCTTGGAAATAGCCTCGGACAGCGGCTCCAGGGGCTCCATTTTTTGCGCCTGCACGATTCCCATGCGCAGAAGATCTTCGGCGAGCATCTGCGTATCTTCGTGCTTGGGCTCGTGGCACCACGCTACCTGCTCACGCAGATTCACGCGAGCGAGGATCGCTCCCGAATCAAAAGCGAACTGTTCGGTCTTCATACGCGGCGAACAGGCCGCGATGACGGCTGTGTTCACCGTTCCCTGCTTGAGGTCTTCGCGTATTAGGGCCAATCCCTCGTCGCCGCAGAGAAAAGGATGGACACGGCAGACCGGAACCTTGTATTCGCTCCCGGCAACTTTGGCGAGCTGATCCACATCCATGGACTCGCCGATAGAGCAACCGCTGCAGACGTAGACGCCCAGTTTCTTATCCATTTTGCGTCACCTCCTGCTGCGTAGCTGCTGCCACGATCTGAAAAGCCTTCAGCGCCGCGCCCGTGGCGTCGCGAATCGAGGCCGCAACCTCCGCCGGCCGCTTCACGCAGCCGGCGGCATAAACTCCCGGTTTGCCGTTGGCCGCGAAACCAAACTCGTCTAGGTCTAATGCCGGCATTGCTATGCTTTGCGGAACCATGCCCGTGGCCAGCACCACCAGATCGTATTCGCGCATGATCTTTCGCCCGCTCAGCACATCTTCAGCCGTCAAGAACAGGTCGCGGGTGACCGGGTGCTCTTGCACCTTCCCCACCTTCCCCTTGATGAGTTCAATGGCATTCTCAGCGACCACCTTGGTTGCAAACTCCTCCAGGTGCCCGGGCGTGCGCAGGTCAATGTAGAACATCGTGATCTTCGCCTCGGGATACTGGCTGCGAATGTAGGTAGCCTGCTTGAGCGACGCGGTGCAGCAAACCGCCGAACAATACGGAAGATAGTTCCGGTCCCGCGACCCGGCGCACTGAACGAAGGCCACGGCCTTGGGTTCCTTACCGTCAGACGGGCGTAGAACTTTTCCTTTGGTGGGTCCGTCGGCAGAAGCGAAACGTTCGAAGATCACATTGGTGACGACGTTGGCGTACTTGCCGAAGCCGAGATTGTCGATCTTGGTTGCGTCATAGGGCGCCCATCCGGTCGCCAGCACCACCGAAGCCACGCGCAGCGTCTTTTTTATCGGCTGCTGCCCGAGATCAATCGCCCGGTACTTGCAAGCGTCCACGCAAGCCTGACAGCCGGCGGGGCAGGCGGCGCGATCCACCACATACTGCGCGGGAAAGGCTGAGCGATACGGCAGCCGCACCGCCTTGGTCTTGACCAGCGAGAAGTTAAACTCATCCGCGATCTCGCTCGGACACACCTTCGAGCAGTCGCCGCACAGCGTGCAGGCGTCGGTCACATATCGCGGATTGATCCGGATGACCGCTTCGTAAGCGCCCGGTGAGCCGCTCAGACTCTCAAGCTCCGCCAACGTGAGCACGGTCACGCGAGGGTTGTTCTTCAGGCGCTTGAAGTTGATTTCCAGACCGCAGGAAGGCGGGCAGAGTTTGGGGAAATATTGATTGAAGGCGGCAACCCGTCCGCCCAGATAGGCGGACTTCTCGACGAGCACAACCTCGCATCCGGCTTCAGCCGCTTCCAAGGCCGTGGTCAACCCAGAAATCCCGCCGCCCACGACCAGCACCGTGTTGCATTTGCCGTTGCCTGACTCTATTGCCATGTTCTTCTAGGCGGGCGCAGCCGCCTCAGCTCCTGAGCTTGTTGCAGGCTGCGCTGCGCCAGCCGGCTTTCTCATTCTCATGCGCTTCTCGTGAAACAGGCTGAACTGAAGCCACTCGATAGCGAAATCCAGCAGTTCCTCGTCATCATTGGCCAAGGCCTCGATGCGCGTCTCTTCCACTTCGAACAACTCCAGAAAGCGCGTGTCAAACACAAAACTGCGAAACCGGTCCAGGTCGTAGAGCGCCATGTGGTACATCGCCAGCTGTGCCGAAGTCAGCAATTCCGGCTTCTCCCATCCCGGGTGCGACATGAATTCCAGGAATGGAGTCTGCATCTGCTCAAAGGGTTCAATTCCCTGCTGGCTGATCCAGTCCCGTACTGAGCGCTCCTCGGCGGCGGCGTGCCCATGACACAGTTTCTCTTCCACCAGAAAGTAAAATCTCTGCGCGGCTGCGTTCGGGCCTTTCGGTTCGGCCATGCCCAGCGGATACATGCGGCACGCCCACGGCCGGTTGGAATAGACCTGGCAGCCCTTCTCGGTCACCAGCGGGCACTTCAGGCTCTGTTCGTCCATCTTGAGAAACACGGCCGGCACCCGTTTTTCCTGGGAAGACATGGTGACCGTGTACTTTTCGAGAAACTCGGAAGACTCTAGGCCCAGCGCGTTCTTCAGCCGCAGCACGTCGTACGGCGATAACAGGATCGCGACATCGTGGCAGCACTTATTGAAGCAATCGTTGCCGGGACCACAGGCGAAGCGGAAACAGGTATCGAGACCCATGCGCGGGGATTCCTGCAGTATGCTCTCCGCGTTCAGTTGGTTTTCAGACATTGGACGCCATCCTCATCGGGCAAAATATTGTTCTTCATCGCATCGCGGGACCAGACGGGAAGCGGGCCACTGTCTCCAGTTTTCGGTTCCACCCGGTAGCGATACGAAGCATTCACACTGAACTGGCTCTTCATCCACTGCCAGCCGCGTACAAAATAAGGGCAGTCATCGTTGAAGCACACGTACTGGTATTCGCCGTCCCAGGATGCGAGCTCGGGGTTGGCCCAGCGCACCAGGGGACGCCCACAATGCGGACACCGGTAATCGTTCGGTTCAGCCATGGTCTGCCTTCAAATCTTCTACCTGCAAATCTGTGGAGAGGTTCCGGCCGAAGCCGGAACCTCTCCGTGGGTTAAGCGGTGGTAGGAACAGGCGCTTTTGCTGTGACCTCGGGGCGGCCGCCTTCGGCAGCCCACTTTTCCAGCATCGACACCGTGACCGACTTGGGACGCTCCAGGGCGTAGCCGAGAGCGCGGTCCCAGGTAATGTTGGCCATGCAGCCAAGGGAGCGGCCGACGCCGAACAGGACGGTGTAGAAGTCCCACTCGCGCAGCCCGTAGTACCACTGAATGA
>Ga0187803_10000290_pt1 | contig 20730 bp, 22 predicted proteins | sample NC_wetland_sal_i_2_FD_132425 | JGI IMG/M metagenome (GOLD analysis project Ga0187803, IMG submission 132425) | Wetland sediment microbial communities from Neuse River Estuary, North Carolina, USA - Control_3 | ecosystem: Environmental > Aquatic > Freshwater > Wetlands > Sediment | place: USA...
AATAGACGATTTCAAGACGGAAATAGTCGAAGAGCTTAGAAAAGCGAAAGTAAGCTTTCCGGTAAAAACTCGCGAGCAGCTGATGACTATTTTTCCGATGGGCGTTTACATGAAGTGCATGCTGAAAGGCCGAAAAATTGAACTCCACGAAGCAATTACTAAAATGCCAAAGACTGCGTTTCCGATCGAGACTGCAGCCGACGTTGCGGATACACTTGCATCGTTCTGCACGCTTTAGTGATTCAATTCAGCACAAGAATTTACTTCGATACCAGCTCTTTTATCTATTTAATAAAGGTGTATGCAATATGCATACATCCATTTTTTGCAGTTTATTTGTATTTTTATATGCATAGTTTATATTAATGAAAAGGGTATATATTACATGATTAAGGTGGTTAAAAGCTGGTGGCAACGTGCCAACAAGAATGCAACCTGAAGAGTGGAAGTTTGAAAAAGCGGTAATTTGTTTTAATTGCAACAACCTTGCAACTCAAGTTTTGAGAATACAGAATGAACAAGCGGTCGTCGTGTGCACTTCGTGTAATGCCGTACGTTATTATGTGATAAGGAGCGTAATTCGAGGAACCGATACTACACCGATGACTGCACTTGGTGGAAGATATGAACCATGGGAGTTCGAAAAGGAAGCGACGTGTTTAAACTGTAAAGAGTCTATAACCCATCGGATACATCTTGACGATTATAAAATAAACGTTGTATGTGAAGAATGTGGGTCTACTCGTATTTTCAAATTCAACTCTTTAGAACTCTCAGTCCACACCGTCTAAATAACAGCAATGGTAAGGTTACACGTCTACCATGTAGGCGAGTGTGCACCGAAAAAGTGCACGTCTAAAAAATTGGCTAAATTTGACCTCGTACGGCTTTATACAAAGGCTTGGTCATTGCCGAAATCTCTTTTGTTAGATCCCTCTTCTTGTACTGTGTTGTCCCCAAATGATAAAACTAAAAATCTTGCGGCGGTTGACTGCTCGTGGAATCATTATAAAGAGGTCTTTAAGGATTTTAATGCAACCGATCGGAGGAGACTTCCTTATTTATTGGCTGCAAACCCTGTAAACTACGGCAAGCCCTACCATTTAACCACGGCTGAAGCCCTTGCATCCGCGCTTTTTATTTTAGAAAAACAAGAACAGGCTGAAATGATCTTAAGCAAGTTTAAATGGGGCTTGGGATTTATTTCTTTAAATTCACACGCGCTTCTCGACTATTCACGTGCTAAAGATGCCGAGGAGATCCTCTTAATTGAGCGCGACTATGCTTGTGGGTGAAGGGAGTTTTGGTGTAATTTTTCTGATATTTGAATAATAACGTAAGTATTGGCTCAAGTTTGACTATGCTTTTAATACTTTTGAACTATTTCGCATATGTAGATTTGCCTTTTGCTCTCGTCTCTCCGTCATTTCTTCCTAAATATTTTGAGTTGAAGTATTGCTTAAAAGCAGATGTTCAATGAAAAAGTTAATGATTTAATATTTTTATTACTATTGTAATATCGATCATAGCAGACACATATGAAATAGCATAATTAAGTTTATTCCAAAAAAGATATCTCACATAATTGAAATATAAGTAATGAAGTAATATTTATGCCCGAGGCCAAAGACGAGGAAGTAGGTAGGCGATTATTTCAAATACACAAGGAAAAAGCTGTTGAAGTTGCAGTGGAAAAAATGCGGCGAAAGATGCCGTCGGAGTGGATGTCATTCACTTCATCAGATATTGACATCCTCAAACACACACTGGGGGAAGCTTGGGTTTGCATCAAGCGAACCGAGTGGGAAGGTATCTCTTTTACAAAGCTCACGAAAAATGATTTACAGGAAATCATACAAGTTGCAAAGCAAGTGAGAAATAAGGAAAAAGCGGAAAAAATAGCGATTGATGAAATCTGCAATGCGCTAATAAGTAAAGAATAACCGGTCTATTTATCTCCTCATAAACTTCGAAGTTATAAATCTCGATCGTTTCGTCGATTAGTACAGATCATATGAATTATCAAATTTTGCGCGAGCGAATCGAAGCAGTAATCTATTTGCTCTTTGCAGTCTTCTTTTTTCGTTCGAGGAGCTTTTTTACCTTCTTGAGTCGATATAAATCTTCTCTCTCCCTCTCTTCTATGGCAATTTTAATGTATTTGGCTTGTCCCTTTAGTTCGGGGATAAGCACCTGTTCTAAGGCATTTACTCGCCGTCTGTTCATTTGAATCTCGTCTCCAAGTCTTCTGAGAGCGGTCTCAGTCTCGGCGAGTTCCATTATTAAGTCCAATTCCGCTTCATACCTCTCTGCTGTTTCATCTATCCTACCACTCATCCCTATGATGCTGAACCCACGCTCGAGGACGCTCTTTGTGACACTTTTCTTCTCAACGAGCGGAACGGAAACTCCCATTATGTTTTTTCCCCTAATATCAAGAAATATAGCTCTTTTTGTTGCGAACGATGCGGATTTCAAAGTTACAGGATCATCAACCGCTTGAGCGACGAGCAAGGAGCGCTGTGCAACGTCGGCTATTGTTTCCAGCTCTTCTCGTGATTTGGAAACCGACACCATTATGTGAAAAAACTCCTGGATGAGGGCATCCATTTTCTCGCGTAAGAGGTCCCTTCCCTGCTCTGCTAACTTTATTTGTGCATTTTTCTTGATCAATTCCATTCTTGTCGGATTAACCTGTTCCGTACTTCATCTCCCCTTGTGAACTGGATGATATTTTTGAATGTAGTCCAGCCTTATCCTCTTTAACTCCTCTTCGGGAAGCATGGAGAGAAGATCCCAGCCTATTCCTAAGGTCGCTTCAATGCTTCTGTCTTCATCCCCTTGCGAGATGAATTGCCGCTCGAATTCATCTGCAAACTCCAAATATTTCTTGTCTAGTTCAGTCAAAGCCTCTTCACCAACGATCGCAACTAACCTTCTCAAATCCCTGCCGTACGCGTACGATGCGTAGAGCTGATCAGCCACATTTCTATGATCTTCTCTTGTTTTTTCCGGTCCTATCCCCAAATTCATCAGTCGAGATAAACAAGGAAGTGCGTCGATGGGGGGATCAACTCCCCTTCGGTATAGATCCCTGCTTAACACGATCTGTCCCTCAGTAATGTAACCAGTCAAATCTGGCACGGGATGGGTAATATCATCGTCGGGCATCGTTAATATCGGAATTTGAGTTATGGACCCTCTTTTTCCTTTAATCCTGCCGGCCCGTTCATAGATCGACGCGAGGTCGGTATACATATATCCTGGATAGCCGCGCCGTCCTGGCACCTCTTCACGGGCAGTAGAGATCTCTCTTAAAGCCTCGCAATAATTTGTCATGTCCGTGAGGATGACTAAAACGTGTAAGTTGTGGGTATATGCGAGGTATTCTGCAACCGATAACGCACAGCGTGGGGTCGCAAGCCGCTCTATGGTGGGATCGTCTGCCAAATTCATGAAGAATACGACCCGTTCCAGAGCACCCGTTCGTTCAAAGTCGCTCATAAAAAACGATGCTTCCTTGAAGGTAATGCCCATCGCTGCGAAAACGACGGCAAAGTTCTCCCCCTCACCTAACACTTCCGCCTGCCGTGCTATTTGGGCGGCAAGCCTATTTGCCGGCAAACCAGAGCCTGAGAATATTGGCAGCTTTTGCCCCCGAACCAAGGTGTTTAATCCATCTATCGCTGACATGCCAGTTTGAATAAAGTCGGTCGGCGTGTCTCGGGCGTATGGGTTTATTGGAGTGCCTGTTATATCTACACTTTCTTCTGAAATTATATTCGGACCACCATCTCGCGGATTGCCAACGCCATCGAACACCCTCCCGAGCATGTCAAATGAGACATTTACTTTTGGTGGCTCTCCGGTAAATCTGACCCCCGTCTCAAGGTCGTCAATCCCACTGGTTCCCTCAAAAACTTGAATGACCGCAAGCTCTTGAGAAATGTCTAACACTTGGCCAGTGCGCTCTTCGCCGTTGGGGAGGATAATTTTGGCAGTCTCTCCAAATGATACTCCTTTTACGTTTTCGGCAAATATCAAGGGGCCAGAAACATAGTTGACCGTCTTGTACTCTTTAGTGAGCAAACTGTGGGACGTCATCTTTCTACCTCCAAAGATCCAAAGCTCCGGTCGATTTCGCTGATAAGGCTTTTAATTGTTTCCACATCTTCTTGTTCCTTCATTCGGGAAATTTCTGTTTTCACTGGCAAGCTCAGTATTTGTTTTAGAGGGATCCCTTTGCCTAAAGCGTCGGCCATTGCATCGTGGAAGGCGAGAATGATCTTTAGCATCCAATACTGCTTTTCGAGGGGACAGAAGGAGTCACTCTCGTGAAATGCGCTTTGTTGCAAGAAGTCCTCTCTTATCATTCTCGTCACTTCCAGAATTGCCTTCTCACCCTCTGGCAGGGCATCAGGACCCACTAATTGAACGATCTCTTGCAATTCAACTTCCTTTTGCAAGAGAAACATCGTCTTATCACGTAGCTCTTTCCAATCGTGTGAGACGTTGTCCGTAAACCAGTCTTTGATGCTATCTAAATAGAGAGAATAACTTTTTATCCAGTTTATAGCCGGAAAATGCCTTCTATACGCTAAGCTTGTATCTAGTGCCCAGAATGCTCCAGCTATTCGCAACGTGTTTTGAGTTATCGGCTCAGAGAAATCCCCTCCTGGAGGTGACACTGCACCCACTATCGTGATAGATCCAACTCTTTCATTGGAGCCTAAACAAACAACTCTACCTGCGCGCTCGTAAAAGGCGGCCAATCTGGTAGCGAGATATGCAGGGTACCCCCCCTCTCCAGGCATCTCCTCTAGCCTTCCCGAGACCTCTCGTAGAGCTTCACCCCATCTTGAAGTTGAATCAGCCAACAGAGCGACGTCGTATCCCATGTCTCTATAATATTCTGCCATGGTGATTCCAGTGTAAATTGAGGCTTCCCTCGCTGCAACCGGCATGTTTGAGGTATTTGCTATCAAAATCGTCCTCTGGATCAAGGGTTGCTTAGTACGAGGGTCAACTAACGCTGGGAATTCGGTAAGAACGTCAGTCATCTCGTTGCCTCGTTCACCGCATCCAATGTACACAACAATTTGCGCATCTGCCCACTTTGCGAGCGTTTGTTCTGCAACTGTTTTTCCCGTGCCAAATCCTCCGGGAATCATGGCAGTTCCGCCCTTTGTCACGGGAAAAATGCTGTCAAAAACTCGTTGTCCAGTTAGTAAAGGTAAAGCGGGATCCAGCTTCTTTCTGTAAGGCCGGCCCTTTCGTACCGGCCATTCCTGCATCATTGTTATTTTAGTACTATCGTCTAAAACACACACAGCATCTTCTACGGTAAATTCCCCATTTGCGATTTCTGTTACAATTCCGGACACGTTTGGAGGGACCATAATTTTATGTTCAATATGATACTCGTACACTGTTCCTACAACATCTCCCGCTTCTACTTCATCGCCCTTGTTCACCGAAGCGGTGAACTTCCACTTTCTCTCTCTGTCTAATCCGGGCAAATATATGCCCCTTGAAATGAAACTTCCACTTTTTTCCACCAAAGTCGGTAGGGGTCTTTGAATCCCATCGTATATTGAAGAAATTATTCCAGGACCTAGCTCGACGCTCAGTGGGCTTTCCGTATTCACTACTTGCTCCCCGACTTTTAGCCCCGACGTATCTTCATAGACTTGAACAACAGCCTCGTCTCCGTCTAGTCGTATTATCTCACCGCTTAGCTGCTCCTCACCAACTTTCACTACATCGTACAATCTGGATCCTCTCATTTTATGAGCATGTACGACAGGGCCTGAAATCCTTGAGATCGATCCTTCTAACATATTACCTCCTCACCACTATATTATACCCAATCGCCCTGCGCAATAGCCGTTCAATGTAATCTGTGCGATCAATCTGTCTTATTCTCGAAGGTATCGGGATGATTATCGGTCGATGGGTTTTTTCGATTCTCTCCATTAGCTTCTCATCCAGCGAAGCCATAAAATCTTCGTTAACAGCAACGATGCCAGTATCGTCCTTGAATAACAAGGAGGGAATTATCTTCTTTGCCTCCTCCACACTAGAAGCTTCGACGACGTCTACTCCTGCTAGCCGAAATCCCGGTGCAGTATCTGGATCGGTAACAACGACAAACTTATACAAACACCAATTCCCCCATCAACGCCTGTTCTGACACATCCTCTGTTTTGCCTCTGGATATTATCCGAATATTTGTGATTTCATTGAACTTGGCCCACAAATATCCAATTTCCACGGCTATACTTAATGGATCTCCAGAGAACATACTCAGTGCTTTTTGCAAAAGAAATTTATCGAGCTCTTTTTCAAAGGCGGATATTTTTTCTGCTTTTACGTACTCGTCAGGAACTTTAGTTAAAAAATCATAAGAGGTTCCAGCCAATTGCCTGATAACTCCTTCGATTGTCCGCGTTTTGATTAATGTTAACAGCTTATCGATACCTAACTCTTTTCCCCCTTCAATGAGATAATATTGGGTCCCTTCGGGTTCTATTCTATCTCGTATTATTCTTAAAACGCTCTTTATATTTGTCACATCTATTTCGGTTGTGACTATTCCTCGAATGATCCCCTCGTCATACGAGTCCCCATTCACGATGTCTAAAGCGTTTTTATAGTAAAATTTGTCTAATCCATATTCTAAAACGACCAAATCTTTTCTGTCGCTATATTCCTTGAAATGTTGTGTCAACGGTTTTGAATATTCAATCCGCCAAGTTGCGAGTAAGTCAATCACAGCCTTCACATCGGGTTGCTTCACTAGCTCAATGAGCGTTGCATCATCAAGTGCTCCTGCCGGTGCCAAACTCTCTAAGATCTCCTGTGGCACCGCGTGGATATTTTTCCCCCGCAAGATCGTCTTTATATTTTGTATATCCCACTTGTTCAGGAATATTTTGGTGCACTTTTCAGCGTCGTCTCTCTTTACAAAACTATAAATTAGCCTAAAAGTTTTAGCTAAATTCCGTCTCAGTGCCTCTTCCACACAAGCTATGCCAGAGTATTGAACGCTTGCATCTTCTATTTCGGCTCTGTAAGGCGTCTTCTCTAACTCACTAATTATGGCATCCACGTCGAATTTAGCCGCTAATTCCTCTACTTCTTTCCGGCTAAGCAGGCGACTTTTCATACCTCTTATTCGTGCGTTGACATAACCATATTCCACCTTAATCACCGTAGAGCGTGGAAAAAATCTCAAATTTTAAGAGTTCTGTAGCTTTATGTAACCTGGATTCGATCGTATTGAACACTATAACTTTTTTGTCCTTTGTGCTCGCGTTTAATCCCCCGGCACACGTTAAATCAGCTGCTATCTCGGAATTTTTGCTCATTTCAGCTAAAATCTGTTTACAAAGGTTTTCATCCCTTTTATCAATTTGTAGCCGTACCTCTTTTCCATCTAGTTCGTCGATAGCCTCCTGGATCATTTTTTTGAATGCATCTTTGTACGTGCTCTGTTCTCTAAAACTTCCCAATTTTTCTTTGGATTCAAGAAAAGCTTTTTGCAACATTTCATCCTTTATACGGGTGACGTTCATTTTACTTTCCGCTTTCACGTTGTAAATAAGTTTATTTCTCTCTGTTTCTACAGATTTAGCTGCGTTTTCTAAATACGACTTTTCAATTGCCGCGGCTTTCACTTCGGCGTGTTTTTTTATTTCTTCAGCTTCTTTGTAAGCTTTTTTCATCATCTCTCTAATTCTTTCTTCAACGCTCCCTTCCATAGACGTGATCAAATTTTCGTTTGTCATTTGCATCAGCTACCTTTGCAGCGATCTTTAAGATTATTTATAATTGTCTTTATTAGCGGGATTACCCCCCTTACATTCATCTATTTCTAGGTATTACTCGAAAACTTCTTTCTTAAACGAGATTAATTGAGTGTCTCATCAATGTCCAAAGTTTCAAGCGTTGCTGTGTAGTTAGACTAGAACGAAAAGTATGATTGCTGCGATAACGAAGCCTAAAATGACTAAAGTTTCTGGCAAGGCTAAAAAAACTAGCGCTAAACCGAATAATTCTGGTTTTTCTGCAATTACTCCTTGTGCAGCTGCACCTATCCTCGACTGTGCTATTCCAGTTCCGAGTGCACCTAATCCGAAAGCTATTCCCGCTCCGATAGGTATCATCGGTTCGACCATTTTACCAACTCCACGTTTTATTCGTTTTTATCAACTCCGTTTTTTGTATAGAGTAATGGCAAGCACGCGGCTGGGTTAATGACAGCAACGTTAAATTTGCCATCACTTATGCGGTGATTATGATGTAGACTTTTTCATACAGCCCTTCACAATCGCTAAAAGTATTTGTTTTAACAACCTTTTCGGCTTCCCCTCAACGCCTCTTACTTCTACATTTCTTGCCACGTGAAGGTCACTTTATGAACGTTCATTTTGCCGACCCACGTTTAAAAGGCTCGTATTTTCTACCCCCACCCGTATAAAATTTTGTATAAAATTCTACGATGTGCAACCTAAGCGCGTGTATTGAGGGACTAAACACACATAGCGCGACATTTAACGTATGAAGTAACGCTGCGATCAAAAATCCCACTAGTAGTACTCCCATTGAGCTCCCTAGTTTGTTGGCTACGAGCGCTAAGACTACTGAAGCCATACCTATTGCCATTAGCCTTGCATACGATAGAATATTTCCGATCGCACTCATAATTTCTATCGCTCCCTGCATCCCGCCGCCGTACATAATTAGGGGAATTCCTATTATAAGCATGATTATGCCGGGAGTTAAAAGCATAGTGGGTATCTTATTGACAACAGCTAAGATAATTAAGATTATGCTCGCTAAGGCAAGTAGCATGCCAACTTTTTCACACGCGTGTTTTTTATTCTTCCGTGTCACGGCATTTACTGTACCTAGGGCAAGGCCAAAAAATACGTGAAATACCCCAATGGAGATTGTGAATATGAGCAGCGGTACCATAATCTTAATCCTGTCCAGATATAGGCCAAAAAACGTTACGGGATGTATCCAGCCCATCATTTGTCCGAGATTTCCAAAAAATTCGCCATATAGAAAGCCAAAGAACATAGTGGGAACTGAACAGATGATCAGTATGTTCATTAGTTGTTTAAGGGTGTTATTGTGTTCCCAGAAGAACTTTCTCATTACCAGCGCAAAACCTAGTATGCATATACCGTATCCAATGTCGCCTACCATAAGACCAAAGAAAAATGGAAAAAACAGTGCAAGCAATGGAGTTGGATCAATCTCTCGGTATTGTGGCGGGCTTAACAATGAACTTAGAGCTTCAAAGGGTTTTACAATTCGTGGATTATCGTAAAATGTTGGTGCATTATCTAGCTCCTCTGGACGTACTTCGAGTTCGTTTACAATGACTTTGCTTCCAAATGCCTCTTTCAATGCATTTTTAATCTTTTTAAGTTGCTTTTTTGGTATCCAGCCCAATATTACAAAGGTATAATCAGTCTGACCGAATTTCGTGAAGGCACTGAGTTCTTCACTTCTGGATTGAAGGACCTCGTGGAGCACCGCAAGCTCTTGATACCAGTGCTTAGAAAGTTCTACCAACTTTTCATTTATGGTCGTCATTTCCGCCGTTAATTGCTCCCTCGTATCTTTTATTAACGTCAGCACTTCGTCAAACGGCTTACCTAAGTATTCAGCTGGTAGACGGACTTCATTTACGTTTTGGGACCAAATAAATGAATGCACCTGATCGGAGTATCTTTTGTTAAACACCGTGACTGCCGCGGTCGTCGCCTCATCTACATCCGCTGACATTAGCTCAAACTGATTCCGCGTAATTTCGACCAAAGCTGATCTAATAAGCTCCAAAACATCTTTAAACTCTCTTTGTATCAGCATTACAGTTACTTCAAAACCCTCTAAAATTGGCAGTTGAGACTCTAACGGTTGCAGTTTTTCAATAACTTGTTCATAACGGATCAAGTTAGACAAGGTAAATTCTATGTCGCTTTTTCGCGTTGCAAGTTCACGCGTTGTTGTTTCAAGCTCTCCTGTAACGTGATTTGCCCTCTCTACTAATTCCTCGTGACTTTTCCATCGGAGCTCTTCGTGAAGTTGAGCTTGCAGTTCTTTGTTCTCTCTTATCGTGGGTATCGTGTGAACTATGCCGCCTATCTTTACTAACACGTTCGCGATGTCGGCTCCCGATTGCGCTTCCATCCGTCGTAATATTGTGTCTCCCGGAGAAATTGTTTTGGAGATGTCTTCTAAATGAACCGTTCCAACATCGTATAAAACGTCAACTACGCTATCAAGATCTTTTTTTGGTCCTATCACTTGAATTTTACTCATCTTCTGCAACATAACGATCTACCCTAAGGTCACGACTTTTACGATCGTGTCTATCGCTTTTGACAAATTTTGTTCTCCTTTCATCTTTGCAGAGTTTGCCTCCTCCTCACCGAGCTTTTTCAGATTTTCAATCTCGTTTAGGATGCTCGCTTGTCTTTTCTTGTAGTACTCATCGGCGGCTTTTATTCCTTCCACCTCTGCATTTTTAATGATTTCAGCGGCTTCTCTTTTGGCATCCACAATAATTTGCTCAGCTTCTCTCCTTGCCTCATCCACTTTTACGCTTAGTTCCACCTCTTTTCTTCTTATGTGCTGCAACACAGACTGTTCTTTTTCCATCGCAGTCTCCTTATTATAGCCCGTGGTCTTGTTTAAAACGTGACGTTAACCCCCACGTTGAGGACGTATATTCAACTCTATTTATCGTGGTAGTTGATTTCTCAGCTGCCTTTAAAACTCGCTCTCTACACCGGTCTATCGCGCCTTGTTTGAGCTTTTCAATCAGCTGGACATTATTGTCCATATTGCCCACTTCTTGTTTAACATTATTAATAATGTTAAATTCTTTTTGTAATATTATATACTACAGATTTAACGATATATTTTTCGGTATCAAAAGGGGAAACGGAACTCCTGTGCATTTTATACAAAATGACGAATACCTCACACCATGGCCCAGTGCCTACACGTAGTAGGTGGTCGTCGTCATTAGAACCAATTATCCTGCCCGCTGCGTGAAGATGGAAATCCGTCGCTCAACGCGTTCTATGTGTAGGACGCGACCCCCTCCCATAAAACTTTCATCCCGGTAGGGCCCGCGCGTGCCACGGGCCACCATCCACGCACACGGATTGTAAGGTCGTACTTGTCTTCACCGCTCGCTCAATGATGCGATGCGCACCCCCCTTGTAGATGCTCGTCTCCGAATAAAAGCTTCTTGCCATAATCTACTCGGATTAGCGTGTGATCACATCTTTCTTCATCTCACCCGCCGTTGAATCTATCTTCACCCTGTTGTTGCGCTTATCCTGATATCCTCATCTTATATGTGAGATATGTCATTACCTCTTCTATTCACCAATCGCTCTCGTATGCTCAAGCTCTTATGACATGTCTCCACTGATCGTTGGCGTTTACTTTTTTCTGGCGATGCAAATCAAATGTGAAATCACGTAAGGAATGCACTAAACTACTCAAAAGAACCGCCATTATTACTCGACCGTCATGTCTTCTTTTTGATATGCAACAAGGCCAACTTTTTTCTGCAATTTAATGGCATTTTTTGGGCAGGACTCCACGCACTGACCACACCGCATACACCGTTCGAGGAAAAAGACAGGAACATTTTTTCGTATCTTTCCATTACCTAACGGTTTTTGTTCTCGGTCATCAACCAGCTCTATAGCTTCTGCAGAGCAGAATTTGGCACATATCCCGCATCCAATACACGCGTCCTTATCGTGAACAAGTATACCTCTGTACCCTTCAGGCAAAGTGAGTTTTTCAGACGGATATAACACGGTAAAAGGCTTCTTTATGAGGTGTTTCCAGAGCACTGGCAGGAGTATGCCCGCTCGTCCCATCACGCCACCCCCTTTACACCACTGACAAACCCAAGCGCTATAAACAACTGGAACACGCCAGCAAGAGCGAGGTATTTCCAAGAAAAATTGACCATCTGATCAATTCTCAAGCGTGCAAATAACGTTTTTATGGTTGCAAGGATGAATACGATGAGCAGGGTCTTTATCAGGTAAAAACCAAAGTTCGTGAGAGGGGTCACGTCATAACCGGAAAAAATGAAAGAGCCATTTTGCAAGACAAAGCCTCCAAGGAATATTGCCGCGAACAGAGTGGCCCCTACCAGCATTAGAATATCTCCTGTTAAGCGCATCACTGCAAGTTTTTTGCCTGAACACTCTGTCAAGGTCCCTCCTACGATTTCTGTTTCAGCGTGCGGTATATCAAAAGGTGTGCGCTCGAGTTTTGCCTGAAGGGCAAATAAGGCAACGACGAATCCCGGAATGAGCACTAACATTTCAAGGGGGTGCGTTGCCATGTGAGCGGTAATATCACTTGTGCTCCACGACCCCGAAAGAATGCCCGCAGAGAGACACGCTAATATCATTGGCACCTCATAACTAAAGAGCATCGTGACCGCGCGCATGGATCCAACAAGGGGATAAATACTCCCTGACGCCCATCCAATTATAAAGAGGGCAAGGGTGGGAATGCTAAGCATGTATAAAATCACTAAGAGGTCTCCTTGGAAGGAGTAGAGTGCCTGCGTTCCCCATATAGGAATGTTGATTATAGGTGCTGCGGCCGCCGCAAGAGCAACAGGGGGGGCGTACTGAAATAGCGACCTTTCCGCATTTTTTGGTATTACGTCCTCCTTTGCTAAGAGTTTAATCAAATCCGCAAGGGGCTGGAACCACGGTGGTCCAATCCTATGTTGCATCCGTGCATATGCCTTTCTGTCTATCCACTCACAAAGCAGCGCATATACCCCTAGGAATACAAAGCCCGGAAACACGAGCAGATAAAACACCGCGAGAACGGCGTCAATCATTCCATCACCTGTTCGTTTCTCCTACTCTGCCTCAACGCGGTTAAGTCCACAGACGTCACCGGCGTTGTTGTTGCATTGCAGGATAACATCCGTGCACAACAAGCTATGCAAGGATCAATGGCGTCCACCACGATCGGCACGTCTGCAATGTACACTCCCTTGAGCATTTCTACCGTGACAAGCCAATTTGCGAGAGTTGGGGTTCGTATTTTAACCCTCTCAGGTTTGTCTGTGCCGTTGCTCTTTACGTAATAAATCAACTCACCACGAGGCGCCTCATATCTGCTCACCGCCTCTCCTTCCGGTATCTTAACCGGAGCCTTCACCCTGAGCTCACCTGCTGGAAGGTCATCGAGTATCTGGTTACATATTCGTATACTCTGTAAAATCTCCATGATTTTTACATAAGTTCGACCCCACACATCACAAGTGTTGGTGGTTATCACGTCAAACTCAAGTTCAGCATAGGCGGCGTACGGGTCATCAGCTCTCACGTCCATCTTTACATTTGACGCCCGGACAGTAGGGCCTACCGCACAGAGGCGCTTAGCTAGGGTAGTGGGGAGATACCCAACGCCTTTCGTTCTCTTTAAAAATGACTCCTCCTCAGTAAAGAGGTGTATGTAATAATTAGCTCTTTCTTTAAGAAAACTCAATCCGTTTTTCAAGTCGTGAAGCTGCTCCTCCTCTATATCTCTCCTCACTCCGCCAATGGTGTTCATCGCATAGTTCATTCTGTTACCAGAAATGAGCTCCAACATATCCATGACTCGTTCCCTGTCCCTCCACGAATACATAAGCAGTGTATCCCATCCAAGTTCGTGTCCTGCAACTCCCACCCATAACAGATGGCTCTGTATCCTCTCAAGCTCTCCCACCAAGCTTCTTAGATATAAGGCACGTGGAGGTACCTCGATGTCAAGGATCTCTTCCACGGCTTGACAAAAGCACGTGGTATGACTGTGCGAACAAATTCCACACACCCTCTCAACGAGGTAAAGGTCCTTGACGTAGCTCCTCGTTTCCGCAGCCTTTTCTATCCCCCGATGAGTATAAGAGATGATCACATCTGCTTCAACCACAAGCTCTCCATCAACTGTCAGGTCTACCCTCATTGGCTCTTTGAAGGCTGGATGCTGTGGACCGACTGGAATCCTTACTTTCGGCATCAGATCCCCCTTATATCCGTAACGTTCGCTTTCACCTCGTAATCCTTGCGGAGCGGGTACTCTCCTTCGGGCCACTCATCAAATAGCAGCAGCCGTCGTCTGTCAGGAATATCCGTGACACATATCCCAAACATGTCTTGGATTTCCCTTTCATATACCACTGCACCGGGCAGTAACGTGCTCACCGTCGGCACAATTGGCTTATCACGATCCACCTCAACCCGCACTGTTATCTCATTCTGTTCCCAGTAAAGGTGGTAGAGAAGTTCGAATTTGTTATCCTGTATCTTGTCGACTCCTGTAATTGTTGACACATGGGTAACGCCTTGGTCGCATAAAAACTGCAAGGTTGCTAGCAAATTTCCAAAGGGCGTATAGACCATGATTCTGCGCTCCCTTGAAACTTCAACGACTGCCCAAGGCAAATTTTTTTCAATTAACGTCTTTATCTGTGTACTCTTCATGTTTCAGCCTTTTCCTCTCTGTGCTTTTCCTTTTCCGTAACTTCCGCTCCGCCGCGGATTTTTTCAACAAGTTTGACTACGGCATCGATTATTTCGCTCGGCCTAGGTGGGCAGCCCCCAACGTACACATCTACAGGTATAACGGTGTCGATTCCACCCCGCACATTGTAACATCCCTTATACACACTTCCAGAACATGCACAGACACCCACGGCAATGACAAACTTTGGCTCAGCCATTTGTTCGTATATTCTCTGTAGCCTTTTCTCAATTTGCCTCGTGACGGGACCGGTGCATACAAGCACATCTGCATGCCGTGGGCTCCCCTTCAACAGAATGCCAAATCGTTCAACATCAAATCTTGGTGTAAATGCAGCGATCGTTTCAACATCACACGCGTTACAGCCCCCCGAGTTAAAATGGCACACCCAAGGTGATTTACTCCGCGCCCAACTAACAAGACCCGTTGTATCACCTCGCGATAAGTATAACTATGCCACACAGCACGAGAAGAAGGTAAAACATGGGTAAAACATATGCGGCAATACCAAGAGCAGTACACGTCATCAACGCGCCTACGTGAACTATTACAAACAGATACGTAATCTGATAGAAATTATAGTTTGGCCTAACTTTTTTGAGTGGGGTTACCTCACCGCACGCATAGGGCATTAACTTCCAACCGATGTCTTTTAACGTTGGTGCGAGCAGCCGTCCCGTCCCGTAGACGATAAGCCCTAATATCAGATATGCAATAAACACCACAAACGGGTTCAAAATTATGTCTGTAGCAGACATATTAACCAATATAATATATGAATGTGATAATATAAATATAACAACATTTACGTGGGATACGCGATCGAGTACGTCACGAACGGGTTTCTGACTAGGCTGATTTAATCGTTAATATCCGCTTGTGTTCAGGAAAAAAGACGGAACAGATAATCTGCGGCAGGTTTAGCGATTACCATTCCAATTTGTGGATAGATACCTAACACGAGGGTAATTGCCGTCATAAGCACGATTGTCCCCACCATTAGCGGTGGAACTGATCTCGCGTCGTGCACCTTCGTGCCCATTTCTTTTGAGAATACAATCGTGTTAATTGACGGAACATAATAACCAACAGAGATCACTACATTTATAAGAAGTATCACGACAAATACAAGGCCCCACCCTGTAACATCTACTCCTGCTGTGCATATGAAAAGTTCACTCACAAAGCCAACCATTGGGGGCAATCCGCTGAGGGCTAAGGCGAACACGGTGTACGGTACTCCTATTGAAGGGAGGAGCCTTCCTACCCCCTTCATCTCCTCGAAGTCCCTCGTGCCGATTGCGTAGATGATGGCTCCTGCACAGAGAAACGCGCCGCCTTTCATGAACGCGTGCCCCAAGATCAGGTAAAGGCCGCCTATGAACCCCAGCGCAACTCCTTTACCACCTATGCCGATTCCAAACGCAAATCCAAGAAGTATGTACCCCATCTGTGCGATGCTGCTGTAGGCCAGCATCCTTTTTAGATCACGTTGTTTCAGCGCAATAAGATTTCCAACAAACATCGAAACGGATGCAAAAAGAGCGAGAGTTAAGCCAAAAGAGGTGACCTCCAGCACCGCAAGGGGTTGTATAGCCTTAATAAGTGCAACGAGTCCTGCCTGTATTACAATCCCTGAAAGCATAGCACTTATGCCACTCGGCGCCGCACTGTGGGCATCAGGCAACCACGTATGGAACGGTACCATGGCAGTTTTTACGCCAAAGCCTACTATCATAAGACCGCCACCCACGATGATAGTGGTTGTGATGGCTTCGGGTGCTATGGCGCTTAACCCCGTTCCTATCCTATCGAACTGCAGTGTTCCAGCATAGAGAAATATCGTAGATATGCCAAAAAGTGCAATAACTGACCCAACTGCGCTCATCACACCGTACTTTGTCCCTGCCTCTACAGGTTCCCATCTTTGCTTTTCGAAGGCTACGAGGGCAAACGAGGCCACGGTCATCAGCTCAAAAAACACATACATGTCGAAAATATCCTGGGCAAGACCGATACCAACGATTCCCGCAGCCATAAGTAAGAGGAGGGCATAAAACTTTTCTACACCTGTCGCGTCCTCCATATACCGTATGGAATAAATACATACAATGAAAGTTAGAGAAGTGCCGACTAGACTTAGGAATAATGCCAGCGGATTCAAAGCAAACTGTATTCCGCCAGAGAACAAACTTACTGATAGGACCTCTCCATTCGTCACTCGTTGCAACAATGAGAGGAGTACATAAATTGCACACACGGATGCAACGGCTGCGGCAGTTCCCGACACGTAGTTCGCAGAACGTTTCACGACATGTGCGAGCGCGTAGGAGAGGAGAGCGCCCAATAGAAGTATCAGGATGGGATACAACACTGTGATACTCCCTACAAGCGCCATACTACCACCCCATGTTTCCAAGGATAAGGATCAGTAATATCACAATCCCCCCCAGCACAATGCCCGCAAGGTTATAGTTCACGTCTCCTGTCTGTGTGTAGCTCACTTCTCTCCCAACAAAGAAGAGGCCTCGTGAGGCTACACGGTACAAGTCATCAAACCAGTAGCCGTGCTTCAGTGCTTTTGCTAATCCTCGGTCTTCCTTTAAGAACTGCATCATCCTGTCTTTAAAGACAAAAGCCAGCCATGCAATTATGCAAAGGCTACCTATGGAGACGACGACTAAAGGACTTAGTAGTACTATTTCAATCGTCTCCCTCACGGTCAAAAGTTCAGCCCCGTATGAACTCGGCAGGCTATACGCGAGACCACTGGAAAATTGACTAATAAAAATCCACGATACCAATGTGGCAATGCTTAAAATTATTAAGGGAGTGCGCATCTCGTACGGGGGGTCACGTACCTCTAGAGGCGTTCTTTTCTTACCGAGAAACACAAGGTAATACATCCGCCAGGAGTATACGGCAGTTAAAAATGATGTGATTATCAGTACTCCAGTCGCGCCTAAGTAGCCTGCTCCGTTTATGGAATCAAGCACTAGTTCCTTACTCCAAAAACCGTTGAATATGGGAATGCCGACAAGGGCGAGAGTGCCTATAATAAACGTTACGTTCGTGATCTTCATGTGATTTGCTAGCCCTCCCATTTCGTACATGTTTCTTGTATGAACAGAGCGAATTACTACACCTGCACAGAGGAACAGCAACCCCTTAAATATGGCGTGGCTCACAAGATGAAACTCAAAAGCTACAATAGCACCCGCACCAGCAGCTGAGAGCATGATACCGAGCTGACTTATCGTTGATAATGCAAGCGCCCTCTTCAAATCTGGCTCGGCTAAAGCCATAGTTGCTGCGAACAACGCTGTGAAAGTTCCGATAATCACTACGGCCATTGGCCATGACGGTACCACTGAAAATATAGGATAAGTCCTTGCAACGAGGTAAACTCCTGCATTTACCATAGTTGCCGCGTGTATTAAAGCACTGATGGTAGTTGGAGCTTCCATGGCATCTGGAAGCCATACGTGTAACGGAAACTGCGCAGATTTGCCGATAGCCGCAAGAAGAACCCCAAATCCTGCAATCGTTAAGAGCGTGCTATCCGCCGGTGCGAGATTTACAATTGCCGCGAGGCTTGTACTATGGGTGCTTCCCCAAAGCGCAACAATAGCAATGAACAATCCAACATCTCCGATCCTTGTTACAACAAACGCCTTTGTTCCTGCTCTAAGCGCCTTGGGATCCTTATAATAATAGGAGATGAGAGCATAAGAGCAAAACCCGACAAGTTCCCAGAATATGTACACTAATATGATACTGTCTGAGAGTACAAGACCGATCATCGAACCTACAAACAGAAGGGTGAGGCCATAATATCTGAGAAGGCTGTATCCTTCAATCTCAGCGTGCTCCATATACCGCACAGAGTAAAGCATCACTAGGAAGCCTATGCTTCCTGCAACTGCCGCTACGTAAACGCCTAGGGCGTCAAGGTTGAGGGCAATAGAGAATCCAATAGAGGGGATCCAGTTATACGTCAATAAAACTCCGCTCTGAATGTTTGTGAGAAGCAGAAGAGAGAGGGTGCAGGTCATCAGAGCAAAAAATACCGCGAACCACGCGACCATTTTCCTCCGAACGGCATATGCCAAAGGAGCCAGTATTGCTCCTGCTATGGGACAAAGAATGGCCCCCACCCCAATTTCGCCGGCGAACATCCCTTCACCCCTTCAATCTTGCTGCGTCTTCTGCGAATATTCTCTTGTTGTGCCTAAAAACATTTACAATGAGGGCAAAAAGTACAGCCACCACCACAGCATCTATAAGGATCACGGTCACTACTATCGCCTGTGCAATACCCAAGTTATTTTGGTAATACCCTGCTGTAATAAAGTTGAGGATAACTCCCTTATTCATAACCTCAATTCCTATCACAATTTTTATGAGATTTCGTTTTGATAGAACGCAGTAAAGCCCCAATAGGAAAAGGACAAGTGCGACGGTAATATGAGTCGTCACTATATCAGTCATGAGGTCGATCATCCCTCAAGAGCGCTACGACGCTAAAAGCACCAGCGATGAGAATCAGCGCCTGTCCCAAAACGTCAAGGCCCCGATACTCCCACAACGCGGTGCTGAAGCTCACTCCACTATTAACTTCTTTTGGCCATATGACAAGATTAGCTCCCACTATCACAATTCCTAACAGCAGAACGAAGCTGAGTCCTACTATCTCTTTATAGTTCAGGTTGCTCAGCTTCTGCATCCTCCTCAGTGAGCGATATTGCAGTTACAAACAATGCCGTTACCAATCCAGCGCCTACACTAATCTCAACAGCGCCTGCAAATGGTGCCTTGTATGTGAAGAAAATTATTCCAAGCAGCACGCTTCCCACTGCTAGAGAAATCGCAGCACGCAAAAGATCCTTCGCAAGAATCGCTAATAATAATGATATGCTTAGCGCTCCAGCGGCAATAATTTGCGCTATCAGGTTAAGATCCATAGAGTTACTTCCAAGGAAGTTAAATTATTATACACTCCTTTATCAATCTTCAAGAAAATATCGGGCAGTCGTAAATATTACAGTCACAAGGCACTGTGAATATAAATTCCTTGAGGTTGTATTAGTTTCCTGATTAAACATTTAGTGGAACGGCGTCCCACGTAATGTATAAGAAGAATAATTTTGATTATTGTAGATTAATCACCGTAAAATATGAACGTCATAGTGCTTCTTCCGACATTGCGACAGTTCCTTTTAAATAATTGCCTCCTTTTGTTTTTTTTTGTTTTTTTTAAAGATAAAAACGCATTAACATCATTCTTTATCGTTGTTCTTACCTTTAAGTTTGCAATTTGCTTTTTTTTGTTCTCGATGATGCTGCTTTATATATAATAGCATTTTCAGCTGTGTTGGGTTACATTTCAATACAGCTGAAATAGCAGCTCTTTCCTAGCAGAAATGAGGGGTCACTGATAATGTCCTACCTTTTGAATCTCTTAGTCTACATGCGGGTTCTGGAGCTCTCGTAGTTCCTACTTTGAAATTTGTCAAGCTAAAAATGCCTAGCCTTTAGGTCACGCTCAACCGTAATGTTGCCTCCTCCCTTATTTTTGTTCTTGGCCTTGCACCTCCCAGATTAATCCAATAATACGGATAAATGTAAATTAAAATCATCAAAATATGAGGAGTACTTCTTAGAAGCTAATTTCTTCAACTTGCATTTGGCTGAATATATTACCATTAAACAGATACATTATATCGATGTCCTTGAAAACTTTTTCGTTTTTTAAGAACATTGAGGCGCAATCAAGTTGTCACTTGGATGATGTCTGCTCTGCTGCATTACTTTGTCTGAGATACATTAAAGAGTATTTAGGACAACGAAATGTACTGTTTAATTTATCGCTCGTGTAAAAAGATTAAAACAGAAAAACTCGCTTGATTTGGTTGAACGATGAAAATAAAAGTATCATTTATAAGTATTACAATCAGGAGAAAACAAACAGTCGATCTTGCTTAAACATGAACAATTAGTGTTTATTAACTAATGCGCCTATCACAGCGCGGGGGGAATAATATGGGAATATTCGATAAATCTGCCCTAAATGTGGAAAAATTGGAAAAAAGGAGAGACGTAAAAGGGCTGATCAAGGCTCTAAGACATAAAGATTGGCGTATCCGT